>OGOJ01000340.1_pt1 | contig 45088 bp, 39 predicted proteins | sample 1552601 | NCBI WGS metagenome assembly OGOJ01 (sample SAMEA2580184, study PRJEB22360) | human gut metagenome | biome: human gut; feature: human-associated habitat; material: faeces | place: Denmark | collected 2008/2010
GATACGACTTTCTTTCTCATTGTAAAAATCCTCCGTTTCTTTTTTACGTTGTTCACGTTTTCTTGATGATGTTACTATAGCACAGAGATATCTGGACATGGTTGGCAAGAAGCAAGACATTTTAAGAAAAACAAAAAATGCCCTGCACAGGACAGGACATTTTTGTTGCAAGATAATGCTATATACTGATTTACTCTTACCTCTGCAAAAGCAGCCGGATAATCTCTGAATATTTTATTTAACTGTAATCCGCATTCAGATAAACTTCATCTCTGCGGTGGAAACCTCCTTCAATGATCACCTTATCTATATTCTCTTTTGTCACTGCAGTTGGTTCAAGGATGCAGGAAGGAATCTCATAAGTTCCGTCATTTACTGTTTCTGTCACATCTTCCAGTTCTGCAACTCCCTTTCCACTACCCATTTCCACTGCATATTTCGCTGCTTTTCTTGCCAGATCTTCAATTGGTTTAAAAGCAGTCATATACTGTGTTCCTTCTACTATTCTCTGACAGGCTGCAAGATCTCCATCCTGACCTACAACAACCACGTTTCCGGCAAGCTGATTCTCTGCCAGTACCTGTACAACCTGACTGGCAATGTCATCATTTCCGCACATAATTCCCTTAACATGAGGATATTTTTCCAGAGCTTCCTCCACATATCCGGCAGCCAGTTCTGCTGTCCAGCCATCACAGTTAGCTTCATAAACCACATGCAGATCTGTGTCTGCAAGCATATCATCAAACCCCTGTTTCACCATCCGGACATTATTATCTGAAGAGGATCCCTGTATCATAAAGACATCTCCTCCCTGAGGAAGTGCATTGACAAGTGCCTGTGCCATGATCTCTCCTACCTTACGATTATCAAAGGAAATATACAGATCTGTGTTGGCATTATTGACCATTCTGTCATAGGAAATAACCGGAATTCCCGCACTCTGAGCCTTCTGTATGGCATCTGAAAGTGCTCCACAGTCTCTTGCGATCACAACGATCACATCCACCTGCTTACTTATAAAGTATTCAATCTGACTGATCTGCTCTTTGACATCTGCACCTGCATCCTGCACATTTACCTCTGCTCCCAGTTCTCTGGCAGTCGCCACAAATACATCTCTGTCGCGAATCCATCTTTCTATAACAAAAGAATCCACTGTAAGTCCGATCTGCACCTTATCCTTTTCCTTATTCTCTTCTGCCGTTTCTTCATTCTTATTCTGTTTTTGTTCTGAAGAGGAACTACATCCCGTCAGCAGTATCATCCCTGTACAAAATGCCAGTATTCCAAGCAGCAGCTTTCCGCAATTCTTTTTTGTCTTATGTAATTTCATCAGCCCAACCTCTCTCTGAACTCACTAGGCGTAACTCCTTCATACTTCTTGAAAATCCTGCTGAAATAATTGGGATCGCCGTATCCTGACTGTGCACATATTTCCTTAATGGAAAGTCTGGAATCCTGTAGAAGTTCTCTAGCATTTTTCAGACGTATTTCTGTAAGATATTCAATAAAGTTTTTACCTGTTTCCTGTTTAAAAAGTTTACTGAAATAATACGGACTGATATCTACCTCTCTTGAAACATCATCCAGAGAAATATCCCTGCGGAAATTTTCATTGATGTATTCCTTTGCTTTGTCAATAATACTGCCAGCTTCTTTTTCCTTGGAGTCCTCCAGTTTCGTACAGATTTCTCTCGTCTTATCCAGAAACCATTTCTTCAGATTACCTGTATCCGTACAAGACTGAAGTTCCCGAATATAACTTCTCCTGCTGTTAACATTATATTTCAAAGTGCCCGCAAAGAATGCCCTGCGTTCCGCATCCATCACCATCTCCAGGATTTTAATCTCAATGTCTTCTCTTGTGACAGTCTGCTGACTGTACATCCATTCAAAAAATCTCTCGGCACAGTTCATCGCTCCCGCAGCATCCTTCTCAAGAATCCTCTTCTGATATCTGATTTCCAGGTCTCTTGGATATTCCCCGTCATATTTCTGTGCCGCCGGTACATCCTCAATATGCACTACATGACTGGTGCTCTCTCTCAGTGCGACCACCGCTTCCTGAAAAGATTCCTTCACACTTCCAAGCTCTTTGACTCTTCCGATTCCACAGCGAAACATACTGTCGATCCGGTTTTCAAATTTATGTACCATATTTCTGGCTCTTGTGACAATTGCAACTCTGTCTTCGTAATCTTCTTTCGCATTTTCATAAGGAACAAGCAGTACGATTCTGTTTCCCATAATAGGACCAACAAGGCATTCAAAGAATCCCTGCGCTATTTCACGAAAAGTAGAATAAAATTTATTTGCCTTTACACTTGCACCTACCGCATTACTAAGTACTCCATTTTCCATAGAATCTCCAAATTCTATGACCATCATATAACCGTATTTCTGACGGATATCAAGAAGCTGTGTATAATTATCCTGATAAGTAACAAAATCATCCTGCAGAAGAATATTATTGATATATCCGCTCTCAATCATAGGTACCACTGTCTCCAGTTTCTCTCTGATCAGGAGATCATCGCTTCTCTTCTGCCGTATCTGATCTACCTTTGTCATCATCTTCGCGCAGGTTTCCAGAATTACTTTCTTATTTACAGGTTTTGTGAGAAATTCCTGAACTCCCAAGTTCACTGCTTCTTTTGCATAATTAAACTTATCATATGCAGTTATGATCACAAAAACTGCTGAACTGTTAAATTTCTGAATTTCCCTGATTGCCTGGATTCCGCTTATTCCCGGCATCTGGATATCCATAAAACAGATATCCGGCGGATATGCCTGTGCCATCTCCACCACAACTCTGCCTGACTTTGCACAGTGGATTTCACATTCATTTCCATATTCAGTTTCAATAATTTTCTTTAATGATTCCAGCATGATACCTTCATCATCTGCCAGCAAAATTCTATACATCTTCTCTCACTCCCATAATACTTCTCTTAGTTTTCATGCACAGGTATATAGATTACTGCTTCTGTGCCTTTTCCTTCACCTTCACTGTTAATCTCCATAAGCCCTGATTCCTCATAATAAAGTTCCAGACGACTGATCACATTATTCATACCGATTCCTGTAGAATCACCTTCTTCATTTCTGTGCTCTCTGTTTCCCGACAGAACCCCTTCTATCTGTTCCTGCGTCATTCCCTTTCCATTATCTTTCACGCTGATACGTATATAATCTGCATCTCCTGTAACTGTGAGATGTATTTTTCCTTCCCATTCAATATCGCGTATTCCATGATTGACTGCATTTTCCACAACCGGCTGCAAGATCATACTTGGCATACGCACATTCTCCAGTGATTCATCCACCTCCTTGCTGAAATGGATATCTCCGGCGAACCGGACATTCAGAATATAAATATAGTTATCAACAGCCTCCAGTTCTTCTCCCAATGTAGCATCTTCCTGACCTTTTTTTACATTATAGCGGAAAAAATCCGCCATCTTTTCCACGAAAATCCCGGTCTGCTCTGCATCCTCCATCATTGCAAGCTGTGCTCCTGCATTCAGGGAATTAAACAGAAAGTGCGGATTGATCTGTGACTGAAGATATTTCAGCTGTGCTTCTTTCAGATGATTTTCCATAAGAAGCTCCCTCTCCATCATCTGCTGCTCTTTCTCCATACTTGCTTTCGTCCTTGCCATATACAGATCAAGATTCTCTACCATTGTATTAAACGCTCTGGTCACTGTTCCAAGTTCATCCTGTGCATCTGTATCGTGCATCTTTACATGGAAATTTCCCTGACCTACCAGTTGTGCTGTCTCTGCCATATTGGAAAGGGGAACAAACATATTTCTGGTGGCCTGGATGAGCAGAAGCATTCCACCGGCTACAATTATGATCATAATAACTGAATTACTTATCTCCAGATATCTCATCACTGCACGAAGTACTGCATAAGTACTGGAGTTCTCCTGAAACATCAGGTTATTCAGCTCATCAATAGATGACTGGATATATCCGTAAAGCTTTGTTGCATCATCATATTTGCGCTTATACTGCTCAACGTTCCTTCCTCGTTTGGCAGCTACCGTTTCCGCAGTACAGTCCAGATATGTTTCCGACATTTTCCGGATATTCCGTTCCAGAAGCTTTACCGGATCATTGATATTATCTTCATTGAGTTTCTCAAGTTCATTTCTGTATTTTGCCTCATTCTGATAATAATCAAGAAGTGTCTGAGAATTCTTAACCTTAAGATACTTATACATATTATCCTGTACTTTCTCAAATACCTGTGAAAGTTCGGTAAGCTCTGCATTACTGGCATAAACATTATCCATCTTCTGCATGGAATTATTGATCCGCACATAAAAAAGCATATTCATGGCAAAAAGAAGGACTGCGATCATACCCACCTCTATAACGATTTTACTGACCAGTGAAAAATCTTTCCAGCGCAGCTGCTTCATCCGGACACCCCCTTCCTTCTCATTTCCCGTACTGCATTTTTGTCCAGGAAATTAATATCTACATTATAATAGGAATTGGTCCTTCCATCCTTCTGATATGCTGTCAGAGCTTCTATACTGTATCTGCCAAGCTGCTCTGTATCCACATCACAGGTAACAGAGATTACTCCCTTTTCCACTGCTGTAAGAATATCTTCGGAACTGTAATATCCTATGATTGTAACCTTGCCTGCAAGATTAAAGTCCAGCACTGCCTGACGTGCACATTCTGTAGTCTCTTCATCCATACACACAAGAATATCCGGTACTTTATCTCTCTGCTGAAAAATATCTGTTACCGCTTCTTCTGTCTCAAAGGTTCCGGTTAAGCGAAGATTTTTTCCGGTTATCTGGATATTTTGCAAAGAGCCTGCCTTTGCCTGGGCTGCATTGCTGATCTGTGTATATATCTGGCTCTGGTTCATATCATCAATATTTTTCTTCAACAGAATAAGAATACTTTCCGTATCCTCAGTCACATATTCCGCTACCTTTTCGCCATAGACACTTCCAAGCTGATAATCACTGACACCCACGAAACTCTGACGCTTGCTGTGAACTGCATCTCCCATTACAGTGACAACCGGAATTCCTTTCTGAACAGCCTCATTTATCTTCGCTTCCAGTCCCTGCTCCCCACTGTATTGCAGGATGATCCCGTCTGAATTTGAAGCAATACTCATATTCATATAATCAAGCTTACTGTAATCGCTCTCTCTTCCACTGCCTCTCAGTTCAAGAATTGCATCATTCTTCTGTGCCCATTCCTGTGCACAGTCATAAACCGCCTGCCAGAAAGAAGAATTCGGACTGTCTACGATCATATCGTATTTATATTTACACATCACCTCATTCTTCTCTTCCAGACTGCTCCCCCCGGACAGTCCCTCACAATAAGACTCTCCTATCATATAAAAAAGCACTAAAATTCCTGCCAGTGCCAAAAAAACCGGCAGTTTTGTCCGTTTCTTTTTCATCTCAATCTCCGTAAATTCTTTCTTCTATATTTTGCAGAATCTATTATACAATAAATCGGTATGAATTGCTTTCTTTTTTTCATATACTGTAATGATTACATCTGCCACCTGCTGTTTCTTTCATTCTGACACAGATATTCATACTCTGTGTTCCTGAATCAGAGAGATATTTTTATGAGGAGTATCTTTGCATGAAGCGGACTTTAATATTTTTTGAAATATTATGCATGATTTTTTTTCTGCTCTTTTCTTCTGTTTACAGACGCACACAGTTCCTTACTTCACTGGCAGGTCCCGGTATGCTTTCCCTTGTAAAACAGGCATCTGCAAAAGCTACAGCTTCTGAGAATTTTTCAACTGACACCACCGCCGGGCTTCCCGTCGAAGAACCTCCCAGAATCGCACTGACCTTTGATGACGGTCCTAATGCCCGGTATACCCCCATGCTTCTGGATGGATTAAAAAAAAGAAACATCAGGGCATCTTTCTTTCTGATAGGCGAGAACATTGAAGGAAACGAAGATATACTCCTGCAAATGCGAAAAGCCGGACATCTTATCGGAAATCACACCTGGGATCATGTACAGCTTGACAAGATACCGGCGGAGAAAGCCAGACTGGAAATTGAAAAAACAAATAACAGAATCTATGAAGCTTCCGGAATTTACCCTTCTTATGTGCGACCGCCTTTCGGCGCATGGATCAAGGATATGGAACTTTCTGTCACCATGCTTCCCGTATTCTGGGATGTAGACACCCTGGACTGGAAAAGCAAAAACATCGATTCTATCCTGTCTATCGCCCAGAAACAGGTTCATGACGGTTCTATCATCCTGATGCATGACGGCTATCAGACATCTGTGGATGCAGCCCTGAAAATCGCTGATCTTTTTACTGAAAAAGGCTATGTTTTTGTCACTGCAGACCAGCTCCTGCTCACATAAAAGATTTGCTTTTTCCTGCCTGATTCGTTATACTGTTATACAAAGCTTGTACAGATTTCTCTGTAGCAGGATTATTCACAGAGTATGCTGTACATCATTATATACAAAAGGAGTAATTAAACGAATGGACAGACTATTTAACATGGACAACAAATTCTTCACCGTCATGGGACGCGTGGCTGATCTTATTATGCTTAATGTGGTCTTTCTGATCTGTTGTCTGCCAATCGTGACTATTGGTGCGTCACTGACTGCACTCCACTATGTCACACTGAAAATGACACGTAACGAAGAATCTTATATTATCAGAAGCTTCTTCAAATCCTTTAAGCAGAACTTCAAACAGGCAACTGTCATCAATCTTATCATGCTTGCAGTTGCAGCTATCCTTTACATGGATCTGCGTATTGTAGGTAATATCGGCGGAACAATGTCTCAGGTATTGTATATCGTTTTCTTTGCATTTGGTATCCTTTATATGATGGTATTTCTGTATATTTATCCGGTGCTTGCCAAATTCTACAACTCCATCAAAAACACCTTCCGCAATGCATTCCTGATGGCTATCCGTCATCTTCCGTATACAGTCCTGATGGCAGTCATCACTCTGTTACCTGCAGGCGTGTTTTTTATCAAAAGTTTCCGCATACAGTCCATGGCCATCATGCTTCTGTGCATGTTTGGATTTGCACTGGAGGCATTTATCAACGGACATTTTCTGGTAAAGATTTTTGATAATTATATTCCGGCAGATGCAGATACCCAGGATACAGACCTTCAGAACGGAAACTCTGCTGAAACTTCATCAGCAGAAAATGATCACACAGTATGACCAAATGGGGAGAGAAACCATACCACTCTCTGGACTATATGCTGAGAGAGCGGTTTGGAGAAAAGGTTTATAAGGTCACGCTAAATGGCGGCATGTCCTGTCCCAACAGGGACGGTAAGATTGGAACCCGCGGCTGCATCTTCTGCAGCGCAGGAGGAAGCGGAGATTTCGCTGCAGATGCCGCACTTTCCATCACTGACCAGATAGAAAGCCAGATCAGTATCCTTTCACAGAAACGTCCGATTCATAAATATATTGCCTATTTCCAGGCGTACACAAATACCTACGCACCTGTGGAATATCTGGAGAAAATTTTTACAGAAGCAATCTCTCATCCAAAGATAGTTGCTCTTTCCATCGGCACCAGACCAGACTGCCTCAGTCCTGAAATCGTGGCACTTTTGTCCCGGTTAAATAAACAGAAACCTGTCTGGATTGAACTTGGACTTCAGACGATCCATGAGTCCACTGCCAGGTATATCCGAAGGGGATATCCTCTCTGCGTTTTTGATGATGCCGTAAAACGCCTGCGAAAAGAAAATATCGAAGTAATCGTGCATACAATCCTCGGATTGCCCGGTGAAAACACAGCAGATATTCTGGAAACTATGGAATACCTCAACCATATGGATATTCAGGGAATCAAACTGCAGTTACTTCATGTGCTTCGCGGCACTGATCTGGCAGCAGATTACGAGAAAGGACTGTTTCAGACTTACGAACGGGATGAATACATCTCTCTCCTTATAAACTGTCTGGAACATCTCAGACCGGATATGGTTATACACCGCATCACAGGCGACGGCCCCAAAGATCTGCTGATCGCACCACTGTGGGCAAGCCGTAAACGTGAGGTATTAAATATGCTGCATCACAGGATGAAAGAAGAACAAAGCTACCAGGGAAGACTGTTTTCACACTAAAAGATTCTCTGCTACTCTATGCAAAGGAGGGATAAAATGGCAACACCATTCACAGTTTACAAATTAATCGTGTTATACATGCTTCAGAATACCGAAAATACCCTGACAAATTCGCAGATTTCGGAATTTATCCTGGACCGGGAATATACAAACTATTTCCATCTCCAGCAGGCAATCTCAGAACTGGTAGAGGCAGAACTGATCACCATGGACACCCGTTCCAATGTCTCCCATTACCGGATTACCGAAGATGGCATAAAGACTCTCTCCTTTTTCCAGAAAGATCTCTCTCCTGAGATCAAACAGGAAGTCAGAGAATACCTGAAATCTACCGGCTTCAAAGCTCAGGAGCGAATCGTCACTCCTGCTGATTATTACATCACCAAACAGGGAACCTATTCTGTAAGATGCCAGCTCATCGAAAAGGGCAACTCCCTCATCGACCTGAACATCGCAGCTCCTAACCTTGAGGCAGCACAGTCGATCTGTAAAAAATGGTCCACACATTACCAGGAAATATACGGTAAAATAATGGAAGAGCTCTTATAATGCTCTTCCTTTTTATTTCCTAATCTTTACAAAAAAACAGGGATACGTTATACTAAAACAAATATACGTTCTATAGCACTCCTCGTAAATAATGTATATTGATTAAGAGACTTGCTATAATTTGTCAGAAATGTTTTATGTTACTATAAACACGAAATGAAATGTGACTGTTTTATCATCATATTCTATGGAGAAAAAACTATGGATTTATTTGAATACGCCAAATCAAAAACCCTGGACCAGGAATCCCCTCTGGCATCCAGACTACGCCCCACAACTCTGGATGAAGTTGTAGGACAGCAACACATCATCGGAAAAAACACCTTATTATACAGGGCTATCAAAGCTGACAAGCTGACCTCCGTCATCTTCTACGGTCCTCCCGGAACCGGCAAGACCACCCTGGCAAAAGTAATCGCCAACACTACCAGTGCAGAATTCACCCAGATCAACGCCACTGTAGCAGGCAAAAAAGATATGGAAGCAGTTGTAAAAGAAGCCCAGCAAAACCTGGGTATGTACGGCAAAAAAACAATCCTCTTCATAGACGAGATCCACCGCTTCAACAAAGGCCAGCAGGACTATCTCCTCCCATTCGTAGAAGACGGAACCATCATCCTCATCGGTGCCACAACAGAGAATCCATACTTCGAAGTCAACGCTGCTTTAATCTCCCGTTCCATCATCTTCGAACTGAAATCCCTGGAGATCTCCGAAGTCAAAGAACTCATCCTTCGCGCAGTCAACGACAAAACAAAAGGAATGGGAAACTATAAAGCCCGGATAGATGAAGACGCCCTCGATTTCCTTGCAGACATGGCAGGCGGCGACGCCAGAAATGCCCTCAATGCCATCGAACTGGGCATCCTCACTACCCCCCGTAGCGAAGACGGTCTCATCCACATCACCCTGGATGTGGCATCTCAGTGCATCCAGAAACGCGTCGTCCGCTACGACAAAAACGGAGACAACCACTACGACATCATCTCCGCCTTCATCAAAAGCATGCGTGGCTCAGACCCTGACGCAGCAGTCTACTACCTTGCAAAAATGCTCTACGCCGGAGAAGACGTCAAATTCATAGCCCGAAGAATCATGATCCTCGCCTCCGAAGACATCGGAAACGCCGATCCACAGGCCCTCTGTGTAGCAGTCGCCGCAGCCCAGGCAGTAGAACGCGTAGGAATGCCCGAGTCCCAGATCATCCTCTCCCAGGCAGTCACCTACATGGCCTGCGCCCCCAAAAGCAACTCCGCAGTCAACGCCATCTTCGCTGCCATGGACTCCGTCAAACGCACAAAAACCACAGTCCCGCCACACCTCCAGGACGCCCACTACGGCGGCCACGAAAAACTGGGCCACGGCATCGGCTACAAATACGCCCACGACTACCCAAACCACTACGTACACCAACAATACCTCCCCACCGAAATCCAGGGAGAACACTTCTACGAACTCTCAGAAATGGGCTACGAAAAAACCCTAAAAGAATACCAGAACAAAATCAAATCACAGTCTTAATCCAAAAAAGGGCAGTCTCCAAAGAGAGACTGCCCTTTTCATCATTTAATTCCCATAACGTTCATCTGCGCCAAAATCGCATCCACACACTTCTCAAATCCAAGCTTTCCTGCATTCAGACACAGATCATAATTCGTCGCATCACTCCAGTCCCCACCGGCAAATTTGCGATAATAATCCTGCTTTCTCTTATCATCCCTGCGAAGAAACTTCTCAATCTCCTCATCACTGCCGCTGATCTTCTCTCTGGACTTCTCCACACGAAACTCCCAGGGTGCATGAACAAACACTCTCAAAGTATTCGGTCTGTCCTTAAACACATAATTCACACAACGCCCAACGATCACACAGGATTCCTTCTCTGCCAGATCCGTTGCAATCTTCGCCTGATAATTAAAAATATTCTCATCAGAAACAAACCCCTTCTGATCCGGTGCAATCAGATCTCCTTTATATAACCCTGTCTTATTAAACAGAGATGCCTTCACACTGGAGCCTTCTTCCACCTGTCCAAAAAGCTTCACATCAATCCCGCTCTCATCAGAAGCCATCTGAATGATCTGCTTGTCATAGAAAGAAACTCCCAGTTTCTCTGCCAGCATCTTACCGACGGTACGTCCGCCGCTTCCATACTGTCTCGCAATGGTAATTACAAAATTCTCCATAAAATCCCTCCTGTTTACTCTCCAAGATAAGCTTTCTGAACAGATTCATCATGAAGAAGATCACTTGCCTTACCTTCCAGTGTAATCCTTCCGGTCTCAAGGACATAAGCTCTGTCAGCAATAGAAAGAGCCTTCTTCGCATTCTGCTCAACCAGAAGAACCGTTGTTCCACTCTCACTTACCTCTTTAATGATATCAAAGATCTCATTTACAAAGATCGGTGAAAGGCCCATGGACGGCTCGTCCATCAGAATGATCTTCGGCTGGCTCATCAGCGCACGTCCCATGGCGAGCATCTGCTGCTCACCACCACTTAAGGTACCTGCAGTCTGATTCTGACGTTCCTTCAGACGCGGAAAACGTTTATATACTTTCTCAATGGTCGCATCAATCTCATTTTTATCAGATCTTGTAAAAGCACCCATCTTCAGATTCTGAAGAACAGTCATATTTGCAAACACACGTCTTCCTTCCGGAACATGTGCCATACCCATTGTTACGATCTTGTGAGGCGGAACCTTTGTGATATCCTGTCCGTCATAAATAATATGTCCTGATTTTGCCCGGAGAAGCCCTGTCACTGTATGCAGGGTAGTTGTTTTACCTGCACCGTTTGCACCGATCAGAGCAATAACTTCACCTTCATTTACAGAGAAAGAAACACCCTTCAATGCCTGAATCATTCCATAATAAACCTGTATGTCCTGTACTTCCAGTAATGCCATCTGTCTCTCCTCCTATTCTCCAAGATATGCCTTGATAACTTCCGGATCATGGAGCACATCTGAAGTCTTGCCCTGTCTCAGAACATGACCGAAGTTCAGTACAGTCAGCTCCTCACAGATACCTGAAACCAGCTTCATATCATGCTCGATCAGAAGAATGGTCATATCAAAGTTATCACGAACAAAACGGATGGTATCCATCAGTTCCTCAGTTTCATTGGGGTTCATACCTGCAGCCGGCTCATCCAGAAGAAGAAGCTTCGGCTTTGTTGCCAGTGCTCTGGCAATCTCCAGCTTTCTCTGTTTACCATAAGGAAGGTTGGATGCAAGGATATCTGCCTCTTTGTCCAGATCAAACACTTTAAGAAGCTTCATTGCTTCCTCATTCATGGTTTTCTCAACCTTAAAGTATTTCGGAGTATGTACAATACTTGTAAAAAGACTGTATTTATCATGATTGTGAAGTCCTGCCTTTACATTGTCCAGCACACTCATCTGATGGAACAGACGGATATTCTGGAATGTTCTGGCGATTCCCGCCTTGTTGATATCAATGGTACTCTTTCCGGTGATATCCTGTCCGTCCAGATTGATGATTCCCTCGTCCGGCTTATACACACCTGTAAGAAGGTTAAAGATTGTAGTCTTACCGGCACCATTCGGACCGATCAGACCATAAAGCTGTCCTTTTTCGATGGAGACATGGAAATCATCCACTGCATGAAGACCGCCGAATGAAATATTTAAATGATTTACTTCCAGCAATGCCATAGCTTATGCCTCCTTTTTCTTAAATTTACTGAAAAGACGCTCTCTCATCTCGATTGCCTTAGGTGCCCAGTTGATCAGCATCATTACGATCAGCACGATTGCATAGAACAGCATACGGTAATCACTGAGTCCACGCAGAAGCTCAGGAAGAAGGTTCAGAATCACTGCCGCAATAATAGAACCACGCATATTTCCAATTCCACCGAGAACTACGAATACCAGGAACATGATAGACATGTTATAACCGAAGTTCTTCGGAAGTGCTGTTAAAGTTGCAAGATTATGAGCATAAAGCACACCGCCGATACCGGCTAATGCTGCTGAGATTGCAAATGCTTTCAGTTTATACTTTGTGATATCAATACCAATTGATTCCGCTGCAATACGGTTATCACGGATTGCCATGATCGCACGTCCGTCTCTGGAATTGATCAGGTTCAGAACTACGAATAAAGTAACCAAGATCAGAATCACACCTATAGTAAAGGTTGACTGTCTCGGTGTACCTGTGATACCCATGGCACCACTGATGATCATTTTTCCACCAGGCTCCATTCCAAGAGACATCTGGTCTTTCATGGAAAAATGGATTCCGTTGCTGTCAATTCCTACATAAAGCACATTGATGATATTCTTAATGATCTCACCAAATGCCAGTGTTACGATAGCAAGGTAGTCACCTTTCAAACGAAGTACAGGAATACCGATCAGGAATCCAAAGATACCTGCACATACAGCTCCGATGATCAGAGCAACGAAGAAACGAAGTCCTGCATTTGTAAATGTATCCATAGTTGCCTTTGTAAATGCTGCACTGGTGAAAGCACCGATACACATAAATCCGGCATGTCCAAGACTTAACTCACCCAGAATACCAACCGTCAGATTCAGGGAAAGAGCCAGGATAATATATACACAAAGAGGCACCAGAAGACCCTGCATCAGGTTGGAAAGTAGATTCCCTGCGATCATTCCCTGTACGATCAGATATGCTGCAAGAACCATTCCGTATGTAATGAGATTGCTTTTTGTTGTTTTGTTTAATTTCTTCTTTTCCATGTCTGCCACCTCACACTTTCTCCTGAATGTTCTTACCAAGAATACCGGTAGGTTTCACAACTAAAACTACGATCAGAACACCGAATACAATGGCATCAGCCATCTGTGAAGAAATATAAGCTTTACCAAAAATTTCCAGGATACCCAGAACAACACCTCCGATAAAGGCTCCCGGGATAGATCCGATACCGCCAAATACAGCTGCAACGAATGCTTTGATACCAGGCATAGCACCTGTATATGGTGTCAAAGACGGGTATGCAGAGCAGAGAAGCACACCTGCGATTGCTGCAAGTCCGGAACCGATTGCAAAAGTAATGGAGATTGTTTTGTTTACGTTAATACCCATTAACTGGGCAGCGCCTTTATCCTCAGATACGGCAAGCATTGCCTGTCCTGTTTTTGTCTTGCTGATAAAGAGCATCAGACCTGCCATGATCAGGATACCACCGATAATGGTTACGATGGTTACACCAGTGATCACGATAGAACCACCTGCAAGTTTCAGGGATGGAAGACTGATCACGTTACTGAATGATTTGGTATCTGCTCCCCAGATCAGAAGGGCCACGTTCTGAAGCAGGTAGCTGACACCAATTGCTGTGATCAGAACAGCCAGAGGTGAAGCTGCATTACGCAGTGGTCGATACGCAACGCCTTCGATCACAACGCCCATGAGTGTACAGATGATAATGGACAGCAGGATGGCTAAAATCGGATTTAATCCCATGCCGCTGACTGCGACATAAACTACATAAGAGCCGACCATGATAACATCTCCATGAGCGAAGTTCAGCATTTTAGCGATTCCGTATACCATGGTATAACCAAGGGCGATGATCGCATATACACTTCCGAGGCTGATACCACTGATAAGATATGATATAAAACTACTCATAGAAGTCTTTCCTTTCTTATATTTAAATAATTTTATTGTGTGTAAAACTGGCAGATTTGCCTTTAGCGAAATCTGTCTTGTTTATTTTGCCAAAAGTAAATCTGTCATTAACGCATTAATGTAATAACGTATTAGGCAACAGGGCTGTCTGCATAATTCAGACAGCCCCGTTGGCATGCAACCATTGTCCACTCCAGGAACAATCGCATTTTATTTCTTATGAAATCTTTTCAGTTATTTCAATTTCATTATTCCATTGCTGCGTAAGCACCATCTTTGATTTCTACAGCTTTCGGAGCTTTGTTCGGCTCACCGTCTTCTGTCCATGTGATCTCGTCACCTGTAACACCTTCAAGTGTGATCTCGGTCATGCCTTTTTCAAGTGCTGCACAGATATCTGCAACATCCATGTCTGCTTTTACATCTTCTTTTTCTGCTGCTGCTTTGACTGCGTATACTGCATCATAAGCATCTGCTGCGAACTGGTTTGGTGTGTCTTTGTAAGCATCTTTGTATGCTTTTACAAAGTTCTGGGTTTTCTCATCTGTAGAATCTGCTGCAAATGGTGTAAGAAGCATCAGCCCCTCTGCAAGAGATGTATCAAAGTTTTCTACACCAAGGATACCGTCCATACCGTCGCATCCGAAGAATTTAGTTTCAAATCCCATGCTGTCTGCCTGTGCAAGGATCAGGGAAGCTTCTGTATAATAAATCGGAAGGAATACTAATTCAGCACCACCGTCTTTTGCTTTCTGAAGCTGTACGGAGAAGTCTTTATTGTTATCAGCAGTAAATGCTTCGGAAGATACGATTTCAATACCCTGATTAGCTGCTTCTGCTGTGAAGTTCTGTGTGATACCTGATGAATATACATCAGAGCTATCGTAGATAATAGCTACTTTTGTAGCAAGTTTATGCTCTCCAATGTACTGAGCTGCTGCAGTACCCTGGTTCGGGTCAGAGAAGCATACACGGAATACGTTCGGATTAGCAACACACTCTGTTGCAGATCCGGATGGAGTAAGCTGGAACATATTGTCTGCTGCTGTTTCATTTGCTACAGCTACACAAGGTGTGGAAGTAACTGTACCAACCAGGACGTTCATTCCCCAGTCTTTTAATGCGTTGTAAGCGTTCAGGGTTTTCTCAGCATCGTTTTCATCATCTTCAAATTTGAACTCTACCTGATATCCGTTGATTCCGCCGTCTTCGTTTACTTCATTGATTGCAAGCTCTGTTGCATTCTTTACAGCCTGTCCATAGATTGCTGCTGCTCCGGTTACAGGTCCGATTCCACCGATCTTAAATGTAGCATCGTCTGCAAATACAGATACAGGTGCAACTGTTGACATTACCATTGCTGCTGCCGCAGTAACACTGATGATTTTTTTCAGGTTTTTCATAATAAAATCCTCCTTATATTTTGTCAGTCCTTTCGTCCCTCTTACGGCTCATAAGATTAGCTTCCGTTACCATTCATTCCACCCGGTATATCATTTTCACCAGATTCCGCAAGTTCATTTATTATGTAGAGGAACTGAAAAGTAACAAAAAGCCAACTGGGTTCCCAGCCGGCTTTGGCTTCCACTGACACTTTAATATGTTGCTGTTTTGAATTATATCACCATATATTTGACCATGCAAGAAAAACTTTATGGAAATTTAAGATTTTTCCGTCTTTCATGGACACTTGACCGTACCGCACACGCAATTTTATCCCATTCATCGAAAAATACATTAAAAAAGGTACACACAGAAACCGTAACAATTTCTATGTGTACCTCAAAATTCTGATTTAATTTATCAAATCTTATGTCTCTCTAAAACCGACAATTATGCAATTGCTTTTTTAGCAATCTCAGCAAGTGCTGTAAATCCTTCTGCATCGTTTACTGCAAGTTCAGCAAGCATCTTTCTGTTGATGTCGATGTTTGCAACTTTCAGTCCGTGCATCAGTTTGCTGTAGGATAATCCGTTCATTCTTGCTGCTGCGTTGATACGAGCGATCCAGAGCTGTCTGAACTGACGTTTTTTCTGCTTTCTTCCTGCATAGGAGCTAGCAAGTGCTCTCATTACAGACTGTTTAGCAACTCTATACTGTTTGGAACGGGCTCCTCTGTAGCCTTTTGCCAGTTTTAATGTACGATTATGTTTTTTCTTTGCGTTTAATCCGCCTTTAATTCTTGCCATTTCTTAAATTTCCTCCTGTTTGTCTATCTTCAATGAATAAATGCTTCTTATAAATATGGTAATGCTTTCTTCATGCTCTTAACATTAGTAGCATCAACAACAGTAGATTTTCTCAGATTTCTTTTTCTTTTCTGAGATTTCTTTGTTAAGATATGGCTCTTATAAGCTTTATTTCTTACTAATTTTCCTGTACCTGTTTTTTTGAAACGCTTTGCTGCTGCTCTGCAAGTTTTAATTTTTGGCATTGTTAATTCCTCCTTAAACTGTATCTCTATTATATTTAACGTTTTTCCGTTAAAAACATGGTCATGCTTCTGCCTTCAACCTTCGGTGCCTTCTCCACTGTTGCCACATCTGCAAGCTGCTTTGCAAAATCATCAAGCACATGTCTGCTGCTTGCCATATGTGCCATTTCTCTTCCGCGGAAACGTAATGTTACCTTTACTCTGTCACCCTTGGAGAGGAACTTTCTGGCGGCGTTGACTTTCGTATTCAGGTCATTGGTATCAATGTTTGGAGAAAGTCGCACTTCTTTGACATCGATGGTTTTCTGCTTCTTCTTGGCTTCTTTTTCTTTTCTTGCAAGCTCATAACGGTATTTACCATAATCGATGATCTTACATACCGGCGGTTTCGCCTGCGGGGCAATTTTTACCAGGTCAAGCCCTGCCTCCTGAGCTTTGAACATTGCTTCTTTCGCGGACATGATTCCAAGCTGTTCTCCGTCCGAACCGATTAAGCGTACCTCTTTGTCTCTGATCTGTTCGTTAATCATTAAATTGCTAATTGTAGTGCACCTCCATACCTGTTAGATAGATTCTAATGACTTCTCGTCGCCCTCATTTACATAAAAAAAGCGTGGACAAAATCCACACTCCGCTATCACACTGCTGATATCTTTTCTTCTTAATCTGCGGAACAATCTCCTTATTCCTGCCAACCTTAAATATCAGCCTTCTCTGTGCAATATAAACCCAAGCCGCTAAACTAAATGCGCTGAGGTGAGAGTGGAACTCTGCTTTGTTTTCTTACGTACTTGTATAAGATACCATGTTCAGTCTGCTATGTCAAGTACTTTTTACATTTTCTTTATTTTTTTCAACCTCATGTATATTTTCTCTCAAACTGCACATCCTATCTCCGAAACTTATTCAATGTAACTGTTCAGTACTCTTGCACTACAGCAGTATTGAATAGTTATCTCAGATTTTTTCAGGAGGGTAACTCTATGACAATTCTTAAATGTTCAGCAATGACCTGTGTTTACAACAAAGAACAGCTCTGTTCAAAGGGTGATATTGACGTGACAGGCGAAAATGCTACTTCTGCAAATGAGACAAGCTGCGGCAGTTTCCGAGAGAGAACCGGCAGTTCCATGAAAGACAGCTATACAGATGACTGTGGCTGCGACAAAATCCAGATCGACTGCAAAGCCCATAACTGTACCTATAATGATAATTGTAAATGTACAGCATCCTCCATTCAGGTAGACGGCTCTAATGCACATGCATCTTCCGATACAAGATGTGACACCTTCCAGTGCCATTGTGGCGCATAATATCAACACCATGGCAACAGGATTTTCACCCGTATATCAGGGATAATGAACTTCCCTGATCCGGTCAAAAAAAGAGACATATCCATCTATATGGAATATGTCTCTTTTGTCTGTCTGTAAATTATTTCACTGCAAAACAGATAATCCTATCTGTTTCTTAAGAAATCCGGAATCTGGATATCCTTCTTCTGAACAGTGCTTGACGGAGTCTTAGATGCTCCAAATGGTGTGGCATTCATAGTTGGAAGGCTGAAGCTAGGCATGTTCATACCGCTTCCTGCTGCAGTTCCGGCTGTTGCTGTACCTGTCGTTGCTGTGGAAGAAGGTCTTCTTGCACCAAAGGAAGAAGCTGTGCTTCTTTTTCCGAAAGGGGTCTGCTGAAGGTTATCATCATTCAGACCTGTTGCAATCACTGTGATTCTGCAGTAGTCAGCAACTGTATCATCATACATGGCACCAAAGATGATGTTTGCTTCCTCACCTGTAAGCTCCTGTACATAGCTTGCGGCATCATTGGCATCCATAAGAGAAATATCTCCGGAAATATTAATGATAACATGTGTAGCACCTTTGATGGTTGTCTCAAGAAGTGGAGAAGATACGGCCTGCTGTACAGCTTCCATAGCTTTGTCGTCTCCTCTTGCTTCACCGATACCGATATGGGCAATTCCCTTGTCTGTCATTACAGTCTGAACGTCTGCAAAGTCAAGGTTAATCAGAGCCGGCAGATTGATCAGGTCTGTAATGCCCTGTACTGCCTGCTGCAGAACTTCATCAGCCTTCTTCAGAGCTTCCGGCATGGTTGTTCTGCGATCTACAACTTCCAGTAATTTATCATTCGGGATAACGATTAATGTATCCACTGCTTTCTTCAGATTCTCAATGCCTGCAAGTGCATTATTCATACGAGTTCTTGCTTCAAAACGGAAAGGTTTTGTAACAACGCCAACTGTAAGGATACCCATTTCTTTCGCTGCTGCTGCGATAACAGGTGCAGCTCCGGTTCCGGTTCCGCCTCCCATACCACAGGTAACGAATACCATATCCGCACCTTCCATTAACTGTTTTACTTCTTCAATGCTCTCCTCTGCTGCTTTCTGTCCAACCTCAGGCTGGGCTCCTGCACCAAGACCTTTGGTAATCTTCTCGCCAATCTGAAGTACAGTTGGAGCTTTGCACAGAGTTAAAGCCTGCTTATCAGTATTAACACCTACAAACTCTACTCCGCCGATGGCCTCTTCCACCATTCTGTTTACTGCATTATTTCCGGCTCCACCTACACCGATCACTATGATCTTGGCAGATGATTCAGCCTCGTTTGACATAATCTCTAACAACGTACTTCCTCCTTTATTTATACCTGATATCCTTTTCAGTGATTTATATCAAAGTTACATATAGATATATCATATATTTTTTTTGGGAATTAATCAACCATTAATTTTGTTTTTTTATACTTTTTTCACTCTTTTTCGGCAATTCCGGTAAATATGTTGTATCAGTGTACGGAGCCTTCTCTGATCTCAAAGTTTCCATATACTATCAATATCCCTCAGAATCATCCCCCTGATAATCACTGTTATCTTCTGTATAATCACCATATCCATCTGAATCATCTGAGTTTCCGTCGTCATATGATGAATCACTTTCTCCATCTTCTGAAGTTTCAGAACTCTGGTCATCTGCGGAACTTTCATCTCCTGAACCGTCTCCCGACTCATCAGATGCCGCATCCAGAGATTCCTGTGTAGGCTTCGGTCCCACATAATTACCGGATTCGTCATACTCACCTGCTCCGGTATAATCCCCTTCCTCATCATAACCGCCATTCCAGTTCTCAATTGCTTCCTCAAGAGCAGTCTTCGGTTTTGCACCTACATAATTACCATCCTCGTCATACTCGCCGTCTCCGGTATAATTGCCATCTTCATCATAACCGCCATTCCAGTTCTCAGCAGTAACTTCTTCCTGTTCCAGTTCTTCTTCAAAGGTATTGGACTCCGTAGCCACACTCTCCATATGAAGAATACCTTTTTTTCCCTGAATTTTGGGCAGAATCGCTATCACTCGGTTCATCTTCTCTTCCAGATCAGCATCTTTTCCAAGCTGAACAGTTATATCCCCATAGATGAGGCTGATAGAATAGCTGCTGTCAAACTGGATATGATCGGGGATCATATCATTTTTCTGAAAGATTGTAGACAATGCTACAGCTGTATTCAGTACAGTATCTCCTTTAATATCCAGTTTCTCATCCATCACGATGCTGTTCACCTGAATTCCGTCAAAATACGGAACCGTCTCATCTCTGTTCTGAGAACCCTCCACAAAAATGCCATTTCTGTCAAAATAAATGTAACTGTCAAGATATCGGATGCATCCGACTGTTTTTTTCTCTTTTACGCTGATACAGATGGTATTTCGGTTCAGCTGGGTAACTTTAAATGCATCTACATATGCAATGTCCTCTGTATTTGTAGTGCTGTAGAGCAGTGGTGCAAGGACCGAATTGGAAGCCATCGGTCCCCGAAGCACCATATTCTTTACTTCTTCGTCTGTATAATGGGAAGTTCCCCTCACCTCAACAGTATCTACTTTATAATAGGAAAAAAATACTATCACAGCGACCATAACTCCGGCGCCTATCATACCTGCCAGCATCTTCTTCGTCCTTTTGCTCATAGGAGGTCTTTTCCCATAATTACTTTCTCTCATAAATCCTCAAATCCTCTGTCCCCGGCTGCCATATTCTGCAGCCCAAAGTCCGTAAATCTTCACAGATATGCTCATAGCCCCTGCTGATAAACCCGGCTCCTGTAACACAGGTTTCTCCCTCTGCCATAAGTGCGGCAATGAGCAGGGCTGCACCACCTCTGAGATCTCCTGCCTGTACCTGTGTTCCCTTAAGGGTTTTTCCCCCTCTTATGATTGCCTGGTTTCCGCTTACGGAAATATCTGCGCCCATTTTTTTCATCTGAAAAGCACTGCCAAATCTCCGGTCAAAAATATTTTCCCGTATGGTACTCTGTCCCTGCGCACCTGTCAGCACCGCCATCAACGGAGCCTGCAGATCTGTGGGAAAACCCGGATAAATTTCTGTTTCTACTAAAACAGCCGGTCTGACAGCATTCTTTCCATTGACCTCTAGTGTACCACCATTTACTTGATATTGTCCACCTATTTTCCGATATACTTCCATAAACGACTGCAGCTCCTCCACAGGTACATCATGAAGAATAATCTTACTTCTTGCTGCCGCAGCCGCACACAGATAGGTACCTGCAACAATACGATCCGGAGGAATACGGTAGTCTCCGCCTTTCAGTTCATCCACTCCTCTGATCGTAATTTCACCGGTTTCTTCTCCTTCTATCAGTGCTCCCATTGTTTTCAGATATCTGCAGAGCCAGAAAACCTCCGGTTCTTTCGCACAATTATAAAGATGTGTTACACCTTTTGCAAGAACTGCTGCCAGTATTGCCTGTTGAGCAGCTCCCACACTCGATTTCGGAAACACAATATCCTGCCCTTCAAATCTGACACATTCTCCATCCAGGCCTGATGCATTTTCCCGGACATCCGCGCCAAGTGCTCTCAGTGCCATAAGATGGAGATCTATTGGTCTTTTCCCGATCGTACATCCGCCCGGATACCCTATCCTGCATTTTCTGTTTCTTGCAAGCACCGCACCTGCCAGAATGATCGAAGAACGCATTCTGCCTGTATAGACTGCAGGAATTTCTGTTCCGTCTGCGCTGGAACAATCCAGATAAAGATCATGATCGTCCCACCAGGTCACTGCACCAAGACTTTTCAAAATCTCTTCCATACAGAAAACATCTGAAATTCTGGGGCATCCCCTCAGAATGCTTAGTCCTCTGTGCATCAGAGATGCGGCTATCATTGGAAGTGCTGCATTTTTAGATCCCTGTATAAAAATCTCTCCGCTGAGAGAAGCTTTACCTGTCACATGGATTTCATCCAACCTTTTGCTCCCAAAGAGTCTCTTACTTTACAGTTTATGGCTTTTTCTATTATATGTTACGTCATTCTGAAACCTGTAATTCAATTTATCCTGTCACATTTCCCAACATTCATCGCAAGTCCCATTTCCCCAAGAAGAAACACTGCCGAAGTTCCTCCATAGCTGATAAAAGGCAGCGTAATGCCTGTATTGGGGATTGTATTGGTCACCACTGCAATATTCAAAATAACCTGAAGAGCCAGATGCCCCATAATTCCACAACAGATAAGAGCTCCGGCCAGATCTTTTGCATGCATGGCAGCCACACCCAGCCGCCACAGAAGCATTGCAAACAGAAAAATCAGAAAGATAGCTCCGGCTGCTCCCATTTCCTCACATATAATCGAAAAAATCATATCATTCTGCGCTTCCGGAACAAATCCAAGTTTCTGCAGACTGTTTCCAAATCCTCTGCCGAATATTCCGCCGCTGCCGATGGCATACAGTCCCTGGATCGTCTGAAATCCTTTTTCATATTTCTCCGGATTTCTCCAGATTGCAAGACGTTCCAGACGATAACTCTCTGCAGCAAGAAAAACAGCTATGAAACCTGCACCTGCGCTACCAAGCCCGATAAATTCCAGATATCCCGGATTGGATACAAAAATCAGAATTCCACCGATACCCAGAATAATGATCGCTGTACTCAGATTATTTGAACCTACAAGACCAATGATCGGCAGCAGGGTCAGTATTGTCCTGCACATAAATCCAAAGCCCCTGGTTGCTTTTTTTGTACGCTCGATCTGCCATGCAAGAAAAAGGATCACAGCAACTTTCGCAAACTCTGAAGGCTGAAAAGATAAAGGTCCAAGATTCAGCCATCTTTTTGAGCCGTTGATCTCCTGACCTACAAAAAGTACTGCGCCGGACAAAAACATTGAAATCAGATATGCCACTGGTCCCAGCCTCAGAAAAAAATGATAATCAATGGAAGAAACCATATACATCACTCCCATACCCAATGCTGTGGCAAATAACTGTTTCTTAAAATAACAGGCAGAGTCGCCGAAACGTACTCTGCCATTATATTCACTGGAGCTGAATAATACTGCCAGGCCAAAAATCACAAGCAGTACTATCAGTACCAGCATCGTCATATCTGTTTTTGATAAATCTGTCGCTCTTTTTCGCGCCATCTGTTTCTCCGCAAAATTATCTATAGCCGGTCACTGCAGCTTCGTCTTTCTCTGCCGGACAGCTATAATTCTTACTTATAGATATTCTACAGATTTCTTACATATTCCTTGAACATATCTCCACGCTGTTCATAGTTATCAAACTGTCCCCAGCTTGCACATGCGGGAGAAAGCAAAACAGCATCTCCAGGCTGTGCTTTCTCCTCACATACCTTTACTGCCTCTTTCAGATCTTCGCAGAGGATGATGTCATGGAAACCATGTTTCTCAGCAGCTTCTTTGATTTTCTCCTTTGTCTGACCGATCAGCACCAGATAACGTACCTTTCCGTCAAATGCCTCAATCCATTCATCATAACCGGACTGTTTATCATAACCGCCGCCGATCAGAAGTGTCGGACGGTTCATTGCCTGGATTCCTTTAATTGCCGCATCCGGGTTAGTTCCTTTGGAATCATTATAATATACAACGCCTTTTTTCTCTGTCACATATTCGATTCTATGTGCAACAGCTGTAAATTCACAGATGCTCTTACGGATGCTGTCCAAGGATACTCCATCGTAGTAAGCCATTGCAACTGCGGCCATAACATTCTCAAAATTGTGTTTTCCAAGAAGCTTCAGATCTTCTGTCTTAACTACTTCGATTTCTTTTTCTCCGTCCTTCAGGATGATTTTATTTCCATCCAGATAAATTCCCTCATCCAGTTTACGTCCGCTGGAGAAATATACCACTCGTGGAGTCAGATGTTTTCCAAACTCACGCAGAACCTCATCTTCATAATTCAGCACGCATACATCTTCTGTACCCTGATTCTCAGTGATCAGTTCTTTCACACGTATATACTCTTCCATTGTATGATGACGGTTCAGATGGTCCTCTGTAATATTCAGGATTGCAGATACCTTTGGTGCAAACTCATCAATCGTTTCCAGCTGAAAACTGCTGATTTCTGCAACAGTTATAGAATTTGGCTTCATCTCCAGTGCTTTGGAAGTATATGGGGTTCCGATATTGCCGACTACAAAAACAGACTCACGTGCATCCTGCATAATTTTTCCAAGAAGTGCTGTTGTAGTAGTTTTTCCGTTTGTTCCTGTGATGGCAAGCACTTCACCGTCACCTACTCTGTATGCCAGTTCCACCTCTCCCCATACCGGAAGCCCCTGCTCATAAAAACTCTTTACAAGTGGAAGATCTGTCGGCACTCCGGGGCTTAAAACTACCAGATCAAGACTGTCCTGTACTTCTTTCGGAAGTTCTCCTGCATATACAGTGACCGGATATGTCCCATCTGTTTTATGTACAACTGCGTCTTTATCTGTTTCGGCATTTCCGTCATAGATAACCGGAAATGCTCCTACCTTTGCCAGAAGGTCAGATGCTCCGATTCCGCTTTTTCCGGAACCGAATACAAGTACCTTTTTTCCCTGTAATTCCATAATAATTTTCCTCCCTTTTATCAGCATAACGCTGAAATCTGCTTAGCCAAAATCTTACAGTGCCAGCAGTGCGACCATACACATAACCGCTGTAATAACTGAGAATACCGCAACTACACGTGTTTCAGACCATCCGCATAACTCAAAATGATGATGGATCGGTGCCATCTTAAAAATACGCTTTCCATGTGTTGCCTTGAAATAAGTTACCTGAATGATAACGGAAAGTACTTCGATCAGATAGATCAGACCCACGATCAGGATAAATAACGGCATCTGCATCACATAAGCCGTACCTGCAACAAAACCGCCCAGTGCCAGAGAACCTGTGTCTCCCATAAACACTTTTGCCGGATATACATTAAACAACAGAAATCCCATCAGACCTCCCACAACTGCACCTGTGATCGGCTCGATCCCCGATTTCATTCCAATAGAAACTACTGTAAAAAATACTGCAACGATCAGAGTCACACTGGAAGCAAGACCATCCAGACCATCCGTAAAATTAACTCCATTCACAGTACCGATCACAGCAAAGAAAAGGACCGGAACTGCCAGCCATCCAATATTCAGGAAATGTCCGCTCCAGAATGGGATTCTCATAGTCAGTGAGATATCTGTATACTTAACAATATAAAATACAAAAATCGCAGTCAGAACTACCTGAAGTAAAAATTTCTGCCATGGCAGCAGTCCGTCTGAGCGTTTCAGCACAACCTTCAGATAATCATCCAGAAATCCGATAATTCCAAATCCAAGAGTCAGGAACAGTACCGGAATGATCTTCGGATAATCCCCTACATAAAATAATGCAGTTATCGCTGTGGCGATCAGAAAGATCACTCCACCCATTGTAGGTGTTCCTGCTTTCTTTAAATGGGACTGTACGCCCTCTGTTCTTTCTGTCTGGCCCATCTTCAGTCTCCGAAGAAAAGGAATGATGACCGGTCCTAATACAACGCTGATTGCAAAAGAAATCAGCACAGGGATTACAACTTGAAATTCCATCTTACACCTCGTTCATTCTTTCGTTTTTTCCTGAAAGTTTTTTACTTTCAGATTTCTTTTAGTATAAGGCTTTTTTGCTTATTTATCAACCCTGCCTGCGGAATTTCCCTAATTGCCTTCTGCAGAAAAATCAGAAACATCACTTTTTTCAATTCCAAGATATGGCAGGATATTCTCAAAAATACCACGTATCACAGGTGCAGCTACTGTCCCTCCATAATAGATTCCTTTCGGATCATGAATAATACACAGTCCCAGTATCTGCGGATCTTCTGCAGGTGCAAATCCCAAAAAAGAGGAAATATAACGATTTGCACTTCTTGGCAGTGTCTGAGAAGTGGCAGTTTTCCCACCGATGGCATATCCTTCAATTTTTGCATTTTTTCCGGAGCCCTGAGATACTACTGTTTCCAGGATTTCTCTTATTTCCTTCGAAGTCTCTTCAGAGACAATTCCTTCCTTTACCGGAAAAATCAGTTTCTCACCCTCTGTTCTGTCAGGATTTAACACTGCGACTCCAAAATGCGGTGTCATCCGTCTGCCTCCGTTTATAAGTGAACTTACTGTTGCAGCCAGCTGAACAGGTGTAATCTGAAAAGACTGTCCAAAAGAAACCGTTGCCAGTTCCACTTCTCCCATATTTTTCTTCTGATGCATAATAGTTCCTGCCTCCCCCGGAAGATCTGTCCCGGTTTTATCCAGAAGTCCAAACTGTCTGAAATACTTATAATAACGTTCTATCCCAAGGCGAAGCCCCACCTCTATAAACACAGGGTTACAGGAATTCTGTGCACCTTCCACAAAATTCTGGGATCCATGTCCTGTTCTTTTTGCACAGTGGATTCTGCGATCCTCCACCACTTTATATCCGGGACAATAAAAACGGTCCCCAGGTGAAACAACACCAGCCTCCAGTCCGGCTGCCATGGTGATGATTTTAAATGTGGAGCCCGGTTCATAAGTATCATTCAGGCAGGGATTTCTCCACATCTGATTCAGTAATTCCTGCTTTCTTTCTATATTTGTTTTTCCTGATGCTGTCTGCACTGCCAGTTCACTTTGTTCATTGTGATCTTCCGACGGTATTGTTATCCCGGATTCATTTAACTGCATATTCAGATCATCTGTCAGGGTAAAAGGATCATTCAGGTCAAATTCCGGCACATTGACACATGCATATATTTCGCCGTTCTGTGGATTCATCAGCAGGATAGATACACGTTCTGCCTGCTTTTCCTCCATTACTTTCAAAGCTGACTGCTGCGCAAATTCCTGAATATTTACATCAAGGCTGATCATCAGGCTTTTCCCCTCTATCGGTTTTTCCCTTGTCTCACCCAATTTATCAATTTCCACACCCCTGGCATCTGTTGTTGTCAGGATTTTACCCGGCTGTCCCCTCAGGATTTCTTCATATTTCACTTCCAGACCGATAATTCCCTGATTATCACCTCCCGTAAAGCCAATGACTTTTGAAGCCAGACTTCCACATGGATAGTAACGCTTATAATCCTCATCAACTTTCACCCCTGCCAGACTGCACTCTCTTATCTCATCACCTGTACTTTTTTCCACATTTGTCTTTACTATTTCTATGGAAGAGATTTTCTCCACTCTTTTTCTCACTTCTGCTTCATCTATTTTCAGTTTTTCAGACAGCAGGGCGATTACTTTTTCAGGTTCTTTAATCTGACTGTGGATCACAGAGATTGTACATACCGTCCTGTTTGATGCCAGAACTTTTCCCCTTGCATCCAGAATCTCCCCTCTGGCCGCTTTGATCTCTCTCTCTCTTTCGTGAAGTTCTTTTGCTTTCTTATAATAATAGTCTGATCTGAAACACATAAGATATACCAGTCTTCCGATAAGGCCTGTCATCATTAAAATACAGCAGAGTAATACCACCCATATTTTTCTCTTGTGAAACGTCATATTTTTTTTCATAAAAAAACTCCGCAGAGATTGTCATAACAATATATGACCATTCTCTGCGGAGCTATAACTATACGTTTTTATTCCAGACCTGCTTCTTCATTGGTAATACCGTCTGTCTCTTCGTCATTATCCTCAGTCGTCTCAGCTTCATCATCCTCCAGAGGTGCAGGTGCATCAGGATTGGATACTGCATCTCCTGAAGAATCTGCATCCGTACTTCCCGAAGCACTGACAAGATTTGTAGACATCTTATAATTGCCTTCCTCATCCAATATGTGATCTCCATTGGCATCCAGCAGATATCCGTTTTCATCAATCCGGTTTCCATCCCAGTCTATCAGATTGCCATCTGCATCCACCAGATTACCGTCACTGTCAAGTTCGCTGTCCGATATGGAAGTACTCTTTAAATGTCCCTTAAACCCTTCCCACAATTCTGTCTCCGGCACTGTTCCATCTTCAGATTCATCCGGCACTACATTCAGATACGGAAGAAGCTCCGAAAGGATTCCCTGTGCAATATACTGCGGATAAGTACTGTTTGCCTGATCCTCTACATTCGGTTCATCTACAACTACATAAATTACCACAGCCGGGTCATCTACAGGAGCAAATCCAATAAAAGAAACCAGATATTTTCCGTTTCCTCGCGGGTATTTCTCCGCTGTACCTGTTTTACCGCCTGAACTGTAACCCTGCACTTTGGAATGACGGCTGGTACCCTGCTGTACACTCAATGCCATATAGTTTCTGATATCACTGGAAATCCTGGAGGAAATCGTCTGCTTCAGAAGTATCGGCGAGATTGTTTTTACAGTTCCGCCATTACTGTCAAGAACCTTTGTCACAAGATGCGGCTGATAATAATATCCGCCATTGATAACGGAACTCATCGCATTGATTTCCTGGATCATGGTACAAGTAAAACCCTGTCCAAAAGCAGAACATGCAAGTTCTGTTTCCCCCATACTGTCCTTAGTATGGATAATACCTGCGCCTTCATTCGGCAGGTCAATCCCTGTCCTTGTTCCGAAATTAAACAGACTCTGTGCTTTGATAAACTGAGTAGCTCCCATCTTGGCACCAATCTGCATCATTGCATCATTACAGGAGTTTGCAATTACCTCTCCCAGTGTCTCTGTGCCATGTGCGCTCGGATAAACCGCACACTTGATCATAGTATCTCCAAAAGTCTGCGATCCATCGCATACAAATGTATCTGTTTCCTGTATCGCACCCTTTTCCAATGCAGAAGCCATGACGATCGGCTTTACAACAGATCCCGGCTCATAGGCATCTGTGACGCAGAAATTACTCCACATACTATTCAGAGCCTCCACTGTTTCCACATCATTCATCGCTTTGATTTCATCTTCTGTATATACAGCGGAAAGATCTCTCGGATTATTCAGATCATAACGGTCACCACCATCCATGGCAATAATCTCACCGGTGGACGGATTTTCAACAATGACACCTATATTCTTGGCCCCCATTGCCTCTTTAAATCCATTAACATATTTCTCAACAATCTGCTGTGCACCGATGTCAATGCTGGTCTGAATGCTTTTTCCATTCACCGCAGCAATAATGGTCTGCTCCACATCTGAATCATCATTGATATACCCATACTGTCTTCCGTCTACGCCTGTCAGTGTGCTGTTATAGTACCCTTCCAGTCCGATATCTGCCACATCTCTGTCCAGTGCAAAACCAATTGTATCGCATGCTGTTTCATTAAACGGGTAACTTCTCAGATAATCCTCTTCAAACCAGACGCCTTTGATATTTGCCCGTTCCTTTGCCTGCGCTTTAGTAAGACCGGAATCTTCATCCTCTGCCTTATATTTTTCAAATTCTTTCTTTTTGTCCATAGACAGCTGTTTTGTCAGTACCTGATACTGACTCTGGCTGGTTCTTGAATCGGCCAAAAGAGAACGCACTGTTTCTTCATCAATCCCCAGCACCTCATTTAAGGCACGTATTGTTGGCTCTACATAGTCCTCATCTGAATTTACAGTTTTACAGTCCAGGATCACATTATAAACTTTATTGCTGGTAGCCAGTATATTTCCGTTCTTGTCATAAATATCGCCTCTCTTTGCCGGCAGTACCTGGCTCTCATATTTCTGCTGTGCCTGGCTTAACACCTGTTTTTTGTATTTGCTTCCACTGGTAGCATTAATATAAGTAATTCTCAGCACTAATATTACCAGAAGCAGTAACACAATTCCAAACAATATCAGCAGCTTTTCTTTCATGTTTTGATTTATTTTTCTCTGTGGTCTTCTTCGACTCTTTCTTCCCGTATTGCTCAATTAATCACCTACTTTGAATCTGGTATATCCTGATACTGTCTTACATAGCTGTTACCCGATGTAGAATAGGTCACTGTCTGATCATCTGACGGATATTTCATTCCCAGTCTCCCCAATGCAATCTGCTTGATCTTATTCAGATCCACATTTGATGTCACCTGGCTGTAATATGCATCATTGTCTTCTTTTAAATCTGCCAGTTCCTCCTCAAGAGATGCAACTGTACTCATCTTTGCGGTAATCTCTGATTTGTAACGAAGATATTTCACAGAGCAGAATAATATCGCCACACATACAACTGCCAGAAACGCTACAAATCCCCAGTTCATTGCAGTCGCCTTCTGCCTGTTCTTCTGTGCTTCTTTACTCAACTGATGTTTCTGCCTTGATACCTGCGCAGGACTCGCCTGCACTCTTCGGTTTCGATTGGTCTGCTGCCTTCCCGGATTCTGTCTTCCCGGCTGCCTCTTTCTCTCCGGAACTTCTGCAAGACGTCTGACCGTATTTCCGTCAACATACATTCCTCTGTTTGTTCTGGCACTGGTTCTGCTTCTTCTTGCTGTTTCACTCCTGGTCGTTCTCGCCATTTCATGCCTCTCTAATTATAATACTCTCTCAAAAATCCGAAGCTTTGCACTTTTGGAACGCGGATTCTCTTCCATCTCTGTCTCCCCCGGAAGAATCGGCTTTCTTGTGATCACTTTTCCTTTAGATTTCTTCCCGCATACGCATACAGGAAAATCTGAAGGGCAGGTACACGGATTCTCATTTTTTCTGAAAATCGTCTTTACAATTCTGTCCTCCAGAGAATGAAAAGTGATAATGCAAAGTCTTCCGCCATCATCAAGGATATCGATCATTCCATCCAGAGAATCCCGCAGCACATCGAGCTCTCTGTTAAGCTCAATACGGATTGCCTGAAAAGTTCTCTTGGCCGGATGTCCTGACTTCACCTGCATCTTCATGGGAATGGATTCTCTGATGATCTCTGTCAGTTCTCCGGTGGTTGTGATCGGTTTCACCTGTCTGGCGGCAACAATATGTTTTGCAATATTTTTTGCAAATTTATCTTCACCGTAATCACGAATAATACGGTATAATTCTTTTTCTTCATAGCCATTGACAATATCGCCGGCTGTCTGCGTCTGGCGCTGGTCCATGCGCATATCGAGCGGTGCATCTACCCTGTAGGTAAAACCGCGTTCTTCATTGTCAAGCTGATAGGAAGATACTCCAAGATCAAGGAGAATCCCGTCGACTTTATAGATGCCTCTTGCTGCCAGTTCCTGTACCATGTAACAATAATTGCTGCGAATGATCGTCGCCTGTTTATAGGGGGCTAACCTCTCACTCGCAGCAATTATCGCATCCTGGTCTTGATCTATGCCAATAAATCTCCCCTTGGCAGAAAGTCTCCTGCATACCTCACCGGCATGCCCTGCACCTCCTAAAGTACCATCCACGTAGATTCCGTCCGGTTTGATATCCAAACCTTCAATGGTCTCTTCCAGTAATACAGATTTGTGTTTAAATTCCATCTCCGTCTCCTGTCTGGATTTACTTTGCAAGATACTTCAAACGAGACCTGTCAGATTGTGATTCCCATGTCCTGCATGCTCTCTGCAATGCTGTCCATGTCATCATAATCACAGATCTCATTCCATTTTTCTTTGCTCCAAACTTCAATTCTGTTCAGATTACCTGTCAGAACCACATCTTTCTCCAGACCGGCAAATTCGCGCAGTGTCTGCGGTACAAGGATTCGTCCCTGCCTGTCCAGTTCACATGTAGTTGCTCCAGCTACAAAGAATCGTGAAAAAGTTCTGGCATTTTTATTTGTAAGTGGTAAAGATCTGAGCTTCATTTCAAAGGATTCCCATTCATCCATCGGATAAATGTAAAGACAGCCATCAAGCCCTCTTGTCAGAACAAACTCTTCCCCTAAGAGCTCCCTGAATTTAGAAGGAATGATCAGACGCCCCTTCGCGTCGATCGTGTGGTTATACTCTCCCATGAACATGTTACTCACCTACTCTCGCAAAATCTGAATCTCCCCTTCAGATTTCTCAGGTGGTAATGGACTCTGCCGTTATTCCCCACTCACCACCACTATTCACCACTTTCTACCACTTATGTGCTTATTCTAAACTATTTAGGCTGAAAAAACAAGGGGGAGAAAAAGATTTTTAAAATTTAGAACTCTGTTAACATTTATGAAACAACCTTATTTTTACGAGAAAAATGGGCTTTTATACACAAAAAGTGGGTTGAATTTCCACTTTCAACCCACTTATCTTTCAGATATATGTTTTTTTACTGTTCTTCTTTTGAATTTGTGGGAGAAGTTCCCACATCTGGCTTTACCTGTTCATCCATCTCCGGCCGGATTTCCGGTTCCGGTTTCATTTCAGAAGTCTCAGGAAACATCTGTTTTTCTTTCACTGACTCATCCAGAAATCTGTTTTTCCTCTGCCGGCGTATAGTATCTCTTTTCTGTGCCATCACTCTGCGTATGATCACTACAGGCATAAAAACAGCAAATAATATAGCGGAAATTACCAGCGAAATCCCCACTTTTGTCCCCGGAATATAAAGCTTATCTGTTCTGAACCATTCAAAGAAAAACCTTCCCAGACCATAACCTGCCAGATAGATCATAAACAATTCGCCTTCATATTTCTTTTTTCGGCGCATGGCCATCAACAGCAGAAATAACAGCAGACACCACAGACTTTCATAAAGAAAAATCGGCTGAACCTGAATATATGAAATCCCATTTATGGTCAGCAGATTATCTCTCATTGCTCCCGAAACTTCTCCTGACCGCACAGCTGAAACCGGTATCTGCATTGCCCATGGCAGATCTGTATATTCTCCGAAAGACTCTCTGTTAAAAAAGTTACCCCAGCGCCCTATAGCCTGTCCCAGAAGTATTCCGGGACACGCAATATCGGCACTCTGCCAGAATGACGTTTTGGTAATCCTGCAAAATACCGCTGCCGCAAGAAATCCAAAGAGCAGACCACCATATAAAGCGTAACCACCATTTCGAAAGTCCAGTATGGCATTCAGATTTTCTTTATAAAATCCCCATGAAAAAGCCACATAAAATAATCTGGAACCTGCCACTGAAACCAGCAGGGAGATAAGTATCATATCGAGATACCTGTTCTGATCTTCCCCATTTCGTTTCGCTTCAAGTGTCACAAGTCCCATTCCAAGAAGAGCACCCACAGCAATCAGTACTCCATATATGGTAAATTCCATTCCAAATATCTGAAATGAGCGCGGCACATAATCAAAGACCAGGCCGGGTCCCGGAAAACGTATCGACATTTCCATAAATCACCTGTTCATCATACATTGAATCGGAATAAGATCACATCTCCATCCTGTACAACGTATTCTTTACCTTCCATTCTTACAAGACCTTTCTCTCTGGCACCTGCATAGGAACCACAGTCCAGAAGATCCTGATAATTTACAACCTCAGCTTTAATAAATCCTCGCTCAAAATCTGTATGGATCTTACCTGCTGCCTGCGGAGCCTTTGTTCCGATTTTAATCGTCCATGCTCTTGTCTCATCCTCACCTGAAGTAAGGAAACTCATCAGTCCGAGGAGATGATAGCTTGCTTTTACAAGTTTCTCAAGTCCTGATTCTGTCAGTCCCAGATCCTCCAGGAACATTTTCTTCTCATCATCATCCAGTTCAGAGATCTCTTCTTCGATTTCTGCACAGATAACGAAAATCTCACTGTTCTGCTCTGCCGCATATTTGCGCACTGCCTGTACATGGCTGTTGCTTTCACCGTCATCAGCCAGATCTCCTTCTGCTACGTTTGCTGCATAGATCACAGGCTTCCAGGTAAGCAGATTATAAGTAGACATCCAGGCTTCTTCATCTTCATTTTCCATTTCCATAGTGATTGCCATCTTGCCATCTTCCAGATGTGTTTTTACCTTCTGAAGGAAATCAAGCTCCTTGGCAGCCTCTTTGTCCATGCGTGCTGTTTTTGTAACTTTTGCAATTCTTCTCTCAAGGATCTCAAGGTCTGAGAAGATCAGCTCCAGATTAATAGTTTCAATATCACGGATAGGATCAATACTTCCATCTACATGGATAACATTGGAATCTTCAAAGCAGCGGACTACATGAACGATTGCATCTACCTCACGGATATTTGCAAGGAACTGGTTTCCAAGGCCTTCTCCTTTGGATGCTCCCTTTACAAGTCCTGCAATATCTACGAATTCAATTACAGCAGGTGTCACTTTCTTAGAATGATAAAAGTCTCCGAGAAGCTTCAGTCTCTCATCCGGCACTGTAACAACACCTACATTAGGGTCAATGGTACAGAACGGATAATTTGCAGATTCTGCGCCTGCCTTTGTCAATGAATTAAATAATGTACTTTTTCCAACATTGGGTAATCCGACGATTCCTAATTTCATTTTTTATATTTCCTCCTATAAATCCTTTGATTTTATCCCAGTCCAACAGCTAAATCTTTGATTGACCAACATATCAAATGACAATCAAGTGGATATTCACAATCCAAGCTCTTTGCCTTTTAAATCTTTTCCCATATTTCAGCTTCTCTCATCAGAAGTCCTAATACAGTACTTTGTATTATACCATAGCATCTTATCTTTGTGAATATTCATTTTCATCTCATCTCCTGCTAATATTTCCACACTTTTCGAAATGAATTTTTCAAATTCTTCTCTCGCCTCATTTCTATTTCTAATCATTGTAAAAATCATTTTTATGCCGGCTCAAAAAATGTCCTTACACATATTCAAAAGATGAAGGGCATAAATACAGCCTCTTATAGAATACTTGAAAACAAAAAAGCACTCACCTATTTCAGGTAAATGCCTTAGTCAAGCGGATATTCACAATCCGCTTTGCTACTTGCTCATAACCGAATAACTGCTCCGCAGTTTATCAGAAAGATTCAGCCTTCCCCTCCGGGAAAATAAATTTAAACACAAAGAAAAAAATCACCATGGAAACTCCACCTGTGATAATTGTCACAAGCATGTTATAGACTGCCGGTGCCACATATGCAGATGCAACTGGCATCCACAGATTATTAAATCCATTACAGATCAGTGAAATTACCACCCATGCAACAAAATACCAGATTGCCTGATATACAGGATTTCCATGGCTTTTAAAAGTAATATTTCTCTGAAGTGGAAAATTGATACACTGTGCAAGAAATGACCCCAATTCATAACTGATAAAATAGCCAAGTCCACCACCGATCAGTATATTTCCCGTTGCATCACGCAATACATTATACCCCAGCAAACTCCATGTAAATTTTACTCCAAACAGATTCATGGAAACCTTTGGCCACATAAATTCTGTACCAGCCAGACCAATTCCCAAAATCCCTGGTAAAAATGTAAATACAAGATACTGGAATACTGTCACGCCCATACTGAATATAACAAAATAGAATATCTGATAAAGCCATTTTGCAAAAGTAGCATGTTTCTCTTCAAAACATTTCCATATATTTTTTATATGATTCATCTGCACTTCCCTCCGGCTCCTTTTAATAATTTTTCATATTTCTTATTATTTCTTCTGTTTCTGAAATATCCGCCAACTACTTTTTTTACTCCAAGCATAAAGTGGCCATTCACAGCATCGACAATTCCATATACCATTTCCATACTGACTGCCCCACCGGTCATCTTGGCAATCCCCCGAAACGGCATATTGTAAATAAAAAGAATATTCAAATCTGGCTTTCCCTGTGCCTCACTCTTCTTTTTCATTTTTGTGAGATATCTATATATCAGCCTTGCAAGTCGGCTTTTTGCATAATACATCTGACAGATTGCATCATTGATTCCCAGATTTCCACTCCATCTTCCGTTCGGTATCTCATGGCCAAGAAGTTCATGAAATTCCTCATCTGATATTTTCTGCACGATTCCTGTATAATAGTAAGGCATTTTTGCCGGATTATACGGATACCCTTTACTATTTCCTGTTCTCTCAGTCATACCTGTTAAACGAATATCTGCAACACTGGCTCCTACCATAATCTGATAAGTTCCTGTTTCTATTTCCCACTGTCCCGTTTTTATATTCCAATAACGGAATGTCTTATCATCAAAGGGAATCCTGAGCTGTCTGCTTTCTCCTGCCTTTAGATAAACTTTTGCAAAACCTTTCAGTTCTTTTTCCGGTCGGAACACGATTGCATTAGGAAGTCCTACATACATCTGAACAACCTCTGCTCCATCTCTGTCACCTGTATTGGTAACCGAAACTTTGATTCCATCCTCTTCTATGATAAGATCAGAATATGTAAATTCCGTATAGGAAAGCCCAAAGCCAAATGGATATTGCACTCGGACTTTTGAAGTATCATAATAGCGATATCCCACATAAACACTCTCTCGGTATTCCGATGTTTTCTCATTACTTGGATAATATCGGAATGCCGGTGTCTGTTCATAAGATATGGGATATGTTTCTGCCAGTCTTCCTGATGGATTCACTTTTCCGGTCAGAATATCCAATGTTGCAGAAGCGCCTGCCTGTCCATTCAGATAGCCATGCAAAATCGCTTTGCAGCAGGTGTGCCATGGCATTTCTATCGCAGATCCTGCACTCAGTATTCCAATAATATTTTCATTCACTTTACTGATATCCTGCAGAAGATCTATCTGATTCTGCGGAATACGCATATGGGTTCTATCCAGTCCTTCTGATTCACTGATCTCATCAAGACCAAAGCAGAAAATCACAATATCCGCGTTCATAGACAAATTTAATGCAAACTTTCTATCATTCTCATCTACATCTCCATTTCTCTGATAGCCTCTTGTCATCCCCAAAATATTCAGATCATATTGTTGCAAAATCGCTGACATATCTTCTACTTTTGTTGGATTGACCATAGAAGATCCTGCCCCCTGATATCTGGGTGAAAAAGCAAAATCTCCAATAATAGCGATGGATTTTTTGGTATCCAGCGGAAGAATCTGTTTTTCATTTTTCAGAAGAATCATGCTTTCTGCTGCTGCTTTCCTTGCCAGTTGATGATGTGCATTTCTGTCAAAGTTTTTATCTGAAAGCTTCTTCCCTGATGTCAGTTCCATCACTGCATCCACCAGTTCTCCAACTCTTTCATCCAAATCCGCTTCCTTCAGCGTTCCATTTCGGACAGCAGCAATCACTTCTCTTGCAGAATCGTACCCACAGGACGGCATCTCCAGATTTGAGCCGGCAGCAACACCTTTCACATGGTCATTGCTTCCGCCCCAGTCTGTTACTACAATTCCATCAAATCCCCATTCTTTGCGCAGGATATCTGTCAAAAGATGTTTGTCCTCATTAGCATAAATCCCATTAATCTGGTTGTAACTGCTCATGATTGCTTTTGCGTGTCCTTCTTTAACAGCTATCTCAAAACCGGTCAGATAAATTTCTCTTAATGTCCGTTCGTCAACAACTGCGTCCATTGCCATTCTCCGAAGTTCCTGACTGTTAACCGCCAGATGCTTCGGGCAGGCATAAACGCCTTTACTCTGTATTCCACGAATATATGACGCTGCCATCTTCCCGGAAAGATATGGATCTTCTGAAAAATATTCAAAATTTCTTCCACATAATGGGCTTCTTTTAATATTTAATCCCGGACCAAGCAGGATATTTACATCCATACTTGCTGCTTCCTCTCCAAGAGCCTGTCCAATCTCTTCCCCCAGATCCTGATTCCAGCTGTTTGCTATCGTCGCTGCTGTGGGAAAACAAGTTGCATTCAAGGATGCATTCAATCCCAGATGGTCTCCTGCTCCTGCCTGTTTTCTGATTCCATGCGGTCCATCTGAAAGAAAGATGGACGGGATGGAAAGCCTGCCAATTTCTCTGGTCTGCCAGACAGTTTTTCCACTGAGTATCGCTGCCTTTTCTTCTATTGTCATCTTTTCAACCAATTTTTGCTGTTTCATAACTGTTTTCCATCCCACTTTCATCCTTATTCAACATTCTTTCTTTTTTTATATCCTCTGATTACCAGTACTTCCATTCCTGCCATGAAAAGTGCTATTACAATGTCGATTCCAATTCCTGCTTTTTTCCAGTTTTCCATACCTGTTTCTTCGTGTTCTCCATCATAAGCCCAGCTGCTTACAACTGTATACATGACATTTTTGCAGGCATTCCTCATCTGAAGTACAGATGTCGGATGCTCCGGATTGGCTACATTGTTCTCTTCTCCGTTGAATGTGGACAACATTACATCTACTCCATTTGCCAAAGCTGCATCTGCATTCATAAATCCATGACCATTGTTTCGGAAGAAGTCTGTAAGCGCCATTCCCCTGAATCCCCATTCCTCTCTGAGGACTGTATTCATAAGGTTACTGCATTCTCCAGTCCATTTATCTCCAAGGAAGCTCCAGGAAACCATAACTGCATTTGCGCCACCCTGTTTTACAGAAATTTCAAATGGTTTCAGATAGATTTCCCGGATTGCCTGCTCATTCGACCAGGCACTTACCATTTTGGCATTTCCTTCATACAGAGCAAAATGTTTAATATAAGAATAAACTCCATATTTTCTTGCTCCTTCTACTGCTTTTGCTCCCATATTTCCTGCAAGAACTCCATCTTCTGAAAAGTATTCATAGTTTCTTGCTCCAAATGCGGTTCTATGAGTATTCATACCTGGTGCATACCAGCCCTCTGCACCCATTTCCTGACTGATCTTGCCCATGCATTCACCCCAGGCCTGTGCAAGTTCCTTATTCCATGTGGAAGCAACCACAACTTCAATTGGAAATCCAATAGAACCAACTCCTGTAAAGTTGTTATTAATTGCTGCTGGTCCATCGAAATCAAGTGTAGCCACTTTTCCCACAGAATCCATGGCTGCTGTCTGATAACCTGCCATTGCAATCATATTTGCCATTTCATCAACAGTAAGCTGATCCAGAAGTTTTTCCCAACGAGGATCGTCATAATCAGCATCACGCATATCAGCTAATGTAAGTCCATTATCTGCTCCCGTTGTCGGCATTACATCCTCATCATTGAGATATGTAGTCTTATCAAAGTTGCTGTTCAGATGATATTCAGAAACATATGGCTCACCCAGCTCTGCAGATGCCGGTGCTGCTGTAGCCTCTTCATAATTTGCAAAATGATCCGCACGTGACAGATATGTTATATCTCCTTTTGCATCTTCAAATACATTTGTTGCTGCAGTATCATCTGATGCTCTTTTATTTTCTCCCTTATATACTACATCTTTATCTGCAGTATAAGTTTTCTGATCCAGCACAGTATGTGAATCGCTGTTGATAGAGATTACATAGTCACCTTTTTCAAGAACATATGCCTTTGCATTATTCTCATCATAAGAGGCCATATCTTCTATACTGAATGTAACTGTAACAGTCTGAGATTCTCCCGGCTGAAGCAGATTTGTTTTTGCAAACTCGATCAGATTTGCAGAAGATTTCTCAATTCCCCCATTTGTATATGGCGGTTTATAATACACTTCTACTACATCTTTTCCGGCAACATCTCCGGTGTTGGTTACTTCTACATCTACAGAAATCTGTCCGTCTTTTTCCTCCAGTTCACCCATTTTCTGTTCAAATTCCGTATAACTCAGACCATATCCAAATGGATACTGTACAGTCTTATCGTAATCAATCGCACCTTCCTGTGCAGCTGTTTCATAGTACTTGTATCCTACATAAATACCTTCCACATAATTGGTAAATGCCGGAGCATACACCTGCGCAGTTCCTGCGTTCATTCCTTCAACGGCCATATCTGCCAGATTTGTATACTCCGTTTTTTCTGCATTATTCCACCACGGAGCAGTCGTCATATCATAAATAAATGTATCCGGTGTTTTTCCGGAAGGATTGACTTCAGCTGAAAATACTTTACCAAGTGCATTAAATCCCACATTTCCCGTTCCGGGGCACCATACAACAGATTTAATCTGAGGATATTCATCTGCGAAACCAAGTTCAAACTGATTTGCTCCATTATAAACCACAATCACATTATCAAAATTTGAGCAAACCATATCCACCATATCTCTCTCAGTTTGTGAAAGCTGTAAATAATGCTCTCCCTCAGGAAAATCATCATATTCATCTGAATTATTATCATATGCTGCTTTTCTTACATCCATAGGAATATCATTATGACCTTCACCTGCTTTTCTGGAAAGAACCACAACTGCCACATCAGAATACTCTTTCGCACTTTTAATAAGCTCATCACTGTAAGTATCTACAGGTGGCTCCGGTAATGTCCAACTCTGTTTCTGGATAGACATTTCCGGATTATCTGCACCATAATTGTTATAAAAATCAACCAGTTCCTGGTTAATAGAAAATCCGGCATTTTCAAGTCCCTGATTCAGACTGACAATATCATACAGATCATTAATTCCACCGGAACCAGCTCCTCCGTAAGCCGGATTAATAGATTCCCAGCCAAAAATATTCAGTTTTTTTGTTTCATTTAAAGGAAGCAGGCTTTCATTCTTCAGAAGAACAATTCCGTCTTCCATAATTTCTTCTGCTACTTCCGCAGCTTCTTCATTTGTTTCATCGCTTAAAGTTCCATTTCCCGTTGCCAGTCCAATCAACGTAGACATTGGTCCAAAACAGATCATATTCACGCAGACAACAACTGCAAGAACCATTGCGATCGCAGCTTCTCCTCTTATCAGAAATCTTTTGCCCCTGGACATCCTGCGGCATGCGATCATAATTACGATTCCAATTACAAGTGCAGCAATAATACCGATAATATACGGTTTGCATAATTGTAATACCGCCAGAACATCTTCCATTTCAACACTGATCATTCTCTTTTTTCCTCCTTTGACTCTCTCATCTTTTTCAGGTATCATTTCCTGTTGGCATTACTATAACATGGTTATTATTTCGTGCCGTTTTTGGCACAAGATGCAGCAAATCTGGCACAAAATACTAAAAAAGGTCCACCGAACCTTTTTGTCGTATGCTTGGCAACAAAAATACCCAGAGCATTACAATACTCTGGGTAAAAGAATCTTTAATTCAAACCAGTTCTGCTGTACTCCAAATACTACAGAACCATCATATTTTTCTACAGCTTTACGAATACTCTTCAATCCAAAACCATGGTTTTTACTATCCTTTTTTGTTGTTGTAATCAGATCCTCTTCATTTTTGGAAATTTCTGCTTCACAATAATTCTCTATCTTGATGAACACAAATCCTTTTTGAGCGGATACTGTCAGATGGATCAGTCTTTTTTCCGGATCTGGAATTAAAATTACATGTTCAATCGCATTATCCAAAGCATTTCCAAATATAGAACATATATCTGTTACATGCATATGATCCAATAATTTTCCATCTGCCACACAGGTAATCTGTATATGATTTTTTCGACAATGGAAAATCTTAGCTGCCAAAATCGTATCAAGTACCTGATTCCCCGTTCTGCTTATATTCTCAAAAGCAGCGATTTCCTTTTCCATGGAATCAATCCATTTTTTTCGTTTCTCTTCATCTGATTCCGCACGAAGTCCCGTTATCTGGTGTTTCAGATCATGGTATTTCATTTGTATGAGATCCAGGCTGTCCTGATAATTTCGGTATTGATCATACTGGCTTTTCAGCATCACGTTCATTACTGAAAGTTCTTTCTCGGCAACATACTCACTGATCCTGCTCTGATAAGCATGCAGGATTGCAATTCCTCCAAAATCGATCAGTGTTCTGATAGAAAAAATATCTGCACGTTCTCTGCTCGCAAATGGTGCATTTTCATTTAAAAAGCTCAGATTACTAAAAGCAAAGATTGCAACAGCCATGATTGCCGCCGCTACTACTTCCTTTACTGTCATCTGTTCAAGATAATTCTGCTTCAGAAGATCTTTTTCTAAATAAATATCAATAGTAAAGCAGCCTCCAAAAACAACCATCGTAATCAGAATTTCAACCCCGAGGCTCTGATTCCCCCATGCCTGTACAATAGATACCATCTGCCACTGCAGCGAAGCTGCAAACTCTGCAAGAACAAATGCACGGGCACAGCAATAAGCCGCTCCCAGAGGCTTCATATTTCCTCCGACCATAAGAAATCCATACATCATACCTGCAGCGATCATCATACAGGGAATCCACAAAATTTCAGTTACGCTGCCTGTCAAAGTCAGAAAAATACTCTGCATTGCCAACATGAAAAGACTGCCTATAAGAAAATGTACAGATTTCATGTTTTCTTTTTTTAGGATATAAAGATAAACCAGACATGATCCCCACTCTGCTATTGCCGTATAAATTCTTGGAATATCCTGATATAACATAGTATCCTCCATTTCGCATGAAATCATTCCATATTGAGGTTTTGCAGAAGCAGATTCATGAATTCTTTTTTTCTGGTTCTGCTGACAGGTATATGTACATTATGGATCACACAATCAGAACCAACAAATCCCTCTACATGATTCATATTTACCAGATATCCCTTTGCACATCGAAAAAAATTATGTACCGCAAGTTTTTCTTCTAGTTCTTTCATCGTAATTCTTGAACAGTAATCTCCTCTCGAAGTATGATAAATTACATTATGTCTCTGCCCCTCAATAAAATAGATATCTGCTATATCTATCTTTACAACTCCTTCCCCAATCGGAATCGTAAGAAATTCTTTAACCTCAGAACGCATACGACCAACTGCTTTATCCAGTTTCTGCGAAAAAGAAAAATACTCAACTGGTTTTACTACATAATCCATTGCATCAACTTCGTATCCACGTACTGCATATTGAATCATATTTGTAATAAACATGATAATTACTTTCTGATCCATTTGACGAATTTTTTCTGCTGCTGTCATACCGTCCATGAACCGCATCTGAATATCCATCAGAATAATGTCAAAACCACCACTGTAATTCTCAATGATATCTTCTCCATCACCAAATACTGTAACCTTTATTGATCTTCCCCTTTCCATTTGATATTTCCGGATATACTCTGTTAATTGTTTTACGTAAATTTCTTCATCTTCAACAATTGCAATCTGTATCATCCCATACCCTCCACAAGAATTGCATTTTTTGTAACTGTTCAATCACACAATATAGTCCCAGGTTTTTATTATTATTTTATAAATAATTTTTGTTTCAGTATATCACTGCTTTTTTCTTGCGTCAAGCGGATGTAATATTACAAATTACAGCTGTATGATCTGGTTTTCTTTTATAATATATCCACAGTAAATCTCCTCATTCTTTAAATAGAAAGTAGAAATTCTGTTAAGTTTTCAATAGCATCTGGTTTTTCTGATAGTTCTTTCCCCATCAGTCCCTCTCCCATAATACTAGGATCCGCGCCAAGAGATACAGCGACTCGACTTGAATTCCATACAGCTTCATACATCATTTCCTGATTCTCTTTTGTTACTTTATTGAGAACGTAATAAAATGGTTTTCGAATACTTTCCGATAATTCCCCGATTTTTTTGGAAAGCTGTAGGGATTCATAGGATGGATCTATGATTATCAATATCAAATCTACACCGTTATCAATTCCACGTCCAAAGTGTTCAATACCAGCCTCCATATCCATTAGCGCAAATTGGTCTTCTTTAAGTCTGAGATTTTGGATAAATTGAGTCATAACAGTTCCCATAGCACAAGAACACCCTTCATTTGCTTGATGAATTTTTCCACTGCTCATCAGTTTTACACCGTCCTTCAGACTATAATAATCTTCCGGTATATCATCTATAGTCCAGGTTTCCTCAAAAAACTGATGAGTAAATTTTGATAACATCATATCATTTAAAACATTTTGTTTACCACCGAAATAGTCTGTAAAATCTCTGGGAAGCTTCATACCTAGCTGTCGGTGTAGACCATAATTAGATTCATCGGAATCAATTACCAAAATTTCTTTTCCTCGTCTGGCTAAAGCCTTAGCCAAAAGACTGGTTACTGTACTTTTTCCACATCCACCTTTTCCACAAACTGCTATTTTCATCTCTACATTTGCTCCTTTTTTTTCTAAATAATATGTATTACATATAGCCATGCTTCAAACTGTTTTCGAAAAATAATTAATATAATGTCTATTTTGCCATTACATCAAATATCTCCTTAATTTCTCGAATTTCATCCGTAGCTGTCTTGCTGCATCCATAAGGGGATCTTCCTTCTCTGTCTGCTTCTATAACTTCTGCATTATAATGAACACATCCCAAAAAATCTTGCTTCGGGATTCTAGATCTTACAAACTTTTCATCTTCATCATTTCTGATTTTATTTGCTATGACCTTTACTTCCTTTACACCCAATTCTTCTGCCAAACGTTTTACATTTTTATAAGTCTGAACACTTCTGGCCCCCGGCTCTATCACAACGATAAATTGATCCATCCCTTCCGTTGTTCCCCGTCCTAAATGCTCAAGTCCTGCTTCCATGTCCAGGATTACTATATCATCTCTATGTAAAACCAAATTATTAATAATTCGTTTCAACATTACATTTTCAGGGCATACACATCCGCCTCCCGCAGTTTCCACAGTTCCCAAAACCAGAAGTCGAACACCATTATTTTCTTTTCCGTAAGTTTCAGGAATATCATCCACTTTTGGATTGACTTTATAAAAAGTATTACTTTTATCTGCACCTGTTCTCTCCTCAATTAACCTTCTCATTTTACTGATAGGCGTAATACTCTCCAGTTCTTCCTCTGAAAAACCCAGTGCAAGTCCAAGATTTGCATCTGGATCCACATCTACTGCAAATACTTTTTTCCCTTCTTCTGCATACAGCCGTGCTAATACTGCAGATATCGTAGTTTTCCCTACTCCGCCTTTTCCAGTTACAGCAATTTTCATTTGTTATCTCCTTAAATGCTTCTTACTCCACTTCCTCCAGTTCTGTTCCTTCTGGAAGAATATATCCGCAGTTATCACATACTCCGTCCTCTGCAAGTATCCCGTCTTTCACAAAGGCTTCAATGCCTCCCGGTTCATGACAGCGTGGACAGTCTAATTCCTGTATCTTTTTCTGATTTCTTACATCCTGACAATTGGAAAATTCAATTTTACCCATAGTGATTCCTC
>OGOJ01000342.1_pt1 | contig 44862 bp, 34 predicted proteins | sample 1552601 | NCBI WGS metagenome assembly OGOJ01 (sample SAMEA2580184, study PRJEB22360) | human gut metagenome | biome: human gut; feature: human-associated habitat; material: faeces | place: Denmark | collected 2008/2010
CTCACCGAACGGTTGTCCGCGTCGGCGAGAACGAGCCGGGAGATGCCGGCCGTGTTGGCCGAAAGATCGGCGCGGACGGCTTCGAGGGACAACTCTCCCGCAGCCAGGCGCAGATCCATGCCCGCCAAGGTGTCCTTGTAGTGGGCGGCGACGCGTTCCAGCGCGAAGCTCCGGATGACGACCTCTTTGCGGATCAGCGGCCACAGGGCGGCGTCGAGCGAGAGCCTTCCGCAGCGAAGGAGCGTGTCCGTCCTGTCGGCCAGCAGGGTGTTGTCCACCGTCAGCCGCAGCGGAAAGGCGAGGCGGATGCGTTCGACGGAGACCTCCATGCCGAGCGTCCGGGAGGCATAGGCGACGGCCCGTCGCCGGGCCAGGTCCTGAACGGCCGGAACATAGAGCAGCGCCGGGACCAGCAGCAGGACGAGGAGAATGACGAGCAGCGTCCGGAGCGTATGTTTGAGAATTTTTTTCAGCATTTGTGGAAACAGCGTGTTTCGGAATCCGGCAAAAGACAGGCCGTCGGCCTGTCTTTTGCGCGTGCGTGTTTGCGGCAAAGCGGCAAAATCGCCGCAAATTACAAAAAAACGATGATCCGTCAATGGAACGCGCCAAAACAAACGGGCCTATTCGAGGCATATCCCGGCGTTCTGTCCGGTCTGTCCGGCCGGAAACGGAGGAGGCGCCGGGGACGGCGGGGACGGTGGGGACGATGGGGCGGGAAGCCGGAGCGGCTGTCGCACCGGGCGGGTCCGGAAAAAGAAAAACGTCCGGCCTTGTAGCCGGACGTTTCGGTGCAGTTCGCTGTCATTGAGCGTCTCCTGGCGGAGAGAGAGGCTCTTGAACCTTTGCTATCTCAAAATATCACACAATTGCAAATACCTATTAATAACCAACTTATTACAATCATAATTAAATCTAAATATTATCGAATATCGCTCGCTATTTCAATTTTTGGGTGTATATTTGGGTGCGGAATTTCAAATACACCCAGTCATGAACATCAAACGAAACATCATTTTTGCACCTGAAAGCCGCAAAAAGAACGGCGTTCCAATCGTGGAGAACGTACCCATCCGTATGCGTGTCATATACGCAAGCCATCGCATCGAGTTTACAACCGGCTACCGCATTGATATAGCCAAGTGGGATGCAGACAAGCAGCGTGTAAAGAACGGATGTACCAATAAATTAAAGCAAAGCGCATCCGAAATCAATGCGGATTTGCTAAGATACTATGCCGAAATTCAAAACGTATTCAAAGAATTTGAGGTACAGGAAACCATGCCGACCACCCAACAGTTAAAAGATGCGTTCAATCTGAAAATGAAAAATAACAACGAGGAGCAGCAGGAAGATACTAAAATAAGTTTTTGGGAGATATTTGATGAGTTTGTCAAGGAATGTGGCAATCAGAACAACTGGACAGAATCCACATACGAAAAATTTGCAGCCGTAAAAAATCACCTGAAAGAGTTCAAAGAAGATGTGACTTTTGAGTATTTCGATGAGTTCGGACTAAACGAGTATGTAAACTTCCTGCGTGACAAAAAAGACATGAGAAACAGTACCATCGGCAAACAGATAGGATTTCTCAAATGGTTCCTGCGATGGAGCTTCAAAAAGGGATATAATCAAAACATTGCATACGATACATTTAAACCGAAATTGAAAACCACCTCAAAGAAGGTAATCTTTCTGACATGGGACGAATTGAATAGATTGAAAGATTATCAGATACCCAAAGACAAACAATATCTGGAACGTGTCAGGGATGTTTTCCTGTTCTGTTGTTTCACAAGTCTAAGGTATTCAGATGTCCGTAACTTGAAGCGAAGTGATGTCAAATCCGACCACATAGAAGTTACTACCGTCAAAACGGCAGACAGCCTAAACATTGAACTGAACAAATACAGCAAAGCCATACTTGAAAAATACAAGGACATTCACTTTGAGAACAACATGGCACTGCCCGTTATCAGCAATCAGAAAATGAACGATTATTTGAAAGAACTGGGGGAACTCGCAGAAATCAACGAGCCTGTACGGGAAACCTACTACAAAGGAAATGAGCGTATAGATGAAGTGACACCCAAATACGCATTGCTCAGTACCCATGCAGGAAGACGAACTTTCATCTGCAATGCCTTGGCTCTCGGCATCCCGGCACAGGTTGTAATGAAATGGACGGGACACAGCGATTATAAAGCCATGAAACCTTACATTGACATCGCAGATGACATTAAGGCAAATGCAATGAATAAATTCAACCAACTATAAAAACAATCAGCAAGTTTCATGGTATGCCTGTTATTGGGCTTATCTTTGTAACTTTCAATACATACAACAATGAGCAACAACGATAACAACATAGAGAAAAGAAGTTTCGAGGCTTTCGTCAATGCCATCGGCTCGGAAATAGAGCAGGCGCAAGTCCGGCTCATCAGTGCAGCCAATGCGCAGATGCTGTTCCACTACTGGAAGATGGGCAATTACATATTGTACCACCAGAACCGACAAGGCTGGGGCGGCAAGGTCATCAAGAGACTGGCGCAGGCGATACGGTTCAGTTATCCCGAAAAGAAAGGATATTCGGTCAGGAACTTGGCTTATATGTGCCAGTTCGCACGCTCCTATCCATTGGGCGCATTACGGAGTTTTATAGAAACCGATACGAAATTACTTACTCCAAGTGTGCAGAAAATCACGGATGAACTTCAAAGCCTGAACAATATGACATTTGCGCAAGAGCCTCTTGCGCAAATTCAATCTTCAGACAACAAGGAAGTTGCAATTGTGCAAGAACCTCTTGCACAAATTCAGGATGTAGCCCAAACAGTCGCTGCCGCTTACCAAATAGCGATTGAGGACATAGAAAAACTGTTCCTGGCATCACCTGTTGCAAGAATCAATTGGGCAAGCCATGTGATTCTGCTGAACAGTTCCCTTCCGTTGGGTGTCGATTACTGGTATATGAAGCAATCCGTGGAAATGGGTTGGAGCAGTAATACTCTTAAAACGCAGATTGAAAGCAAATTGTACGAAAGGCAAATCAACAGCCACAAGGTCAATAATTTTACCGCCACGCTTCCTGTGCCCCAAAGCGACCTTGCCAACTACCTGTTGAAAGACCCGTATATCTTTGACTTGGCGGGAGCCAAAGAACGTGCGGACGAAAGGGACATAGAGGAACAACTGGTGAAGCACGTCACCCGTTACCTGTTGGAAATGGGCAACGGATTCGCCTTTGTCGCAAGGCAGAAGCATTTCCAGATTGGCGACAGCGATTTCTATGCCGACCTAATCCTGTATAACATAAAACTCCATGCCTATGTGGTCGTGGAACTGAAAGCTACCCCGTTCAAACCGGAATACGCCGGGCAGTTGAACTTCTACATCAATGTGGTGGACGACAAACTTAGGGGAGAGAATGACAACAAGACCATCGGGCTGCTGTTGTGCAAAGGCAAGGATGAGATTGTCGCACAATATGCGCTGACCGGCTATGACCAGCCTATCGGCATCAGCGATTATCAGCTCAGCAAGGCTGTGCCGGAAAACCTGAAATCGGCACTGCCGAGCATAGAACAGGTGGAAGAAGAACTGACGATGCTTCTTGACAATGAAAAGAACAGACAAAAGTAGGACACCTATGGCAGACAATATACAGACGATGATTCCCCGATACGGGGAACTCAACAGAATATACAGGGACTATATGGACAACAGCACTTTTTCTTTTGACAGGCAAAAATTCATTTCCGATTTCTGTCAGCAGTACAATGACATGAAATCTTTTGAAGCCGCCATCCTTGAACTGGTGCTTGACAGGCAAAAAGAACAATACACCCTGATACTCAACAGCCTGAAAACTGAAATAGAAAAGAGCATACAGGCTTATGAAACACGCCCCATAAGTAACAGTGCCATAGAGCGTGTCTGCCATCAGCACATGGAAAGGTATTCCCTTGAAATTGAAGCCCAGCTGGATGTCACAAGAAGTCTGAACAAGCCGCTGAATGAAGCCAACAACAGGTATGATTCCATTGGCTACCGGGAACATACTGCCGAAGAGGAAAAACAGGCAGAAAAAGAATATGAACGCTGCAAGGCTGAATATGACAGGGAAAAAGCCAGACTGAACGAACTCTATGACCTGCAAAAGGCTGCAAGAAATGAGGCATTCCAATATATGAAGAACCGTTGTGCGGACATATACCGCCAAAGCTGTCTTTTTCTGGATATATTGAAGAAATACATTCCTGACGGGAAACGACAGGACGAGCCGGGCAAACCGGTCAGCCAGCAGGAAACAACAACGGAACGACACGAATACTTCAGCATGAAATTACTTTCGCTCATTCATGAGGTATGTGTGGGAGAACAGTTCGAAGAAATTTCCGCACCGGATTTCTATGCCAACATGAACCTGCACCCCTGCAACTGCAAGCTGAAAACCAAACCGAGAGAGAAGATACGTGTATGTTATCTGATATTCCTCATGAGCGAAAAGCTCCCCAAACAGGACAGGGACAAATGGAAAGCCGGAATACTGAAACTGCTGGATATTGATGACAGCTACTACAAGTCAAAGTACAAGGAGCCAGTTTCTGATTTCCCCAGTGACAGCAACCAGAATTTCGCCAAGGAAATGGAACATATATTCAGATAATCCGTGATATATCCTGATTCTTTACGAAAGTTCCACTTTTACCACTCAAATTAATTTTTGAGTGGTATTTTTATTTTCTGATATTCAATAAGATACAACGAAATTCGGATTATATCATCCCCATCCTTACCACCCGTATCCATATCTAATTTTGCATCGTTCGAGAACAGAAATAACAGCCAGTGCGCAGGGCTGATTGTTTAACGACTAATTAGATTGGACTATGACAAATATCCAAGAATTATTATCCAAACCCGTCTGGCAGATGACAGGCGAAGAGTTCATCATGTTAAGCAGGCACGCATCCGGTCAGCCGGAAGCGCAGCCGCAGCCCGTAACGGACACAGGCAGGAAGTATGTGTACGGAATACTCGGCATAGCCAAGCTGTTCGGGTGCAGCCTGCCTACCGCCAACCGCATAAAGAAAAGCGGAAAGATAGACAAGGCCATCACCCAGATAGGGCGCAAGATTATCGTGGACGCGGAACTTGCCCTTGAACTGGCAGGGAAGAAAACAGGCGGACGCAAGTAACGGGAGGAATCACTATGGACTATATGAAAGACATCCGGGAAATATCGGACGAACAGGCGGTAATCCTCTGGCAAGCCTCACGGCTGAGCCTGTCGGGAAAATACGAGAAAGCCCCTGAAATCCTCAGTGTGAAAGGTTCCGTTATCGGCACGTTGGGAAATTTCAGCGCATCCATCGGCAAAGCCAAAAGCAAGAAGACATTCAATGTGTCGGCTATCGTGGCGGCGGCATTGAAAAACGGTACGGTGCTCAGGTATGCGGCTGAACTTCCCGAAGCCAAACGGAAAGTGCTTTATGTGGATACGGAGCAAAGCCCCCACCACTGTCTGAATGTGATGGAGCGCATCATGCGTATGGCAGGGCTGCCCGATGACAGGGACAACGAAAACCTTGAATTCCTTGCCCTGCGGAAGTACACGCCGGAGCAGCGCATAAGGATTGTCGAACAGGCAATCTACCATACGCCAAACCTTGGTCTGGTGATAATAGACGGCATCCGTGACATGGTATATGACATCAACAGCCCCAGTGAATCGACACGCATCATATCAAAGCTGATGCAGTGGACGGACGACAGGCAGATACATATCCACACGATACTCCATCAGAACAAGGGGGATGAGAACGCAAGGGGACATATCGGCACGGAGCTGAACAACAAGGCTGAAACCGTGCTGCTCGTTGAAAAGGACAAGAGCAACGGGGACATAAGCAAGGTTTCCGCCATGCACATCCGTGCGATGGACTTCGAGCCGTTTGCCTTCCGCATCAATGACAGGGCATTGCCTGAACTGATGGAGGACTACCAGACAGAAACCAAAGCACCCGGCAGACCCCAAGGTGAAAGGTTCGATGCCTGCAAGGACATTTCCGAGCAACAGCACCGGATAGCTCTGGAAGCCGCATTCTCGTTGCAGGACGAGTATGGGTATAAGGAACTGGGCAAGGCGCTGAAAGAATCGTATGCCTTGGTGGGCATTCCGTTAAGTGACAACAAGCTGGTCAAACTCATCACAGTGTTAAAGAACAAGCGGATGATAGTGCAGGAAAACGGCAGAAAGTACAGGTACGAACCGGATTTCCACTATTAGCCCAATCCTCGCAATCACTTCACTTTATTCTCCGGGTCTATATATTAGAATAAAGCGAAGTGGTTGCAGGAGTGCATCAAACCGCTTCACTTTAAGCCGTATCCTATATATACGACAATAAAGTGAAGTGGTTATACGGCCAGTAACCTATATGAAAAGGTACTGGCGAAAAGAAAAACAAGCAATAAGCGATAAAGACAATCATTTATGGATATACAGACAGCAAAACAAATCAGGCTGGAAGAGTATCTTCACAGCTTGGGATATAGCCCGGTGAAGCGGCAGGGCATCAATCTTTGGTACAAATCGCCGTTCAGGGAAGAAACCGAAGCATCGTTCAAGGTGAATACCGAGCGGAACCAATGGTATGATTTTGCACTTGGCAAGGGCGGCAACATCATCGCACTGGCTTCGCACCTCTATGCAACGGACAGTGTGCCGTACCTTTTGAAACGCATAGAGGAACAGGCACCGCACGTGCACCCCGTTTCTTTCTCTTTTCGCAAGCAGTCCTTTACGGAGCCGAGTTTCCAACAGTTGGAAATCGTGCCGCTTTCTTCCCCTGCCCTGCTTGCCTATTTACAAGGTAGAGGAATAAATCTGGAGCTGGCAAAAAGAGAATGTAGAGAAGCCCGTTACACCCACAACGGCAAGCGTTACTTTGCCATTGCCTTCCCTAACGGTTCGGGTGGGTTTGAGGTTCGTAACCCCTATTTCAAGGGCTGCATCGCCCCCAAGGAAATCTCCCACATCAGACAGTCGGGAAAAGCAAGGACTACCTGCTATGTGTTCGAGGGTTTCATGGACTACCTTTCCTTTCTGACATTGAGACAGGAAAGCTGCCCGAATTATCCGGAATTGGACGGGCAGGACTACATTGTATTGAACTCCGTATCGAATATAAACAAGGCTCTCTATCCGCTGGGCAACTATGAGCGCATCCACTGCTTTTTCGACAACGACCATGCAGGACTGGAAGTACTCCAACAAATCCGCATGGAATACGGCAGAGACCGATACATCCGGGACGCTTCGCAGATTTATGGCGGGTGCAAAGACCTGAACGAATACTTACAGAAACAGATTGAAAGAAAAAGGCAGCTCCAGTCCGCCAAAGGGGTGCGCAGCCAATCACCGGAGAAGAAGAACGGCTTCCGGTTATAGCCCACTATAACTACACGCTCCGCTTTCGTAGTTGTGGGCTCTCCCGAGGGGATTAGGGCTTTGCCCTAATGACCCACTCAAGGCGTTTCACCCCTGAGAACCCCGAGCAAAGAGTGACCCTCTCTTTGCAATCTCCGCTTATGGGTTACCCCTAAGAAATCTCGTGCAAATGAGAGCAGAGGCAAGCTTGCTTGACCTATGCCGAATGCAGCCGAGATTCATAAAATAACCCCTCTGCGAAAGCGAGCAAAATAATCAATTGCAAACAAAGAAAAGAAGCTATGGCAACAAAATCAAGCATACATATCAAGCCTTGCAACATCGCATCGAGCGAGGCACACAACCGAAGAACTGCCGAGTATATGCGCAACATCGGCAAGTCCAAAATCTACATCGTGCCCGAACTCACAGCCGATAATGAACAGTGGATAAATCCGGATTTCGGCAGTCTCGAATTGCAGACGCATTATGAGAACATCAAACGCATGGTCAAGGAAAAGACAGGCCGTGCCATGCAGGAAAAGGAAAGGGAACGCAAGGGAAAGAATGGAAGGATTATCAAAGTGGCGGGATGTTCACCCATCCGTGAAGGAGTATTGCTTATCAGACCGGACACCACACTGGCTGATGTACGCAGATTCGGTGAAGAGTGTCAAAAGCGTTGGGGCATCACTCCACTACAAATTTTCCTGCACAAAGACGAAGGACATTGGCTAAACGGTCAGCCGGAAGCGGAAGACAAAGAGAGTTTTCAAATAGGAAGCAGATGGTTCAAGCCGAACTATCATGCCCATATCGTATTCGACTGGATGAACCACGAAACCGGAAAGAGCCGAAAACTCAATGACGAAGATATGGCAATCATGCAGACCTTGGCTTCCGATATTCTCCTGATGGAACGTGGGCAGGCAAAAGCTGTCACAGGTAAAGAGCATCTGGAACGAAATGATTTCATCATTGAGAAGCAGAAAGCCGAACTGCAACGTATAGAGGAAACCAAGCGACACAAGGAGCAACAGGTAAGCCTTGCCGAACAGGAACTCAAACAGGTAAAAGCAGAGATACGTACGGACAAACTCAAAAGTGCAGCTACCGATGTAGCCACAGCCATAACCAGCAGTGTAGGTTCTCTTTTCGGAAGCGGTAAGCTGAAAGAACTGGAACATCACATCGAGCAGCTACATCAGGAAATTACCAAACGGGACAAAGCTACTGATGAATTGAAAATTCAGATACAACAAATACAGGAACAGCATGGCAGACAAATTCGTAATCTTCAAGGAATACACAATCAAGAACTTGAAGCCAAAGACAAGGAAATATCACGATTGAATACCATTCTCGAAAAAGCATTATGCTGGTTCCCATTGCTCAAAGAAATGCTGAGAATGGAAAAATTATGCTATGTCACTGGTTTTACCAAGGGGATGGTTGATTCTCTTTTATACAAAAAGGAAGCTCTCAGATGTAGTGGAAAAATCTATTCCGAAGAATATAGACAGAGATTTGAAACAAAAAATGTAATTTTCAAAATTGAACGAAGCCCGATCGATAAGAATAAATTGATGCTGACTATAAACCAACAGCCAATCAGCGAATGGTTCAAGGAACAATGGGAGAAGTTACAGCAGCATCTGCGTAACTCAGTGCAGAAAGAACAAAAATCCAGAGGATTCAGGATGTAATATAGAGAAGTACAATTCATCATGGATTGTACTTCTATCGTAATATATAGTACAAAATCTAAGTTGTCTAACTATTCTAAAGTAAAATAAGCAATAAAAGAATATCTTATTCACTATTAATATACCATATTGTCAATATCTTTCCCTCATTTAGTCAATCGTATCTTTTCGTGGTAGAAATAATTTACGATAACCGGCTTGCCTTTTTCCGAGCGCCCGTAAGGCAAATCATTTATTCTATATGGAAACCCCTGTGCCTTGGCGTATTGGGAAATGTCCTGTTCCAATGCCTGCCAGTAATCAAGCCTCTTTTTGTTGTATATTTCTTCGTATAACGGAAAGAGGTCGGGATGCTTCTCACGGATATACGTCATTATCCCTCCCTTGAACTGCCCGCGCAGATTCAGGTTTTCGAGCCATATCAAATCGGCATATCCTTTCACTTTCTCGATAATCGCCTTCATATCGGTTATTCCGGGGAATATGGGCGATACAAAACACACGGTACGGATGCCCGCCTCATAGACCTGACGCATTGCGTTCAGACGACGTTCTATGCTCACGGCATTGTCCATATCCGTACGAAACCGCTCGTCAAGCGTATTGACCGACCATGACACCGTTACTTTGGGAAAACGCTTCAACAGGTCGAGGTCGCGCAGGACAAGGTCGGACTTAGTGCATATCATAATCTCGGCGTTGCTCCCACGCAGCTCTTCGAGCAGCCTGTGGGTACGGCAAAATTGCTCCTCATACGGGTTGTAACCATCCGTCACGGAACCTATCACAATGCGCTCTCCGTCATATTTGTGCGGATTGGCTATCGGTTTCCAGTTCTTCACGTCCAGAAATGCACCCCACGGTTCTGTATGCCCGGTGAATCGTTTCATAAACGATGCGTAGCAATACTTACAGGCGTGGGGACAGCCCACGTAAGGGTTGACCGAATATCCTCCGACCGGCAGTGAGGATTTGGTCATAACGCTCTGTACGTCTATTTCTTTGATTATTTCGGTATTCATTGTAAGCGTTTTGTAAATTGTTCCGGCAGTTCCTGAATCATCCTTTCTTTGCCCATTATAGGCAGCAAATCCTCTTTCATAAACACGGGGACGCCCTGTGTTTGGGCTTGGTCGGCAATGTGAAGCACCCATTCGGGACGGGAATCCACTTTGCCTTTCCGATGTCCGGTCTCCGTACCTATGACAATCCAGTCGATACCCTCGAAATCTATATCGCCGATTTCATCGAAAATAGGTTCGAAAGTGACATGGTAGTGCTTGGCCTTGATATTTCTTTTCAAATCGTCTAGCCGCTTTTTTTCGGAATTGCGCGTGACGGTCACGCCCATCCATACATTCTCGTCATCTGTAGAGAAACTGATCTTGTCCGGACATTTCGTAAGGAATATATAAGCGTGTTGCGGATTGCTTTTCATTCGTCTGAATATTTCCGCATTCCATTCAGGCTTCCAATCGGAGAAATCGCTCATTCCGGTCATCAGCCATACGTGAGGCTTGGGCGTGTCGATGATACGCAGCTTTCGCACCATATATTCCGGTACGGAGAAGTCGTCCGTAATATGGAAGCGGCGGCAGTTGTTACGGGCATAGCAGTAGCTGCACCCGATGGAGCAGCCTACCACTATGTTCATATTCTTTATCAGGGATTTTATACAGATAGTCATCTGCTTAGAGTTCCTTTTTAGAATCATTTCGGAGAGACTTTCCATTTTACCGGTTCTTTCAGTATGATTCCGTCAGTGGCATCCTCCTGTGAGAATGTATTGCTGCAATATTGTATGCAGAGCATGAGGAGCGGAGTCGTTCCGTTGTTACGGACACTTCGTTTTCCTGCAGGAGATACCCTGACAACGCTACCTTCTTCCACTGGGAACACTGTTCCGTCTACTTGAAATTCACCTTTACCGGAGAGGAAAAAATAAAGTTCCTCATGACTCTTGTGACTATGCAGAAATCCGGTTTCTGTACCCGGGGCGAATGACTGGAAAGAAAACTCGCTTCCCGTAGTTCCGAGAGCGGTGCTGCAGAATACTTTTCCGGGAATTTTCACATCCGGGCCAAGCTGAAGTTCGTATTCATTCAGTTCATTCAACTTACCGACACTGATCGCGGCGAAATTCTGTTCTACCGCGATTTTCCTAATCTTTTTCATCTTTCTAATATTTTGAAATGATTGTTTATACAGTTATTTAAGTGTTATGCTTTCTCCGTCTTCCGGTATAATCAGTCGGCTCATATCCGTCCCGTGATGGCGAGCTTCGTTGCGAAGGATGGCACGGGTGGTCTGGCAATGATCGATGGCATCCATGTGTACGGTAATCAGCTTGATGTGTGGGGGGAGTGTGTCAAGCATCGCCATTACTTCCTGTTCATTGGGGATGATACAACCGTCCGTCTTAGAGAATTCGGGGAATACCGCACCGCCACTGTTCACCACAATATAATTAGGACGATACTTTTCCACGGTAGCAAGAGTACATTCTTCCCATTTGCAATCGCCCATGATATAAATAGTCGGAAGCCCTTCGGACATCAGCACATAGCCCGAAACAGGTCCCATCATCTGGCCTATCTGACCGAAACCGTGATGGCCAATAGCACGGTGGATGGTCAGATGACCTAAGGTTATGCTCTCTTCAATCGCTTCTACATTTGAGAAACCATCTTTCAGGATGGCGGCCTTATCTTGTGGCTGGGTGTAGAAAGGAATGTCTTTCGGCAAATGCTGCTTTACACTTGGTTCGTAATGGTCGATGTGGTTGTGGGTGAGCAGTACCATATCAACACCTTCAGTAATGTCGCTAATAGGCATTACGAGATGTACCCTCGGATTCTTATATACACCGAGAGCTGATTGCAGGGTTCCTTTGTCGGCAAATACGGGGTCAATAAGAATGGTATGTCCTGCATAGTTGATTTTCAAGGTGGCACTGCGTACCAACCGAATAATTGCTTTTTCGTTCATGATGTTATGTTTTGTATTATTTTTCGGGTACAAAGTTCGAAAGGATATCCCAATGTCTCTATGCCTTAAAAACAGGAATATATGCCATTTTGATAAAAGAATGATGTATATTTGCAGAAAGCAAAAAACAAGAGTGATGAAAGCTATAATCAATCCCAAAAGACTTGTAAGCGTTCCGTTCAATAAAACGCAATGTGGCGTAGATTTCTACATTAACACAGGCGAAAGCAAGGACATCTGTGGTGTCTTGACCGAGCATAAGGCGTTTAAGACAGATTTTTTCAGCTTCTATTTCTTTCGTCGTGCCAATGGATATTTGTTGCTGAACTTCCGAAAAGTGGAGTTACGGGATGGTATGGTGCTGCTTTTGTCGCCGCACCAGCAACAGGAATGGCACGTGAACGAGGTAGAACTAGATTACACTTTTCTTATTTTCCGCGAAGACTTTATGCGCACGTTCATTGCTGACAAGTTCTTCGTATATCGGCTGTTGTATTATTATCAGACTGATACACCGCCCTACTTGTTTGCCGAGCCGGAGGAGCTGACGGAATATATGCGCCTCTTAAAAAAGATAAAACAAGAACTACAACATCCTGTGGTAGACACTTACAACCTCATTGTGTCAGTGCTTTATTATCTACTGGTAATTATCAACCGGGCATACGCTCAAACTTATCGTCTACCTGTCGAAGTGCCAAAAAACAATTACGCATTCAAATTCAAGGACTTACTCGAAAAACATATCCGAACGACACAGCGCGTTCAAGAATATGCTGATATGCTTCGGGTAAGTCGTATCACCTTGAATAATTCTGTCATGGCGCAATTTGGTGTATCAGCCATTCACTTACTCAAGCAACGTCTTTTGGAAGAGCTGAAAAATGAGCTACTGTTCTCCAATCTGAATGTGAGCCAACTGGCAGACGAGTTCCACTTTTCCGACCCCAGTCACCTCATGCGTTTTTTCAAAAAAGAAACAGGCAAGACTTTTACCCAATATCTAATGAATTACAAAAGAGGAATATATGAATAGAAATTTCATATTTGGCAAATGAATTCCATATTTAAGATATTTATTTTTTTGAATAACTATATTTTTCGTCATAAAGGTTCATTCTGCCAGTCCATAGAAATACCAATCGCTTTGTAATTGACATTCTTTTGAAGAATCTTAAAAAATACAAAAACACCCAATTTTACATTCTTGGGTGTAAAAAAGGGTGTAAATCTCGCAAATGCTTGATTTACACCCTTTATTGCGGAGAGAGAGGGATTCGAACCCCCGGTACAGTTGCCCGTACACCGCATTTCGAGTGCGGCCCGATCGACCACTCCGGCACCTCTCCTTTTCGGTCGCGGGAGGAGGACTTGCCCCGTTCTCCCGACCCAAAACCGTTGTTTTGGGACTGCAAATATAGACATATTTTTTATTTTCGCACATTTTCGTGCGGAAAAAATCACATTTGGTTGAAAAAACGCCTCCGGAGGCCCTGTTTCTGCCGCTTTTCCGGAATTATTCGTACCTTTGACTTCGTCGAAGATACGCCCGCCCGGCAAAATGCAGGCAAGTTTGCTTTTGCTTTCGCCGGTTCGTATCTTTGCAAACGGACGGACCCGCTTCGCGCATGCAGTATTTTCCGTGCGCGGCCGTTTATAAAGATGAACGATACTAAAACCGGTACGGTTTTCGTTTGGTATCTGAAGAACTAACGCAAACATTACGTGCGCTATGAAAAAGTTGAAAATTTTATTCGGAACCGTCATCCTGTCCGCAGGCCTCGCAAGCTGCTCGTCGGCTTACTACGCCTCGGCGGGGTATGCTTCCGACGATCTCTACGCCGTGCATGACCGCGCGGAGATCTCCCGCAGGAAGCAGGCCGAGGCCGAGGCGCAGCGCGCTGCCGCCGAAGCCCGCAGGGCCGAATGGGAGGCGCGGATCGCCGAAGCGAAGGCCGCTGCCGCGGAGAATAGCTATTACGAATACCGCTCTGCGGACGCAAATCCTTACGAGAGCGTGTTGGCCGACGACTATGAAAGCGCTTACGCGCGCCGCCTGCGCGGATTCGAGTCGCCGACCTACAAGATGCCATCGAGCTACATCAATGCCCGCTACGGTTCGGCCTTCAACTACGTGTCGGCCTACGACCCGGCGTTTTACAACATCGTGGTCATGGGCGACCAGGTGTGGGTGGAACCCAAGTACATCACCTCGATGTTTGGATCGTGGGGCACGGTGATCTACTCCGATCCGTGGTACTACGGGTGGAACAGGCCCTGGGGTCCGAGCTTCTCGTTCGGCAGCTGGGGCTGGAGCTTCGGGTGGAACTCGTGGCACAATCCCTGGTACGGACCCGGTTGGGGACCGTGGTACAGTTCGTGGTACGACCCCTGGTACGGACCGGGCTGGGGCTGGGGTCCCGGATGGCACGGGCATCATCATGGTCCCGGATGGGGGCCGGGCTGGCACGGACGGCCTTATCATTCGAACATCGTGCGCCGGCCCAATCCCTACACGTCGCCTTCGGGAACCCGCTACGGCGTGGGATCGCGTTCCGGCTCGAAATCGACCGGGTCGATGCGCGGCGGCAGCAGCGGCGGCCGGAACACCTTCGGCGTGCGCGACAACAGCGGCGGGCGGAACTCGTTCGGCGGACGCTATAATTCGGGCAGCTCGTCGCGCGGAAGCCGTTACGACGATACCTACCGCAATTCCGGCGGCAACACCTACGACCGGGGCAACAGCTATAACAGCGGCAGTTCGTCGTCCTACAACCGCGGCAGTTCGCCTTCGTCGGGCGGCAGTTACGGCGGAGGTTCGCGCGGCGGGTCGGGTACGACCTCTTCGGGAGGCAGCTACCGGAACTCCGGCGGACGTTAACGGTTGACTTTCTTAATGTGCAAACGACTATGAAACGACTGATAATCACGCTTGCGGCCGCCGCGACGGCGGCCGGGACTTCGGCTCAGCAATGGGGCGGACTTCTGATGGACAAGGACCTGCTGATGCCGACCGATATGATCGAACTCTCGCAGACGCAGTTCAACTTCGGCACGGCGCGCGCCATGGCCATGGCGGGGGCTTTCACCTCGCTGGGCGCCGACCTCTCGTCGATGTCGATCAACCCGGCGGGTCTGGGCATGTACCGCCACGGCGACATTTCGATCACGCCGATGATGTCCTTCGCGCGCAGCAAGGGCAACGCCCCGGAGTACGGGCGCAATTCGCGCGACCGCTTTTCGATGGCCAACATCGGTGTCGTGATCAACGCTTATGAGGGTTCGCGCTCGCTCATCAGCCTCAATGTCGGCTTCGGCTACAACCGCATCGCCGATTTCAACTACGACTATGGGTTCGTGCGGCAGAACCAGGGCGCGACCATCGGCGACGCCTATGCCCGTCAGCTGAAGTGGGACGGCGTCTCGAAAAACAAATTTTATACGAACGGCGGTTCGGGCGACTGGGTTTGGCCGAACGATCCCCAGTATTGGAATGCGATGCTGGCTTACCGCGGGTTTCTGATCGACCAGACCGATCCCGACGATCCCGGGACGTGGAAACCGACATGGGTCGGGAACAATGCGGGCGTCGACCACTACACGATGCTGCGGAGCAAAGGCTCGATCGGCGAGTATGTGCTGTCGGTGGGCGCCAATATCAACAATAAAATCTACATCGGTGCGTCGCTGGGCATCCAGAGCGTCTACCAGCGCAAGTACATCGACTATGTCGAGGAGTATTTCTACGATACGCCGAGCCAGAACACGCCCGATTTCGGAAATTCCGGGCTGGACTATCAGCTGCTGCGCTGGAAACTCAACCAGAGCGTGATCGTGGACGGCACGGGCGTCAACTTCAAGGCGGGCATCGTCTATCGTCCGACGGCGAACTTGCGTCTCGGCGCGGCGATCCACACTCCGACCTACTATTCGCTCGACCGGAAATTCCAGAGCGCGGCGGCCGGACTGGCCTATGCCAACAACGATACCGATCCGAACGTGACGCCCGACAAGAATGGATACATTTCCACGGCGAACGATCCCAACATGACCTCGCCGCTGCTGGTCGACGACGGCCCCAACGGCTGGTCGTTCGTCTCGCCGACGCGGCTGATGTTCGGCGCGTCGTACACGTTCGGCGAGCGGGGCGTGATTTCGGTCGACTACGAGCGCGACTGGTACAACGGAATCCGCATCAAGGACAACCCCTCGGGGCTGGATTCGCAGTCGTGGTACAACGATTCGTTCCGCCAGAATTTCAAGGCTTCGAACATCGTGCGTGTGGGCGCCGAGTTCAAACCCCTGCCGGTGCTGTCGCTGCGTGCGGGCTTCGGTTACAGCGGTTCGATGGTCCGGGACGATGAGTTTCCGCCGGCATCGCCCGTCATCAAGCAGACGACCTATTACGGCGCAGGCGTGGGATTCGTCCTGTCCCGGGGCGTGCTGCTCGACCTGGCCTATCAGTACGTGTCGTCGAAACTGTCGGACTACTACCTGTTCTATGCCGAGGACAAGGTCGGGTACACCGAGAGCGCCCTCTATTCGACCGACATCAACCGTCACAACGTGGCGCTGACGCTCGGATTCCGCTTCTGATCTGTCGGCGATTTTCAGAAAAGCTCTCTGCAAAGGGAGCTTTTTTCAGATGGTATCCATAATTCTTGATTTTAATTCTTAATTTTTAATTAAAATCTTTAATTTTGCCGGATAAAACGCAAAATTAAAGATTTAGAGATATGGCAAAGGAACTGAAAGATCTCACGAAGTCCGACGAGAACTACTCGCAGTGGTATAACGACCTGGTCGTGAAGGCGGGACTTGCGGAGAACTCCGCCGTCCGCGGATGTATGGTCATCAAACCCTACGGCTACGCCATCTGGGAGAAGATGCAGGCTGCGCTGGACAAGATGTTCAAGGATACGGGACACCAGAACGCCTATTTCCCGCTCTTCATCCCCAAATCCTTCTTCTCGAAGGAGGCCCACCATGTCGAGGGATTTGCCAAGGAGTGCGCCGTGGTGACGCACTACCGTCTGAAGAACGATCCCGAGGGCAAGGGCGTCGTGGTCGATCCCGACGCCAAGCTCGAAGAGGAGCTGATCGTGCGCCCGACGTCGGAGACGATCATCTGGAACACCTATAAGAACTGGATTCAGTCCTACCGCGACCTGCCGATCCTCTGCAACCAGTGGGCCAACGTCGTGCGCTGGGAGATGCGCACGCGCCTGTTCCTGCGTACGGCCGAGTTCCTGTGGCAGGAGGGCCACACGGCGCACGCCACGCGCGAAGAGGCTGTCGAGGAGGCCGAAAAGATGATCCGCGTTTACCAGAAATTCGCCGAGGAGTGGATGTCGCTGCCCGTGGTCGTGGGCCACAAGTCGCCCAACGAGCGTTTCGCGGGTGCCGAGGACACGCTCACCATCGAGGCGCTGATGCAGGACGGCAAAGCGCTGCAAAGCGGTACGTCGCACTTCCTGGGCCAGAACTTCGCCAAGGCGTTCGACGTGCAGTACGTCAACAAGGAGGGCAAGCTCGAATACGTGTGGGCGACCTCGTGGGGCGTCTCGACCCGTCTGATGGGTGCGCTGATCATGGCCCATTCGGACAACAACGGTCTGGTCCTGCCTCCAAAACTCGCCCCGATCCAGGTGGTGATGGTGCCGATCTACAAGACCCCCGAGCAGCTCGCCGAGATCTGCGCCCGCTTCGGGGCGATTGCCGCAGAGCTGCGCGACAAAGGCATCAGCGTGAAGATCGACGACCGGGACAACGTGCGTCCGGGATTCAAGTTCGCCGAGTACGAACTCAAGGGCGTGCCCGTGCGGCTGGCCATGGGCGGACGCGATCTGGAGAACGGCACGATCGAGCTGGTGCGCCGCGACACGCTTGAGAAGCAGACCGTTTCGCAGGAAGGGCTTGTGGAACGTATCGAGGGGCTGATGGCCGAGATTCAGGAAAACATCTATAAAAAGGCGCTCGCCTACCGCGAGTCGATGATTACGAAGGTCGACACGTGGGAGGAGTTCAAGCGGGTGCTCGACGAGAAGGGGGGCTTCCTTTCGGCGCACTGGGACGGCACGGTGGAGACCGAGGTGGCGATCAAGGAGGCCACGAAGGCCACGATCCGCTGCATTCCGGTCGATGCAGTCGACGAAGAGGGTGTCTGCGTCTTCTCCGGCAGGCCGTCGCATCGTCGGGTGCTGTTCGCCCGCAGCTATTGATTTTCGATTTTATAGGGCATTTTTGCACTTGCTCTCGTGTGGCGCAAATGGGACGTACCGAAGTACTACCCATCTGCGCCGCACTTCGGTTAAGCGCAAACCTGCTCCTCTGAAATCAAAAATAGCTTGGAGCCGCATTTCGGTTAAATTCAGTTTCGTGATAATCGAAAAAAAAGCGTATTTTTGAATTTCAATCTTTTGAGCCTATGTCCAGCGAAGCGGAAATCCGGAAACGTAAAATCTACCGCGTGACCTTTGTGGGGTTCGTGGTCAACCTGGTGCTGTCTGTGCTGAAACTTGCCGCCGGAATCGTCGGGCGGAGCGGAGCGATGGTGGCCGATGCCGTCCATTCGTTCTCCGACCTGGCGACGGATGTGGTGGTGATCGCCTTCGCGCGGATTTCCGCCAAGCCCCGGGACGACGGCCACGATTACGGCCACGGGAAGTACGAAACCCTCGCCACGATCATCATAAGCCTCGCGCTGGGGATCGTGGGGGCCGGGATTCTCGCCGGCAGCATCCGCGACATCCGCATCGTGGTCGACGGCGGACTGCTGCCCCGGCCGGGGCTGGTGGCCCTCGTGGCGGCTGGGGTGTCGATCGTCGTCAAGGAGATTCTCTACCGCTACACCGTCCGTGAAGGCCGTGCGGTCGACAGCCCGAGCGTCGTGGCCAATGCCTGGCACCACCGCAGCGACGCCCTGTCGTCGCTGGGGACGCTCGTCGGCATCGCCTGCGCCTATTTTCTGGGCCAGAAGTGGCGTATCGCCGACCCCATCGCGGCGCTCGTCGTGGCGGTGTTCATCTTCAAGGTGGCCTTCGATCTGGTCCGCACGGGGCTGAACGAGCTGCTGGAGCGTTCGCTTCCGGCCGATGTGGAGGAGGAGATTCTGCGCATCGTGACGGCCGATCCCGAGGTGTGTCAGCCGCACAACCTGCGGACCCGCCGCATCGGGGCCGCGATTGCCGTCGAAGTGCACGTCCGCATGGACGGGGCGATGACCGTGGCGCGCTCCCACGCCCTGACGGTCGACATCGAACGCCGCCTGCGCGCCCGCTTCGGCGAGGGCACGATGATCGCCATTCATGTGGAGCCGCTGAAATAGCGGGGCGCGGCCGGGCGGAATCTCATCGGCCGCTTTTGCCGGTTCGCCGGAGGCGCGGGCCTTCATTTTGTCCGCATACGGGATGTTTCTGGCACGGATTTTGTTTGTTTTGGGCGGAAAAAATGTGCCGGAATATTGCCGGCGGAGTAGAAAAATTTGGTATTTTCGGAAAAAGTGCTTATCTTGTCAACGTAAAGCCTCCGAAAATTCCGATGTTTTCAAGGCCCGAACAAGGAATTGTAACGACATCAGACAACTAAAAAAGGATCGCCTATCGGGAAAGAAATCTACTCTTAGTAACTAATTAGGAGACAAGAGTATGAACGTGCAAGTATTAAGTGACCAGGTATTGCTTAATCACTACCTTTCAGGTGACCGTAGTGCCATATCCAAACTCATCGAACGCCATAGCCGCAGGGTGAAAGACTACATCCACATGATGGTCAAGGACCGTGATGTGGCCGATGACATTTTCCAGGAGACGTTTATCAAAGCCGTCCGTGTGATCGACGAAGGCCGTTATACCGATAACGGAAAGTTCCTTTCGTGGATTCTGCGCATCGCGCACAACCAGGTGATCGACCACTTCCGCGCACAGCGGCAGAACAAATCCGTGAGCGAGACCGAAGCCGGCTACGACGTGCTCGGGACGCTGAAGCTGGCCGAGCGTACGGTTGAGGATTCGATGGTCTGCGAGCAGATCGAACGCGACGTGCGCGCGCTGGTCGAACTGCTGCCCTCCGAGCAGCGCGAGGTGGTGATCATGCGTTACTTCTCGGGCTTGAGCTTCAAGGAGATCGCCGAACAGACCGACGTGAGCATCAACACGGCGCTGGGGCGCATGCGCTATGCGCTGATCAACCTGCGGCGGATGATCAAAGAAAAAAATCTGATCTTGAGCTGACCCCGCACAATATTCCCGAATGGGTTGCGTTATATAAATGCAAGCAAGTTAAAACCAAAGCCTATGGAGGATATTGACAAAAACGAGGTTTCAGACAACGGCATCTCCGAGGACGAAGACTTGATGATGCGGGAAGTGATACAAGGTGACGCTGATTTATGTTATCTGCACCACTATCTCTCGGAAGTCTTCCGAAAAGGGGATAATTTTTAAGGGTTAATTTTTGATGGGGAAGGGCGCCGGGAGGCGCCCTTCATTTTAGGGCTTTCAGGCCCGCTTTTTGTTCCTCGTCTCTAAAATTGACCGACTATGAAATTGAGTAACGCAAGTTTGCGGGTCTGGAACTACGGCAAGTGTTTCCGTTTTTATGCCTGTGAAGCCCTTGCCGCAAAGGGTGTCGGGTTTGTCGATCGCCCGTCCGACATGCCCGGTTGGGGAGTGCGGGCCGTTCGTTTGAGAGACCCGGAAGAGAATCAGATCGAACTTTTCACCCCTTTTGGAATAATCCCATGACACGGATACGGATCAAACGGGTTTACGAAGCGCCGGCGCCGGACGACGGCTGCCGCGTGCTGGTCGACAGGCTCTGGCCGCGGGGCGTACGCAGAGACGCCCTGCATTGCGACGTCTGGGCCAGGGACCTTGCGCCTTCGGCCGGACTGCGCAGCTGGTATCACGCCGACCCCGGGGACCGCTGGGAGGAGTTCCGCCGCCGGTACACCGACGAGCTGCGTGCGTCGCAGGCCGTGCGGGAGTTCGTCCGCGGAATCGAAGGTGTGGACACGGTGACGCTACTCTACGCCTCGAAAAATGCGGCGGAGAACCATGCGCTCATCCTGCAGGAGTATTTGCAGAGAGCTGCCGGAGGGGCTACAACCGCGTGATCTTCGCGATTTTCGCCTCGCCCTGTTCCGGCAGCGGCTGGAAGACGATGATTTCGGCCTCGTAGGTTTCGGGGCCGGGCGTCGTGGTTTTCGCCGTGCAGATGAAGCGGTAGTTGGTTCCCGCCACGACCTGCGTGGCGACGCTCTCCGGGGTGTAGCTTACGCCGGTCATGCCGGTCGTCGCCCGGCGGAACAGTTCGCGATCGGACGCTTCGAGGGGCCGCTGCCCGGTATAGCCGCCGCACAAAATCGTTTTTTCCTGTTGCTTTTCGGTCCGTTTTTCCGGACTTCCGCATGCGGTCAGCAGCATGGCCGCAAGTGCTGCAATCGTTAATTTCAACATCGCCAGGGCGTTTTAGGTGCGAAAATTACTGATTTTCCGCCGAAAAGCCAAATAAACTGCGTGCAGGTGCCCGGACGCCGCGGTTCCGGGCCTGGGCGTTTCGGTGTTTTAAGGTAGGGCGTGCTATATATGATACATGTATTTTTGTGTTTTATGTCCAATTTTGCACCGTTAATTGTCTGAAATGGCGACGGGAACAGACTTTTGGGCCGGTTCGGACATGTGCAAACACGAATCAATTTGTGTATCTATGAATATGAATAAGAAGATCCTTCCGGCGCTTCTTTTGGCCGTGTGCTGCTGGGCCGGAGCGTCGGCGCAGCAGGTGGCCGTGAAGACCAATCTGCTTTACTGGGCTGCCGCGACTCCGAATGTCGGGGCCGAGGTGGCCGTCGGGAAGCATTCCACGCTGGGATTCTCGGCCAACTACAACCCCTGGACCATCGGTTCGGACAATAAGATCCAGCATTGGTTCATCCGCCCCGAGTACCGTTACTGGGTGACCGAGAAGTACACGCGCCTCTTTTTCGGGGTGCACGCCATCGGCGGCAAGTTCGAGGTCGGCGGCTTCAAGCTTCCGTTCATCGGCGACAAGGTATTCAAGGGCTTGCAGACCAACTATTACAAAGGTTCGTTCGTCGGCGCGGGCATCAGCATCGGTTACCAGTTTTACGTCAGCCCCCACTGGAACCTCGAACTTTCGGCCGGCGCCGGACTGGCCCGCCTGAGCTACCATGCCGAGCCGGTCAGCGGCCCGAAGCGCAGTTCCTACGTCGACTCCAAGCGTTTCCTGCCGATCCCCACCGAGATCGGCGTAACGTTCGTCTACCTGTTCAACTCCAAGAAATAAACGATGCGTCCCATGAAAAAATACTGCTTCCTTTTCGTATTTCTCGTTGCGGCGCTTTCGCTCCGCGCCCAGATCGTGGGCGATGTCGCCGTGACGCGCAAGGTGCTGGCCGAACGCGGCGGCGAGCTGCACATGGTGCTGGAAATATCGGTGTCGCGCAAGGCCGTGACCCGCTCGCAGAGCTGGACTATCCTGCCCGAGCTGAGCACCCCCGACCGCAAGTCGGTGAAACTCTTTCCCCACATCCTCATCAACGGCCGCTATCAGCAGCACATGCAGGAGCGCCGCCGCCGTCTTTCCGGCGCCTACTGGGCCGAGCGGCAGCCCTATATGACGATCAATGCCGATAAAAAGACCGATCAGGTGTTCCGTTACGAGATGAAGGTGCCCTACGAGAGCTGGATGGCCGGCGCCACGCTGGTGCTGCGCATGGTTCAGACCTCGCCCGGCGGCGTCAGGCGGGTCTTTACGGTCGATGTGAACGGTGCGGTGGACGTTTCCCGCAAGTAAATGCCTGCCCGGATGATGAAACAGCGCGAATGGATGGGGTATGCGGCGGCCGTTCTTGCCGCGGGCGCATTCCTGACCGGGTGCGGAAATATCCGCAAACTGGCCAAGAGCGATCCCGAAGTGGGAGTGCACCTCCCGGCCCGGTCGGCACAGAACCCCGTGGCGCAGGCCGCCGATACGGCCCGCACCCAGAAGATCATTACCTACCGCAAGCAGGACGGCACGGAGCTTTTCATTACGCCCGTGGACGTCGATTCGCTGTCGGGCGAGAAGATGATGTCGGTGGCCATCGACGAGGTGGTCATTTCGGCCTCGAACCGCCGCAACCTGGTGGAGCGCAACGGCAAGATCAACGTCGAGTTCGTCGTGTCGGTCCCGCAGGAATTGCAGGCCCGGAACTGGCAGCTGGTCGTCGATCCGCAGCTGCTCAAGGGGGCGGATACGCTGGCGTTCGATCCGCTGGTTTACAGCGGCGACCGCTTCAGGACGATGCAGCGGCGCGAATATGCGCGTTACGACGACTACCTCGGGCGGATCGTCGACAGCGCGGATTACTTCGAGCGGTTCGGCGACAAGAGAGCCTATTCCCGCTATATGGACCGCGTGGCGGAGCAGCGGACGAAGTATGCCGACGCCGAAGCCCGTCTGGAACGGATGACGCCCGAGGAGGCGATGTTCGACAGGCAGGTGGGATGGACAACGCGCGGGGAGCGCCGCCGGCAGTACGCCCGGCTGCGCCGCTACGTCACGGCGACCGACCGCAAGGTGCGGGAACGGACCTCCTACACGCCGGACGCCAGCGACAAGTTCGACCATCTGAACGACTATTTTGCGCCGCGTTACCGGCATGCCTATACGGGCGACGACGTGCTGCCCGGCGGCGGGATCTACACCCGCGTGCAGGGCGAATACCCGGTCGACGGGGGCCGTGAACGCGAGGCTTACATCCGTTCGCTGACGGAGAATCCGGGGCGCGTTTACGGCGAGGTCTATACGGCCGACGATGCCGGGATACGCACGCTGGCGGGCCGGCGGCTCGCCTACACGGGGCTGCGCCGTCCGGAGGTCGAAGGGCTGCTGCGCGAAACCGGAGACAGCGCCGCCCGTGAGAATTACCGCATCTGCAAGGAGTATGCCGCCGACCGTCTGGCGGCGCTGAACGCCCTCGATACGGCGGAGGTGCGGCGCGGCATGCTGCGCGAAGGAGAGCTGCGGCGCAATTACGAGCGGGCCGTGAACAGTCCTGCGGCTTTCGCGCGCCTGGTGCGCCATCCCTATTATGCCGACGCACGGCTCGACACGGTGATCTGCCGGCCCGACGGGCGGATCGACTATTATTACACCGAGCAGGTGCAGGCCGACGAAAACACGTCGAAACTCTATCTCTGTCTGGCCGGGGAGGTCGAGGACCGGAGCGGCCGCACGCACCGGATCACCCGGTCGGACACGCTGACCTACAACGTGGCCTCGATGACCACGTTCCTCGACGAAACGACGCGCTACATGCAGCGCATCGTGCTGCGCGACGCCGAGGCCAACGCGCGCTTCTTCTTCACCTTCCCGTCGGGCAAATCGACCCTTGTGGACACGCTGACCGCAAATCGCCGTCAGATCGCCGCCGTGCGTTCGCTGACGCGCGGCCTGATGACCGATCCGGTCTACATCATCGACAGCATCACGCTCCGCGCCACGGCTTCGCCCGAGGGAACCTGGCAGGTCAACGAGCGGCTGGCCCGCGAACGCGCCGAGGCGCTGCGCCGGGTGCTCGTGTCGGAGTTCCGCACGCTGTACGACTCGCTTCGGGTGTCGGGCAGCTATACGCTCGACGAGAACGGACGGCAGGTGCTCGACAGGTCTGCCGGGGAGCAGCTTCCCGACCTGCCGAACCTGCTGCGCACGAAGTGGCTGGCCGAGGACTGGGACGAACTCTACCGGCTGGTAGCTGCCGACACGCTGATCGCCGACAAGCAGGAGGTGCTGGCCATGATGAAGTGGGAGGGCAATCCCGACACCCGCGAATGGCGTATCCGGATGAAATATCCCAAGGCTTACGAGCGTATGCGCCGGGTGATCTACCCGCAGATGCGCGCCGTGGATTTCCGGTTCAACCTCCACCGCCGCGGCATGAAGCAGGATACGGTCTACACGACCGAGGTCGATGCCGAGTACATGCACGCCGTGGAGCTGCTCAAAAAGCGGCGGTATGAGGAGGCGCTCACGATCCTGCGTCCCTACGAGGACCGCAATACGGCGCTGGCCTACATGTCGCTGGGGTACGATGCCGCGGCGTACCGCATTCTGCGCGCCGAGCCGGACGCCGCTTCGACGCCCGACATCCAGTACATGCTGGCCATCCTTGCGTCGCGTCTGGGCGACGAGGAGCAGGCCGTGACCTATTTCCTGCGCTCGGTGGAACTGCGCGAGAGCCTGAAGTTCCGCGGCAATCTCGATCCCGAAATCTCCCGTCTGATCCGCAAATACGGGTTGTTCCGGGAGGATTTCGAATAGATGCCGCCGGAGAGATGAAAACCGGGACGCTCCCTCGTGGGAACGTCCCGGTTTTTTCGTCGCCGGACGTGTCAGCGGTCGCTGTGGAGGCAGTGGTGGGCGTTGCGGAGCTGGAGGGCCAGCGAGAAGGCCGTGATGCCGGCCAGGAGCAGCGTGATGCCGACCCAGACGATGACGGCCGTCGTGCCGATGACCAGCGGCTGGAACAGAATCCACAGCGAGCAGAGCAGCAGCAGCACGCCCGTGAAGATGGTCCAGCCCGAACCGGCGATCTCCAGGGCGCTCATGTCGCCGCCCAGTCCGATGGCGCTGAAACCGCGCATCATCAGCCAGAACCCGAGGAAGATGGGCAGCGTGGCGGCCGAAAGCCCGACGTTGAAGATCAGGATGATGCCGAGGATGATCTCGATGATCCCTCCGGCCATCATCCAGCCGCGGCCCGTGATGAAGTGTTTGTTGGCCGAGGAGAGCACGACCTCCAGGATGCCCGAAATCAGCATCAGCCATCCGAAGACGAGCGACATGCCCAGGTAGCTCTGGGCAGGGTAGACGAAAATCAGCACGCCGACCGCGAAGAGCGCGATGCCGATGATCAACAGCAGCCACCAGTAGCGGACGGCCTGTTTCGAATTTTCGATCAGTGAGGAAAAGTTGTTCATGGTATGAGGAATTTCTTCCTCTCGGAGCAATTTGCGTACCAGAGCCGTCGGGCCGCATACGCGGAAAAGGCCGGACAATCAGCCGGATGCCGGGCAGGGAAGCCGCGGGGCGCAGGGACGGGTTTCGGATTGACGCGGCGGGACCCTGATTAGCGGGGCAGGGTTCGGGTTGGCGGTCCGGGGCGGACTGGGTCGCCGGGATACGGTGGGGCGGGGAGAACCGTTTCGCCGATTTCGGGACGGAGATACCTGCTGTTTCGAAGCGCATCCGTCATGTTTTTCAAAGCGGAGAGCTGGAGCGCGAGGCGACTGTTTCCGAAATGGTTCGTCCGCTCATCTGGAAAGAGATCATATTTATATATAGTATATTTTATTCCATCCTTGTTTTTGGTTTGGCGGAGCAGTTTCGAAGCGGTCGCTCTGCCCGATTTCGCCGTCGGTCTGAAGTGCGAATCTGTTCTTAAAATGCGTATTTTGCAAGACTTTTTTATGCATTTAGAGCGTAATTGCTGATGATTTTTTTGCGAAAAATTAATTAGAATAAAATCTTTTTATTATTTTTGCGACAGAGAGAATCCTCTTTCCTCGTCAAATCGCGAGGGGGGGGGGATTTTTCCTTGGCGCCGTTCTCGTGTCAAGTTGATAAAATCCCGAAAACTCGATAAGTAATTTTTCTGGAATCCGTTCAGGGTTTCATTTTGTAGATTGTATCGACTGTTTTAAGTATGGCATTTCATTATGCTTATCACATCCGAAAGCCAAACCGGGAAGCCGGTTCATTAAATCTCATCCTATGAAAAAGTTGTACCTATCCTTTCTGGCCATGCTTTGCATGGCAGGAGCGTCCGTACTGAATTCATGTTCGGACGACGATTCCACTTCATCCGGCAACCCCGACATGCCAGAAAGCGGGAATGCCCTGATCTGCAACGGTGTCGTACGGGAAATCAAATCCGCCGTCTACTCGGTCGAGACACCCGGAAACGGCGAAAAGGCAGATGCTTCGGAAGCTGCCTCCGTCTATACGATCTATCTCTCGCCGACGGCAGGGCTTGTGGATGTGGACGGCATGCTGATCGCCGACGATGCCGTCAAAATTACCGTCAAACAACCTTCCGGAGCCGTCGATTTTGCGGTTGCCGGCAACGGAATCGCCTATGGGGAGATCGACGTAAACTCCTCGAACGTCGGAGAAGCTTCGAAAGCAGTTCTCTCGGTCGAATTCCTCTCGGCCCGCGTCGCTCGTATTTCCGCCGAAATCGAAACCGGCGGAAAAACGCTGACGGTCGCCTATTACGGACTGTGCAAGAATTCCGACGCTTCGGAGGAGGGAGATGACGCAGACAAGGTGTTGCTGGATAAAGTTCCGCTGTCGTGGTACCTCGGCCCGGTCAAGGGCGTGGAGTCGCACAACTATTATATGGCCTTCACGGATGCCGAGCATACCGTATCCAAAGGGCGGGTGACGCTCAAAGAGGCGGGTTACCTTTTCGTGGCCGACCTCTATGCGGTTCCGGGCGAAGATGCCTACACGCTTCCCGAGGGTGAATATATGGCCAGCCAGCTCAACGAGGATCACACGTTCACGTCCCAATATACCGGTGTTCAGTATATCGACGCCGAAGGCAATAAGACCCAGTTGTCGCTGGTTTCGGGAGAGCCGTTGAAAGTCTCCCGCGAGGGTGACGTCTGGAGCGTTTCGCTTCGTTTCGTCGATACGGACGGTTCCGAAAAGAGCATCGTCTACGAGGGACAGCTCCAGATCGTCGATCAGCCGGAGGACGGCGGCTTCTACCTGCCGCAGATCGGACGCGACGTGGAAGTGGTCGGATTCAGCGCCACCGCGACCTATTACGGCAACATGCTCGAAGCAGGTACCGGCATGATGCAGATCAACATTTACGACGAAACCTACGACACGGAGGAGGGGCAGGGCGGTCTCGCCGCTGCGCTCGTCGTATTCAACGACCTGTTCGGCAATCCGAAGGAAGCCGTGATCAAGCCCCACGAATATCTGGCCAACACCTCGTTCCAATGGGGGTCGTGGATGCCCGCCGTGGAAATTCCGATGGAGGGGCTGGTATTCCCGCTCGGCACTTATGTCCAGTTGGACGACGGAATCTCTTTCGGACAATTTTCCTACGGAAAGGAGGGCATCATCAAGATCGAGGCCGCCGGTACGGCCCAAGGCGAAGACGGCAAAATAGAACCGGTATACAAGATCGAGTTCAACCTCACCTCGAAGGACGGCTTTACCCTCAAGGGCTCGTACACCGGAGTCATTCCGATCACCGACGCATCCGACGACAAGTCCGATGACGACGGCACCTCGACGCTCGAGCGTGACTACGACATGGATCTGTCGAAGATCAAAAAGGCGCATTACTATACTTCGGATCAGGTCTATATCCAAGGCATCGGCTACAAACCGATCAGTTCCTACGGATGCGGTCTGCAATTCATCAATATCGGTATCGAATGGGTAGGAGACCATCTCGAAGACTTCGTGGATCGCGAGCCGGGCGGTGACATCGTCCGTGTGGAACTTACCACCGAGCCGGGCAAGGAGAACGAAATCACTCCGGGAACCTACGAGGTGACCGAACAGCGCTGGCCGGCATACATCAAACCCGGCGTCATGATGCGCGGCATTATGCTGGACGGCGGTCTGCATGGCAGCCGGTGGATGCACCAGACTTATTCGATGTGGGGAGATGACAACAAGATCTTCGAATACATGGACGGACACGCCCTGCTCTACGACGGTCAGGTTACGATCACCAAGGTCGAGGGCGAAGGCAAGGAGAACTGGTACCGGTTCGAGTTCGACGGCATCTGCGTGCGCAAGCATCATGTGCGCGGAACGTGGGAAGGCCCTGTCGTAAGCCAAACGGGGCGTGCTGCGGCAGAGAAGGATCATCTCGAACCGCCCAGACTGCTTCGCCGCCTGCCGGCTCCGTCGGTTCCGATGAGCCGTCTGGCCGAAGAACTGCCGGGCATCATGTTCCGCAAGGCCGGAATGACCGAATGACAACAGAAAAACCGGATAGCGCGGGGTTTTCCCGAACCCCGCGCTATTAAAAACAATCGTTATGAAAAACTCGACCCATTACAGACTGCGCGCGCTGGCGTGCGCGTTGCTCGCATCGGCAGCCATGCTGGGTGCATGCGATGACGACGATCCCAACGACGATCCCGACCCCGGGAAGAAGCCTCCCGTAACTCTGACCGATCAAATCCAGTACGACGGAGGCGATCTCGTCGGCATCAAGTCGGCGATCTATGTCGCTGAAGAAGACGGCAGCCACACCTTTTACCTCTCGCCGACCGAGGGGCTGATCAATGCCGAGCAGATGAAACAGGCCGACGATTATCTGCGCGTGATGGTGGAGAGCCCCAAGGGCACCGTGAACACGGCCTCCGATCCGTTCGAAATCGAATACAAGGATATTTCGGTGAAAAAGACGACGATGAACGACGTCGCGAGCGTAGAGCTCTCCGCAGATCTGGTGACGAAGACCCGGCTCAATCTCTATACCTATGTCGAATTGAAGAGCGGCAAGACGCTGATCGCCCGTTACCAGAATACCTGTACGGAAGAGCGTGACGTCGAACTGACGAACCAATACGAGATCGACAATCGGATCGCCGCCGTCGGAAGCGTCGTCGAGTGGCGCAATGTCCGCGAAGGCAACCGCCGCTTCTGCCTCTACGAGCAAGAGGGCCTGGCCGCTCCCGAGGAGGGGGCTGCGGGCGTGGAGATTCTGCTTGCCGAGGAGCTGTTCGGAACGGCGGAAATCGACCTTGCGACAGCTGATCCCGCGAAGGTGCAGATTCGCTGCGGTGAATTCGCAACGGGCGCCGGGACGACCGGAACGCTGACGGCGAAGTACCTGACGGATAAATTCGGCACGATCGAGGGGCTCATCGTCGCGCTTGACGCTTCGAAAGACGGGAAGCGCCTGCGTGCCGCCTACGAAGGCACGTTCGCCGGAGGCTATGCGGCCACCAATACGATCAAGGTGACGGAGCCGGCAGCCGGGGGGGCGGGGGGGGGGTCCAGCATCAGCCGAGGCCCCGATCGCCGCGCTCTTCTCGCAGGAGCCGCAGGTCGGCAGCTACGTATTCGCTTTGGGCGATGCCGAAACGGCCGCAGCCCCGGCCGATCTCGCCAAAGGTCATTGGGCTGCGTATGTGCGGGTGCTGGCGGCCAAGTTCGACGGCGTGATCGACGTTGCGGCGCAGACCTCCGATTACTGGTTCCGGCTCTACGACCACAAGACCTATCAGACCTACTACGGCGAGGATGCGGGACTGACCGGTACGATCGAGACCCATCCCAATCCCGCTGGCGGCAAGGAGATTTATCTGCGGGTAAATCTGACGCTGAAAAACGGCATCGGGGTCGAAGCCGAATACTACGGTGTGCCGACGGCTGCGACGGCCGACGCAATGGATGAAGAAACATTGAAGCCCGTCAAACCGTTCGAGCCCTATATCAAATTCCTGGACAAGGATAACAAGGACATGCTGTATTGGCCCGTTACGGCGATGGAGGTGCGGCACGACCCGGCTTATCGGGATAGTTATACCGGCGATCTGCTATCGGGATATTGCTTCTATTTCCGGAATGCTTTCACCGAGAGTATCGATGCGGATAATACTACTCCGATGTTTTTCCTGCCGGACAGCTACCTCGACCATGAAGGAGAGATCGACCTGCCTGCGGAAGGCACGAATTGCAAATGGAACCTCAGGTTCCAGTATATGTATCTGTCCTCATATAACGGGTACGGATATTCCGACAAGGATAAGTACTGCATGCGGTGTCCCGAGAAGGCGGCAGTAACCGTCAAGCAGGAGAATAAGGAGAGGATCTTCAAATTCTCGATGGTCGATTGGGGAGTATTCAGTACATGGAACCCTGATCCGACCGGAACCGGAAACACCTTGATCATCGAATTCCGGGGCAAGGCTGCCAAGTATTCGGGCTCGAAGCCGAACGACCTTGCAGACGATTTCTACAAATAGGCTGCGATCCGGCCGGTTCGGTGACCGGACAGGCGGATGACAGCCCCCCCCTCCGGGCTTCCGGAAGGGGAGGGGATATGTTTCGGCTCCGGGCCGGAACACGAAGACGGCAAATTTTCTATAATCAATTTTTTTACCAGCGTTAAAATGGCGCATTTATGACCAAAAAAATCTTTCTATCATTGATGGCTGTTCTCGGCCTGTTCTTGTCCGCCCATGCGCAGGAACGGGAAATTACGGGTTCGGTCAAAGATCATGCGGGGGCCGGCATCGTCGGCGCCACCATTCTGGTCGAAGGCACTACAAAGGGTACGACCTCCGGTGCGGACGGCAGTTTTTCGATCAAAGCCGCACCGGACAATGTGCTGGTCGTGTCGTTCATGGGTTATCAGTCCCACACGATCAAGGTGGGGACGCAAACCCGGATCGACGTCGTGCTGAAAGAGGACACACAGGCTATCGACGACGTGATCGTCGTAGCGTTCGGTACGGCAAAAAAGGAGGCTTTCACCGGTTCGGCGACCGTCATCAAATCGGACGACATCGCCAAGTCGCAGCAGTCGAACGTAGCGCAGGCTCTGGCCGGAAAGGTCGCGGGCGTGCAGCTGACCAACACCTCGGGACAGCCGGGAGAGAGTCCGAAAATCCGCATCCGCGGCTTCAGCTCGCTCAACGCCGGCAACGATCCGCTCTGGATCGTGGACGGCATGCCCTACTCGGGTGACCTGAACAACCTCAATCCGAGCGACATCGAGTCGATGACCGTGCTGAAGGACGCCGTCTCGAACTCGCTGTACGGCGCCCGCGGCGCCAACGGCGTGGTGATGATCACCACCAAAAAGGCCAAGTCGCAGGAGGCTCACGTGACAATCGACGCCAAGTGGGGCGTCAATTCGCGCGCCGTCCAGGATTATGCGTACATCACCAACCCGGCACAATTCTACGAACTGCATTACAGTGCGCTGAAAAACTACTATGTCAATTCGGGAATGAGTGTCGGCGAGGCCCATCTGCGTGCCAATACGAATTTGACGGCCAATGCGAATGACGGAGGTCTGGGCTATATGGTCTATACGGTTCCTTCCGGGCAGGAGTTCATCGGCATCAACGGCAAGGTCAATCCCGCTGCGACTCTCGGCCGCCGTCTCGTCTATGAGGGCAAGGAGTACTACGTCCGTCCCGACGACTGGACCGATGCCGCCTTCCGCTCGTCCCTGCGTCAGGAGTACAACGCTTCGATCTCCGGGCAGACCGGAAACGCCTCGATCTACGGATCGTTCGGCTATCTGAACAACGAAGGTATCGCCTACAACTCGGACATGGACCGTTATACGGCCCGTCTGCGCGTGGACTATCAGGCCAAGAAGTGGCTCAAGTTCGGCGCCAATGCCAACTACACGCATTTCCGCTACAACCAGATCGACGACAGCGGCGCCGGTAACTCGTCGGGCAACGTTTTCGCTTATACGACGGCCGTCGGTCCGATCTATCCGCTCTACATCCGCGACGGCGAGGGTAATGTCATGTACAACGAGGACGGCATCAAGCTCTACGACTACGGCAACGGCGACAATGCCGGTATGGAGCGTTCGCTCTTCCCCAACAGCAACGCCCTCTCGGATTCGCGTCTCAACAAACAGGAAGCCGAAGGCAATGCTTTCAACGGTACGGGATATATCGACGTCACCTTCCTCAAGGATTTCAAGTTCACGTTCAACGCCGGCGTTTCGCTCGACGAAACCCGCTCCACCTCGGTTACGAATCCCTGGTTCGGACAGTTCGCCAGCGAAAAAGGCATGGTCTCGAAAGGCCATCAGCGGAATTTCGACCTCAACCTGCAGCAGATTCTCAACTACACCAAGCAGATCGGGCACCACAACCTCAACGTGATGCTGGGTCACGAGTCCTACCAGAACCGCATTTACTTGTTGTCGGCTTCCAAAAGCAACATGCTGACGCAGGACAACGACGAGCTTGCCGGGGCGATCATCGACAAACAGGGAGCCGGCTCCTACCGGAGGGAGTACAACAACGAGGGCTATTTCGCCCGCGTCATGTACGATTACGCAGGCAAATATTTCGCCTCGGCCTCCTATCGCCGCGACGCTTCTTCGCGTTTCCACCCCGACCATCGCTGGGGTAACTTCTGGTCGCTGGGCGGCGCATGGATCATTTCGAAGGAAAATTTCATGGAGAGCACCTATGAATGGCTCGACAATCTCAAGCTGAAGGCCTCGATCGGCTCGCAGGGTAACGACAACATCGGTAACTTCCGCTACACGAACACCTACACGATCGAAAACGCCAACGGAAAGGTCTCGACCGTCTTCAACGCCAAAGGATCCGAGAACATCACCTGGGAGACCAACTCCAACTTCAACGCCGGTGTGGAGTTCAGCTTCCTGCGCGGTACGGTTTCCGGAGGCGTCGAATATTTCCTCCGCAAGACGACCGACATGCTGCTGTCGTTCCCGGTAGCTCCGTCGCTGGGCTATTCGTCCTACTACGCCAACGTGGGCGACATGCGCAACAGCGGCGTCGAAATCGAGCTGAACTTTACGCCGATCCGGCGGGAGCATATCCAGTGGGACATCAATCTCAACATGACGCACCTGCGCAACAAGATCACCATGCTGCCTTCTGAACGGCGGACCAAGCAGGTCGATGGCTACTCCGGTTACGTGAGCGGCTCCACTTTCTTCGGAGAAGGACTGCCGATGTACACTTTCTACATGAGAAAATATGCCGGGGTTTCGGACGAGGGCCTTTCGATGTGGTACATGGACGAAACCGACGACAAGGGTAACCCGACGGGCAAGCGCGTCACGACGACTGAATATGCCAAGGCATCGGACTATCTCTGCGGCGACCCGATTCCCGATCTCTACGGCGGTTTCGGCACGAGCGTCAATTTCCGGGGCTTCGACTTGAGCGTGGCCTTCACCTACCAGATCGGCGGTCTGGCCTACGACTCGGGCTATGCGGCGGCCATGTACTCGCCGGCCAACAAGACGACGGGTATGAACTGGCACAAAGACATGCTCGACGCATGGTCGGCGGACAATACGTCGTCGAACATCCCGCGTTTGCAGTATGAAGATAAGGATCAAAACGGTATGTCTGATCGCTTCCTTATGGACGCCAGCTACCTGAACCTGCAGAACATCAACTTCGGCTACACGCTGCCGTCGAATTTCACCAAGAAGGTCGGAATCGAGAAGGTGCGCGTCTACCTTGCCTGCGAGAATGTCTGGTACTGGTCCAAACGTCAGGGATTCGATCCCCGCTACTCTTATTCGGGAGCGACGAGCCAGGCCACCTATTCGCCTGTAAGAACGATTTCGGGCGGCATCAACATCCAATTCTAATCGGCCTCAAACACTTTACGACAAACGACATGCATATGAAAAAAGCGACAAACATAACGCTCGCGACGCTGGCGGCAGCTTTGCTGGCAAGCAGCTGCATCAAAGAAGCCGACCCCTATGAAATAGCCACCGAGGATCAGGTCACCCTCGAAACGCTGATCGAAGGCATTCCGGCCTCGCTCGTACAGGCCGGTTCCGCAGGCTATGCAAAGGATGGCCAAGCTTGGGATTTTGCCCTGCCGGCCATCCATATCGCCACGGAATCCATGACGGGCGACGTCGCCATCGGCGGCAATATCGGTTACGACTGGTTCGCACAGTGGGGAACCAACGAAGCGCTCGGCGCCGACTATGCCGTGGGTGCACTCACGTGGGACAACTACTATGCGTGGATCATGGCGGCCAACAACGTCATCAAACAGATCGACGCCTCGGATTTCGCGACGCTCGACGCCACGCAGAAGTCCTATCTGGGCTTCGCCTACGCCTATCGGGCCATGTTCTACCTCGATCTGGTGCGTCTGTACGAGTTCAAGGAGAACAATTACACCGAAGCGCCCGGGGTTCTCGGGCTGGGCGTGCCCATCGTACTGCCCGAGACTACCGAGGCCGAGGCCAAGAACAACCCCCGTGCCAAGGTCGACGACATCTACGATCAAGTGATCTTCCCCGACCTGGACAAGGCCGAAGAACTGTTGAGCGGCTTTACGGCTCCCGACAAGTATACGATCAGTCCGGCGCTGGTCTACGGACTGAAAGCCCGGGCCTGGCTTGAGCGCGGTACGGCCAAGAACGACGCCGAAGCCTATGTTTCCGCTGCCGAGTACGCCCGCTTGGCCATTAACGCCAGCGGCTGTACACCCCTGACGCAGGAGCAGTGGGAAGACCCCTCGAACGGCTTCAACAGCGCCATGTCGAACAATGCCTGGATCTGGGGCCTTGCGCTTCCGAGCGAGAGCGTTGCCAACCTGTTCTGCTTCACGGCGCACATGAGTACGGAGAATGCGTGGAGCGCCTACGGAAACGACGCCTGCCGCTGCATCAACAGCAACCTCTACAACAGTATCGACCTGCGCGACTTCCGCCGCCATTCGTGGCTCGATCCCGACCGCAAAGACCCGGAGAAGGAGTCCTACGACTACAAAAGCTGCCGTAAAGAGGGCAAGGAATACTTCAATGAACTGCCCGATTACGCGAACATCAAGTTCCGTCCGGCGCAGGGCGCTTATGAGGATTTCAAGGTCGGCGGAGCCGCAGACCATCCCTACATGCGCGTCGAGGAGATGTACTTCATCGAGGCCGAGGCCAAGGCGCATGAAAATCTTGGCGAAGGAATTCGGCTGCTCAATGAGTTCATGAACAATTACCGCATTGTGGGCGGAGGTTACGACTGTACGAACATGTCGTCGTCGGTTGAAAATTTCACCAACGAGCTGATGCTTCAGAAGCGCATCGAGTTCTGGGGCGAAGGCATCGTCATGTTCGACATGAAGCGGCTCGACATGTCCACCCGACGGGGCTATGTGGGAACCAACTCTCCTGCCTCGTACCGGCTGAATACGGAAGGCCGTGCACCCTACTGGAACTTCGTGATCTCGCGCGGTGAGACGCAGAACAACCCCGTCATCGCCACGCAGAACAATCCCGATCCTTCGCAAACGGTCAAGCCGTGGAACGGGTGATGACCATCTGCGATCAAGCTGTCAAATCTAAAAGCAAATTACCGTGAAGACATTCAAGCATATATTACCGTTCCTGCTGGCACTTCTTGTCCTTGCCGGCTGCGAGGACGACGTGAACTATACGCAGGGAACCGCGGAGAATCCCGATTGCTACGGTGTCTACTTCCCGAAGAAGCAGGCTACCCGGACCGATCTGGAGTTCGAACCGGGAACCCAGACCGAAGCGACCTATACGGTCAAACGGCGCAACACCGTGGATCCGATCGTCGTTCCGGTCGTCGTGAAGTCCAACGTCGAGGATATTTTCGTCGTCGAGCCGATCGCATTCGATGCCGGAGAGGACGAGACGACCTTTACGATCAGTTTCCCCAAGGCCCAAATGGGCACGACCTACACCTGCGATATCAACATCGAAGATCCGCGCTACGCTTCGATCTACGGTGCCGATAAGGTGAACCTTTCGATATCGCTCGTGCTGGCCAAATGGGAATTGGTCACCGACGAAAAGACCGGTGAGACCAAAGGCCGCTACCGCGACGACATTCTGGGCAACTTCGCGTCGATAGACAACCCCAATGCTAATCCGAACCCCGAAATCGAACTCGAAATCTACGAGCGTTCGGACAAGAAGGGCTATTACCGCATGAAAGCCTACACTCCGGAGCTGATGAACATCTTCGCCGGAGGACAGGTAAACCACGAGAACCGCAACGTCTGGACCTATGTCGATGCCTCGGATCCGAACAAGGTCTATTATCCCTACCAATCGACCGGTCTGACCCTCTTTGCCGATATGGGCGAGTGGTACATCGCATCGCAAACACCGGAAAATTTCGCCATGGACGAATCGGCCGGACAATATGGCACGCTCAAGAACGGCGTGATTACCTTCCCGGCGCAGGGTATCGTGCTCGAACCGAGCGAAGGTGAATATGCCGGAAAATTCTTCTATGCCAACGCAAACGGCCTGCAGCGGATCATGCTTCCCGGAGCCAGGGTCTACGACTACTCGGTGGCCCTCACCAAAAGCGAACCCGCAGATGGTGTCGTCGAAATCGGCGCCACCCTCTCCGAGGACACCCGAGAGTTCCGCTATGCGATCTTCACGGGCAATTTGAGCGACGGCGAGGCGAGCCTCAAGGCACAGGAGATTGCCGATGGCAAGATCGCCGCGGAACTCATCAAGACGATCACTGCTTCGGGGACGATTTCCGTTCAGGATCTGGAAGGCGGTACCGGCAAGTACACGCTTGTAGGCTGCATCTACGGTTCGGACGAAGAGGCGAATCCGGAGGGCGGCGAAACGGCGTCGCAGAATCTGAAAATGCAGGGCTACGCCTCCATTTCGTTCGGATATATCGCCAAGGGCGACGAGGACAAGGTTTCCGTCATTCTCAACATCGGGCTCGAAGCCACGAACGAATTCGCGGGACAAGGCATTACGACGGACAATGCGGCGAAATTCTGGGCCTATGGCGAGGGGATTGAATCTGTTAAACACGGAGTCTTCAAGACAAAAGACATCCAAGGATTGGACATGACGGCTTTCCTCAAAGAGGAGGGCAAGGATTTCACCAAAGAGCAGCTCGACGCCATCAACGGCGGACATTACAGCGTCATGCTCACGGGGCTGAACGGCGACACGGAGTACACGTTCGCCGGACTGGCTTACAACGGATATGCCAGCAAACTCTTCACGGCATCCATCAAGACCACCGGTGTATACAACCCGGGATTGGAGAGCGAGTTCCTCTACTCGGACTTCCTGCCGCAGAAAGAGCAGCCCTCGAAGGAGTACCTGATTTCGACCGAATGGAACTATTATGCTGTCAACGTCATGGATGAGAAGCCGATGCGCCGGAAGATCGGCACGGTGACCATCGAAGACGATCCGGCGGACGACAGTTCGGCCGATCTGCTGACCATCACGGGACTCCCCGGGGTCGAGTTCGACGAAGGCGGTCGGATTCCGGCGGTCTACGTTCCCTCCACTGCTCCGCTCGCAGGCATAACCGGCGCTATCTCCCCGCTTCTTTCGCAAACGCCGATCGGTGTCATCAACGGAGAGGACATCCTCGCCGGCTGCGTCTCGGAGGAGAACCCCGAAGCCCTCTATGCGGTCAATTATCCGTTCATCGGAGGCGCCGTGGCCGACGGTTACATCTATTTCGTGCCCACCCCGAACTATGTCGAGCAGGGGGCCACGTTCCGTTATCTGTATACGTTGAGTACGACGACCCCCTATTCGATCCTTACGGATATGTTGCTCGTCGATCCCGCCAAGGATATGGGCGGCATTCCCGAACTGGCCGCAGAGCGGATTGCAGAATTGCGCCGAATGGCCGCAGGACTCCGGCAGCCGCGGAATTACGTCGAACGGCTCGAATTCTCCGTTTCCGCAGAACGCGGTTCCGTCAAAACCGTACCGACCGACTATGCGAAAGGATTCCTGCCCGCATCGGCTCCTGAAGCGAAAGTCGTAAGGGCTACGGTCGGATTCAGCGACGCTGTGCAGCGTGCGAACGGTTCGGGATCGGAACTCCGCTTCCGGAAAACGGCCGCTGCCGAAATCACGCTCAAGTAATATCGGATCGGGAGAGGCCGGTCGTCCGGCAAGTGTCGGCCTCTCCCTTTTTTCCAAGCCAAAAACAACCTGCCGGACTCAAAAATCAGCATGATATATGCATAACAAAACGAAACTCCTGATTTTCGCCTCCCTGCTGCTGGCCGCCTGCTCGACGGATCCCATGCAGGAAATACCGAACCGCGGGGATTCCGCTCCCGAAATCGAGACTTCGGGCAAAATCTGCAATACGTCGGACGACGCCGTGGCCGGTTCGCTCATCGTAAAATTTGGCGAAGAAGCCATTCCCAGTCTCGAACAGAATGCGTTGAATGCGGCCAAGACCCGTTCGGCGCTGACCCGTTCGGGCATCGAATCCGTCGATGACATCCTGAACGACCTGCACGTCACCTCGCTGGAGCGCGTCTTCCCCGAAGCCGGCGAACACGAGGCCCGCACCCGTGCGGCAGGGCTTCACAGATGGTATGTGCTCGGGTTCGCATCGGAAGAGGATCTCGACAAGGCGGCCGAGAGACTCGCAGGTGTCGCCGAAATCTCGAAAGTACAGTTCCGCACCCGTCTCTACCGGGCTTCCGACTGCAAAACCTATCCGTTTCAAGCAACGGCGAACGGCCAGACCCGCGCTTTGGTTACAGCGGATTTCAACGACCCGAATCTTTTCTGGCAGTGGCATTACATCAACAATGCCGACCAGGCCGTTGCCACTACATCGGTGGCCGGAGCCGACATCAATGTGGCCGACGCATGGAAGCTCACGGCAGGTAATCCCGAAGTCATCGTCGCCATCGTGGACGAAGGGGTGAAATACACTCATCCGGATCTGGCGGCCAACATGTGGATCAATCCGAACCCTTCGCCCGAGTACGGGAAGCAGGATATACACGGATGGAACTTCGTCACCGACGGTCCCATTTCATGGGGGCAGAAGGGCGATTCGGGACACGGAACGCACGTTGCGGGCACGGTAGCCGCCGTCAATAACAACGGCATCGGCGTCTGCGGCGTGGCCGGAGGTACGGGCAAGGGAGACGGTGTGCGTCTCATGTCGTGTCAGATCTTCTCGGGAGACCTGACGGGTGACGCCCTCGTGTCGAGCCGTGCCGTAAAATACGCCGCGGATCACGGTGCCTCCATCCTCCAGTGCTCGTGGGGCATCAAGGCGGGAATATACACGTCGGACAACATGTTCATCAAACAATCGCCGATGGATTACGAGGCGCTTCAGTACTTCGCCGCCCAGAAGAACTGCGAGGCCCTCGACGGCGGACTGATCATTTTTTCCGCCGGCAACGAATCGACAGCCATGTCCGGCTATCCGGCAGGCTATCGTGATTATATCTCCGTCACCTCGTTCTCGCCCGACTACCTGCCGGCCAATTATACCAACTACGGTTCCGGCTGTAATATCGCGGCTCCCGGCGGCGAAACGAGCGGTCTGAGCGGCGGCGAGAAGGCCGGCGTACTCTCGACACTCTGCTCCGAAACGAGCAACGGAGCGGATTACGGCTACATGCAGGGAACCTCGATGGCCTGCCCGCACGTCTCGGGCGTAGCCGCACTCGGCCTCTCCTATGCCCTGGAGAAAGGGAAGAGATACTCGCTCGACGAATTCAAGACCATGCTGCTCACCTCGGTCAATGAAATCGACTCCCGGCTGGGCGAAGGCTCGAAGGCCACGATCGCCGACGTGTCGATTTACCGCGGCAAAATGGGCACCGGCATTACGGACGCTTATCAGTTGCTCATGCAGATCGAAGGGACGCCCTGTCTGCAGGTCGCATTGGGCGAGGTGCAGCTCATTCCGCTGACGCAGCATTTCGGGCAGGGTGCCGAAGACCTTACCTACACCGATATCCAGATGTCGGCCAAGGACATGGAAAAGCTTGGCATCAAGGCGGCTCCCAAAATGTATAATGGAAAACTGATGATCAAATGCACGAAACCCGGATCGGCCAAAATCAAGGTTTCGGCGATAGCCGGCGGTACGAAACCCGGAACGGGTGTCGTGATGGGCGGCATGGTCATCACCAAGGAATTCGCCGTCATCGCCCGTTCGGCCGGCGCAGCAAACGGAGGTTGGTTATAAAAACAGTGCTTGCAATGAAAAAACATCTTTATCATCTGCTCGTTTTCTCCCTGCTCGGCATTTTCGCCGCAAGCTGTTCGGATGACGACGATGCCCCCAACATTCAGTCGGAAATCGTAGGCGAATGGCGCCTCACTTCCTGGTCGGAGAGTGCTCCCGAAGGATTCGAGGTATACGTCGAATTCACTTCGGCAGCGACGTTCGGACTTTATCAGAAGGTCGAAACGTCGAACTACACCAAATACACCGGGCGTTATTCGATCGACGGATCCCGGCTGACCGGAGTGTACGACGACGGCGAGAGCTGGGGCAACGGCTACGATTTCGAGTTGACGAATGGCGGGAACACCCTGACGATGACCACCCGAACCGAGCCGGCCGAAACCAGCGTATATTCCCGGACGATCATTCCGGATGACGTGCGCAATGCCCGAACGTCCCGTGCCGAATCTTCTCTGGAAATGAGGCGAATGCTATAATCTGTAATATTCGCGCCGCTCCGCCATTAAGTGTAAGGTAAGGACAAGAAGATGCGGTTGAAACGCTAATAACGGTCAGACCAGTAACGCTTCAATGTGTGGAAGGCATTTGTCAACCGACAAATAATTTCGAGTGAAAATCTCTTACTATAATGTGTTAAAACATTAAAATAGAAAGTTCAAAATTACGAGATTGCTCACTGGGATAGGATGGCTAAAGCCATCCTATCTTTTTTTAGAATATTTCTACGAGAACTGGTATTGACGACAAAATAATAAATATGGCGATTTCCGGCGAGAAATCCAAATGTGGAAAAATTTTGAAAGGCGAATAATTACAAGTTGTATGATTTGAATCGGATGATGCGATCCGGATAATATTTTTCGACCGATGCCCGATTTTCAGCGATGTGAAGGTGAATTTCAGATATTTGTTTATGTGGTTCGGGTTTCATATCTTTGTCTTACCTAACTTCAAATTATTTTTGTTATGAAACTGAAAATGTATTTTCTGATGCTCGCTTTAGGAGTATGCGGAGCGGCTATGCAAAGTTGTGATGACGATGATGACAACTTGAAAGTTCCCGAAAAATTGCAGTCTGCGTTTTCTCAAAAATATCCTGAAGCCAGTCCGAAATGGAAAACCCGGGGTAATTATTACATTGCGGATTTCCAGGACCAGAATTATGAATCCGAGGCCTGGTTTACTTTCGATGCCGTTTGGCTGATGACCGAAACGGACCTGCCTTATGCGGCTTTGCCCGAAGCCGTCAAAAACGCCTTCCAGAACAGCGAATATAGATCGTGGAGGCCGGATGATGTGGATATGATAGAACGTGAAAGCATGGAACCGGTCTATGTTTTGGAGGTGGAGCAGGGCTCGCGGGAAATGGATCTTTATTACAACGCGGAGGGAATTCTGATCAAGGCGGTGGAAGATTCGGAGGATGATTCCGAGGATTACCTGCCGGTTGAACTTCCCGAAGGGGTGAAAAATTTTCTGCAGGAGAAATATGCGGCATCCGAAATCGTAGAAACGGACCGGGAACACGGACAGTTTGAGGTGGATATCATCCACGACGGAGTTGCCAAGAAGGTGCTTTTTGACAACAACGGAAATTGGCTTTCCACATCCTGGGAGATCAGTCCGGATACTCTTCCGGAAGCCGTTAAAACTGCGATCCAGCAGGCAATTAACGATAATTATGTCGGTTATGAAGCCGACGATGAGCCGGGAATGGTAGAAACACCAGATGGGAATTATTATCGAATCGAGCTGGAAGCGGAAGATGGCAGGGAGGTGATTCTCAAAATCCGGGAAGACGGCACTTTGCTGAAATAGATTCGTTTGCATAGGCATGCCGACAGGCAAATGAAAAATTCGCTTGGCAGCTGTTCGTATTATATCATCTGTTTTAATAGAACGATTTACCTATGAAAAAAATCGGTTTGCTGCTATTTTTTGCGGTATTCGCTTGCTCTTTGTCCGCACAAAACAGGCTTTCCGTCTTTATCGGAAATGCCAATCGGTATGCTTCGGTCGATTTGTCGGATTTCTGTCGGCGCCTCTGCGTGGAATACGATATTTCGGCAGAATTGCTCAATAATTATTACCGGCGTTGCGGCAGAGATTGGGGGCATGTGGGCCTTGCGCTGGAGATCGCCCGAACCTCGGGACGAAGCATGCGCGATATCTGTGATTATTACAGACGTTATAAGAGTGAGGGCTGGGGGCGGATTCTGATCGAACTGGGAATCGGTCCCGAGTCGTCGTATTGTGCTCCGTTCTATGATCGGGTGCATTGTCATAGCGATTACTGGCACGAGCATTACGACTCCTATTGCAAACGACATGGGAAGTATCATCCGCACAAGCACGGGTATAAGAAACACCCGAAATATGGGAAGCGGAAATACGGGAGATATCATGACGATGATTACGACGATGACGAGGATGATGACGATTGAGTGGCCGGTGATAATTCCATGTAAATCGTTATACGTATAATTGTTTTATGAAAAAGATTTTATTGGTTTTTGTTTGCAGTTTGTTCGCTTTCGAGACGGTTTTGGCTCAAGAGAAAAACGCCGTGGGATTACGGTTGGGAGATGGCGTGGAATTTCTTTATCTACGCGATCTTTCGTCTCGGAATTTTTTGCAATTCACGTTGGCGACTCCTCATTTTGAAGGACTGTCCGTTACGGGAATCTATAATTGGCGCTGCTGCCGGTGGAATTGGACACCCCGGACTTGCGATTGGTATCTGAATGCCGGTGTGGGTGGAGCCTTGGGGCTTTATGACTTTGACGATTCGGGTTTTTTACTCGGTCTGGCCGGCTCCTGCGCTTTCGGCTGTCATTTCAAAAATGCCCCGATCTCTTTGGAGGTGGATTACCGTCCTGTGATCGGAGCCGTGATCGGCGGTGGACATGACGGCTTCTTTGATCCCGGATTCTGGAATTTCGGATTGTCCGTCAAATTCCATTTTTGAAACTATGAATGATCGTTATATATTCTTAATAGCCGTTTAAGCAGGAACGGCTATCCGACGAATCTCTGAAAACAAATTCGCCACCGCCGGAACAATCTGGCGGTGGCGAATTTGTGAAAATGAATTTATTGAATGCGACTTTTGTCCGGTCATACATGGAATTTTACAACAGGTGTCCGGTAGCCGCCTGAGACTCCGGTTTCTGTTCCCGACAACATCGGCCGGTATCCTTTCGATAACTGCGTTGTCATAATGGATTCAAATGAATAGGTTCACGTTCGCTTTCCCGGCACGCTCCATGTAGGTGGCAACACCGCCTACGGTCACGTTGTCCAGCAATTCTTCGCGCTGGACGCCCATCACCTCCATCGACATCTGGCAGGCGATGAATTCCACGCCGTTGTCGATAGCCTGCCGGCGCAGCGTTTCGAGCGAGTCGATTCCTTTCCGCTTCATGATGCGGCGCATCATCCGGTTGCCGATCCCGAACATATTCATTTTCGAAAGGTGTAATTTGAGCGATGACGACGGCAGCATCATGTCGAACATGCGTCCGAAGATGTCCTTTTTCGTCTTCGGTTTGGCGATTTTCTTGATGTGTCCCGTCCTGAAAAAGGTTTACAAAAAAGAGTAAATCTTATGCAGCAAACAACGAATTCAGACTTATCACGTCATTATTTACCGCGTCAGTTGCGTCATCTGATTTTACAGGAGTATTTGAGCGGAGTCAAGACGGCTCGCCAACTCTCCGAAGAACATGGTATTCCCATGTCTACGATTCATAAGATGGGTCAGCGCTGGAAAGCGAAAAATAGTTGTAGCTTTGTGAGTACCCCTAATCCTTATCCGATCATGTCCCGCGTTACGAGTGAAGAAGCCAGTGAATTATTATCCGAGAACAAAGCCCTTCGGCGGCGCTTGGAAGAGGCTTTATTACGTCTGGAAGGCTATGAGATCATGGGAGATATCCTCCAAGAAGAATACGGTATCGACCTGCTAAAAAAATCCGCAGCCGGACAGTCCAGC
>OGOJ01000349.1_pt1 | contig 44279 bp, 73 predicted proteins | sample 1552601 | NCBI WGS metagenome assembly OGOJ01 (sample SAMEA2580184, study PRJEB22360) | human gut metagenome | biome: human gut; feature: human-associated habitat; material: faeces | place: Denmark | collected 2008/2010
CGACTGTTCCACGGGTGCGGCTTCCGGCGACTGGTCCACGGGTGCGGCTTCCGGCAACTACTGCAGAGCCGAAGCGTTTGGAAAAGACAGCATTGCTGTTGCAAACGGCGCACACAGTAAGGCACGCGGCGCACTGGGCTGCTACATCGTACTGACCGAGTACGATGATGACGGCCACATGATCTGTGCCAAAATGGCCCGCGTGGACGGTTCTGCCATCAGAGAAAACGTTTACTATACCCTCAAAAATGGCGAGTTTGTGGAGTGGAAGCCATGAAGAAACATTACAACAAGCGCTGGCTCGAACAGCGCTGGGATGCAAGGCAGCCGGAGCGGCTGGAACACATCAAAGAAAAGAGGTTGAAGCATGATGAATGCCGTACAGGGCACTTTCCGGCAGATTCCGTACTGGAAACTTCGAGGCCGGTTCCACAGTTGCGGCTACCGCGATCAGGAAGTCGCTAAGTATATCGGCATTGGCCGGGACACTATGAGCGGCAGGATGCAGGGGCACAATCCGTGGACAAGCGCAGAGATCACAGCAATGTGTGAGCTGCTGGGTATCCGGCAGAATGAAATCGGGGAGCTGTTCTTCCCTGCTGTTGAGAAAGGAGAATCCGCATGAAACTCAAATCCACTACTTACTACTGGCTGGCCGTCATTTTGGGCGGCGCTGGAATGGGCACAGCTATGGGCGCAGAGGGTACCGCGCAGACCACCGGATACATCTCCGGCACGCTGTTTGCGGTGTCGCTGGTACTGATTTTGGCCGCTGTTCTGCTGGCTCGTCTGGGCTTTGCCGCAGAGGACAGGGAGAGAGCCGCAAAGCGGCGCAAGTATGGCAAGATCAACCGTACCCACGCCCGTAACCCGGAGTATCCGGAGAATCAGGAGCGTGGGGCATGATGACGGCCAAAGAATACGTTGAGGGCAAAGTCAAATCCTACACGCGGCTTGCCGAACGCTGCAAGCGAGAAGCCGAAGCTTCAGACGACATTGTTGTCCGGGCCGGATACTCCGCACGGGCAAACGTCTGGGAGATGTGCGCCGAAGAAATGGACAACGTGCGGGAGATGCTGCAAGAGGAGTCCGGGGAGATCACGTATGTCTGATACCGTCCACCATGTCATGTGGTACACCGTGTATGACGACAAGACAGACGAGATCATAGCCAGCGGGACGGCTGACATGATCGTCCAGCAAATGGGCTATGCCAGCAGAAACAGCTTTTTTTCGGCTGTCTGCCACACCAATCACAAAAAAGACAACCCCCGGCGGCGCTACATCTACCATGTGGAGAAGATCCCGCGGGAGGACATAAACGAAAAGGAAGGTACAGCATGAAAATTATCATTGAAGAACACGGCGACATGGTTTCCATTGACTTCAAGGGGCCCGACAAACACGTTCTCCGTGCTCAGGAACTTCTCATGATGGCAACGATTGAGAGCATGGTGGTGAAGCTTCGCACGAATCTGACGGACGCGGAGGTGGAAGATCTGATGGATAAGTTTGGTAAGCTCATGAAATCCTCTGCCATTGCCCGCTATAAGCTGGGCCCTATCACCAACATGACCGGCTTTTCCGACAAGGAGGCAGCTTTTCTCTCTAAGCTGTTCAACTTATGACCGGGCAAAAAGAAAGAGCCTGCCCGTGCGCCAACACGGACAAGCCCAAAGGGTGATGAGTCTCGCCGCCCATCACCACAAAAATAACATAAAACAGGAGGTTTTACAAGTGGCACTTTTGAGAATTTACGATGTGGAGAAAGAACCACCAGTGCTTGTTTCGCAACAGCAATTTCCGTTTGCTTCGGATGCAATTGAGATTGCTGATGAGCTGGCAAAGAGAAAGCCCGAGCAGCTGTACAGAGTGTTTGACGCTGATATGAACGTTGTGTATGCGAGGTGAATATTTATGCAAGAAGAATTGACCGTCCGGATGGAGCACCCGGAACTGCCCGCGATCCGGTGGAACGAGACCGAGGTACAGCAGAACCTGACCGAAATGCTAGCCGCCTATACCGGCCGCGTCTACACCCCGGACACCATCAAGGATGCCAAGGCTGACCGCGCCGCCGTGAACAAGCTGGACAAGCAGCTCAGCGATGCCGCCCGCAGCGCCAAGGCTTTTTACATGAAGCCGTTGGAAGATTTCTTGCAGAGTGCCAAGCAGATGCAGGGTCAGTGCAAGGCTGTCTCCGGTGCCATTGACCAGCAGGTCAAGGCTGTGGAGGAAGCCGAGCGGCAGGATAAGCAGGATGCGCTGCGGGCTGTTTATGCAGACTGCATCGGAGAACTGCGGGAGCTTATCCCCTTTGACCGCCTGCTTGTGCCCCAGTGGCTCAACAAGACCTATGATCTGGCAAAGGCCAGCCGGGAGCTGCGCCGGGATGTTGAAACACGGCGGAAAGAGTTGAAAATCATTCAGGACACCTGCGGCGAAGATGCTGAAGCCTGCAAGCTGGGATACCTTCGTGCGCTGGATCTGAACGCCGCGCTTGCCGAACACCTGCGCCTGCAGGACAACCGGGAAAAGCTGCGCCGGGCAGAAGCAGAAAGGCAGGCCGCAGAACGTGCCCGCGCAGCCGCACCGGTGATCATCCCTCCCACTGAGGAAGAGCGTCAGCTCAAGGCGGAAGCTGAACAGAGCGCCCAAAGCAACGCTTTTATCACCGCTTCCGGACGGCTGGACTGTGAAGTGCTGCAGCGTTTTGCAGAGCCTGCACAGTCGGAAACCCCTGCCCGCAAGAAATACAGCTTCTGGGTGGAGTTCACCCGGGAGGACATCGCATGGTTTAAGCAGGGAGCCGCAGAGCGCGGCTTCCGCTATGGTTCTATCAAATAATTTTGGAGGTATTTACTTATGGCATTTACTCGTCCCGGCGCACCCGCGCCTACTTCGTCTGTTTCCAACGCACAGGCTTCGGCAAACCGTTCCATTCAGAATGCCAACCGTGCAGGCAGCGCCGCTATGCAGGCCGCGTCTCCGTCCGTGCCTGTGGAGATCACCGGTGCCGACGGTCAGCACTTCACTGTGAGCTTTGGAGACGTGCGCAATTTCATTTGCCCCAAGGCTACTGACGCCGAATGCAAGATTTTTTTGGAGACCTGCAAGCAGTATCACCTGAACCCTTTCACCAAGGAAGCCTATCTGATTCACTACGACAACAAGAACGAGGATACCGCAAGCACCATCGTGCTGGGCAAGAACTGCTATATGCAGATGGCTGAGCGTCACCCTGCTTATGATGGTTTTGAAGCCGGTGTGATCGTGCTGACCGCAGATGGCCAGCTGCTGAACCGTGAGGGATCTATTGTCTATGATGGAGACGGCGGAAAGACCCTTCTCGGCGGCGAGACTCTTATCGGCGGCTGGGCAAAGGTCTACCGTAAGGACCGCACCCGTGCCAGCTACGAGGAAGTCAAGCTCAGCGAGTATGACACCGGCAAATCCCTCTGGAACGGCAAAAAGGCTACCATGATCCGCAAGGTGGCTTTGGTGCACGCCCTGCGTGAAGCGTTCCCGTCCACCTTTGGAGCTTTGTACGATGAGAGCGAGGTGCGTGTGGACGCTGAAAGCACCGCCCGCGAGGTGCCGCCCGAAGAGCTTCCGGTGCTGGATCCTTTCGCAGGCTCCCACCGCCACCGCAAGACGGCAGGCACGCTGATCCCCGCTCCGGAAGCGCCTGCGGAAGAGCCGCCCGCCGATGACCCGTTTGGCGGTGATGATGCATGATCGTCCAGACCAAGAACGGTGTCATGCTGCACGGCGAGATCGCCAAAGACCCGGTGCTCCGGGATGCCGGGCAGAAGCGGGTGCTGAAGTTTGACCTGAAAGCCAGCCGCACACAGGATGAATCCGGCAAATGGCAGAGCTTCTTTGTGGGCGTGAACCTCTGGCACGGCATCGACCAGTGGGACGGCATGCTGCAGAAAGGCGATCAGGTCACAGTTTTTGCTCAAAAGCTGAAAGAGCGGGAGTACAACGGCAAGGTCTATTACGATGTGGACGCGGATGATGTTCAGCCCGGCGGTCTGGTGACATTCCGTTGGCTGCAGCAGATGATCGACCTGATGTCGCAGCCCGGCCCGCCGATGGAACCCGCAGAACCGGCAGCAAACCCGGCAGATCTGCAGGGTGCGCAGATGTACCCCGGCGAAAGCCTTGCAGACTACGCGCCGCACAGCACCAGCGCTCCGGAAGCCGCCCCCTCTGCCGAGTATGACCCCATCAACGAAGACGCAGAAGATCTTCCCTTTTGATTTCGCAAGCTGTGCTATCCGGCTATACGGGCGTGCAAAGGAGGTGATTAAGTGGCAAAGGACGAAAAAAAGTCGTTTGTCGTGTATCTGGATTGGTTCGACGCGCTGGAAGAGTACACGGATGCCGAAGTGGGCCAGCTGATGCGGGCTTTGGCAAAGCACGTCCGCACTGGCGAAAAACCGACATTTTCCGACCGTGGAATGCGCGGAAACTTCCGATTCATGTGCAATGGTGTGGATTCGGCTACAGAAAAGTACGAGAACGTCAAGCAAAAGCGCCGGGAAGCCGGAAAAGCCCGTGCTGCTCAAATGCAAGCAAAATCAGCAAATGCTAACACATGCTACCAAGTGCAAGCAAGTGGTAACTATAATGATACTGTTACTGGAACTGTTACTGGAACTGGAACTGTTACTGGAACTGGAACTGTTACTGGAACTGTTATATCCCCTAACGGGGATATATATAATAGCGCCGCCCCCGCCGCCGTTGACGTAGAACTTTCAAAAATCGTCCAGCATTATCAGCAGGCTGTTGGGGACTTCCCGCGCTCTGCACTGGACAAGCTGCAGAAGTGGCGGCAGGAGTACAGCACAGAGATGATCTTGCTGGCGATTGACAAGGCCACAGAAGCCGGAAAGCGCTCGTGGAGCTATATCAACGGCATATTGTCAGGCTGGAAACGGGACGGCCTGCGCACGCCGGGGGATGTGGAAGCCAACGAACAAAGCCGACAAGCCAGACCGCGAGGCAAGCAGCCAACCGAGACCGTAGACGACCAGCTTGCCCGGGTGCTGGCGAAGATGGACAGAGAAAGAGAGTTTGAGACATGACGCGGGAAGACGTGGCAAAGCTGATCCGCATGAATTTTGTGCTGTACAAGCTGGGTTCCAAGCCGCTGACCGATGAGGAGATGCAGACCACCATCGATGTGTGGGCGTACCAGTTTGGCGACTATGACGGCGATACTGTCAAGCGGGCTTTTCTGGCGGCGAACCGGGTATGCGTTTATCCGGTCACTGTGGCCGATATCTTCAAGCAGCTTTCCCAGTGTCTTGACCCGTCCGCTGAATGGGAAGCTCTGGCTGTAGCGGCACGCAAGGCACAGACATTTTTGAGCTGGCGCAAGTTCCCGATGGTGACCGGCATTGACGAAAAGGGCGGGCTGCTGCGTAGTGACGGACAGAAAGAACTGCAAGCCCTGTATGACCAACTCCCCCCGGCGGCAAAATCCTACGCCGGAAGCGTGGGAGGGCTGGCAGAGCTGGCTGAAATGCCAGACCTTACATACCGCCGTGCCGAGTTTTTGAAGCAGGCGCAGGCAGATATCACCACCGCCCCGCGTGAAGCTGCAAGGCTGCGGGCGAGCGAGCCGACAAGGAAGGAGATTACAAAATGAGCGAAAAACGTATGGTCTACGCGGAGGACGTGATCCAGAGAATCCGCGACCTAGCCCCGGAAATCCTGGGCGGCTTGTATAACCCAGACATGGAGAACGAGTTGGAGCAGCTTGTTTGCGTTGTTGAAAGCACTCCGACGTCAGCAGATACGGGCGTCCATCGCTGGCGCAAGACCGCAGAAGAGCCACCGACTGAGGCTGATGCAAATGAAGACGGCGACGTCATGAGCATCAACAACAACCCCGGCGACGGCTTCATAACAAATTGGCCGTGGAACATGGTGGCAGCTTTCCCGGAAAACCTCCCGGTCTGGATGCCATTGCCTAAAAAGCCGGGTGAACACCCCAAAAAGCTTTACTGGCGTGAAGAAACAATCAATGAGATTTGCCCCATTTGCGGGTATAGTTGCAACGATGATTATTACCTTGACAAATATTGCCCCGGATGTGGAACACGCCTTTGGTTTAACAGGGAGGAAGCCGAACATGATCAACCTGGCATGTAAAGACTGCCCAGACCGGCACCCGATCTGTCACGACAGCTGCCCACGGTACGCCGAGTACAAGCGTCAGCTGAAAGCGCAGCGCATCTACACCAACGGGAACCACGCGGCGGAGCGGATCAGCCGCAACGATTTCGACAAAGAAGGATGGATGGGAGGAAGAAAACGATGAAAGTGCTGATTGCCTGCGAGGAATCGCAGGAAGTGTGCAAGGCTTTCCGGGCAAAAGGTCACGAAGCCTATTCCTGCGACATTCAGGAGCCGTCCGGCGGGCATCCAGAGTGGCACATCCTCGGCGACGCCCTCAAGGCTGTTGAGGGGGGGGAAAGTCGTGACGATGGACGGTGTAACGCATGACGTTGGCAAGTGGGACTTGCTCATTGCACACCCACCTTGCACATACCTGAGCAATGCAGCAACGCGCTCATTCAGCTTGCGTGTCACTCCGGCGGAAAAGGTTGTTGCCCGGTGGGCGGAGCGTGTAAAAGCTGCAATTTTCTTTATGCAGTTCATGTTGGCAGATGTCACCAAAATTGCAGTCGAGAACCCTGTAGGCATCATGAACACGGCGTACAGAAAAGCCGACCAGATCATTCATCCGTATTACTTTGCCGAAAGCAAGGAAGACGTAGAAAACTATCACACAAAGCGCACTTGTCTTTGGCTGAAAAACCTGCCGCCTCTGGAACGGAAAAACAACTTTCCACCGCCAGAGCCCGTGTACGTCTCAAATGGGGAAAGGCACAAGAAAATCAGCTGGTGCGAAGGCATTCGCGGAACGCAAAACGGCCAAGAGGGCCGGGCAAAAGCCAGAAGCAAAACTGCGCCGGGCATTGCAAAGGCCATGTCCGAACAATGGGGGTGAGCAAATGAGGTACAAGCCCGGCGCTTACATCGTCTCTCTCGACCACCTGATGGGGCAGGAACTTGTTTATTACGGCGGGAAACTGCTCCACAAGGGATGGTTTGGCAACTGGCAGCTGTGGTATGCGAAAGCTGAGCTTGCCAGACTGCGCATTCGGGAAGCTGTGAGAACGGAGGAAGGACATGAAACCAAAAACCAAATCTGAATTGATGGCCGAATGGGCCAGCCAGCCCGACCAGCTCAAGAAAGAACGGGAAGTCAAGGCCATCCGCAAGGCGATGGACGATGCCCGCGCCGTGATGCAGGACGGTCTGACCCGGTACGTCAAGAAAAAGACTAAAGCCCGCAGCATGGCAAAGGCTGAAGCTGACCCCTTTGCTGAGCTGGAAGGCTGGGAAAGCATGGAGCAGATCCAGGATGCTTACGGCTATGGCGAGATCACCGCCGACAGGCGGGACGAACTCACCGACCTATGGGAAGCCCGGGAATCTGCCAAGAACAGCCGCAAGGGCGCAGACAAGTACCACGACCTTGTGACGGAGATGCTGGAAACGGCCATCCGCCGGGTGGGCAATGAGTACGCCGACATGCTGTTTGAGTATGACCAGCAGCGCAGGGAAGCTGAAAAGCAGTGCGAGCAGCTGGCAATGGAAGGGATGATGAAAAAATGAAACCTGAAAAGAGAATGAGCTGTTTTATCGTATCAGCAGCATTGCTGATTGTGACGCTGTGGTTTACATCCTGCGGTGCGGCCACTGCCGAGGCAGGAACTGAAAGAAAGCCATGCTACCATGTCACGGTCTACTCCCCGGCCATTGAAGATGGAACATACGCGGCCCGGCGGTATCCGAAGTATACCATCACCGTGGATGACTTCGGCGAGCTGCTGCCTGACCCGAAGCTATCTGCTGAGCGTGAGTATCGGCTGCTCCGTATCCCTCTGTCAGATGGCCGCTTTGAGCTGGTGTCCACATCTCTGGTGGAGATCAAGTACTACTGAGGAGGAGACAAGGTAATGGCTGAAATGCACTTGACTCTCTACGGCGACCCGCGCACCAAGAAAAACTCTGCCCGCATCCTCAAAAGCCGCTCAGGCGGGCGCTTTGTGGTCCCCAGCAAGGCATACGTGGATTATGAGACGGACTGCCTGCGGCAAATCAAAAGGCCGCACAGCCCCATCTCTGCCCGCGTGAACGTGAGGTGCGTGTACTACATGAAAACCGCCCGCCGGGTCGATCTGGCAAACCTCATCGAGGCGACCACGGACATTCTGGTAAAAGCCCGCGTGCTGGAGGACGACAACAGCAAGATCGTCGCCGCCCACGATGGCAGCCGGGTGGATCTTGACCGGAAGAACCCGAGGGTGGAAATTGAGATCAAAGAAATGGAGGAGTAATATGGGACTTGCAACGCTTGGCTTTTTAAGCTTTTGTTTTGTACTGTTTGCCGGATACTTGCTTATTCTTTGGCTTGCAATGGAAGAACCTGAAATTGTGATTCCGGCTGTAATCGTAGCACTTTCTATTTTTATTTTTTATACCACGGGAGGGAATGCGGCATGATCCACACATGGACACCTGACACCGACACGCCAAAGCCGGACGGAACCGATTACAGCACCGTTAAGGCGTGGCTGAACCGATACCGCGAAGCAGAGAAAAGATACTACCTGCTGTCTGACCGTTTGGCCGAAGCACAGGAGGCCACCCGGCACATTACCCAGAGCCTCAGTGCGGCCCCGGGCGGCAGCAAAGATGGCCAGAGCCTTGCCCGGGCGGTGGAACGCGAGGAGGAAGCGGAGCGCCGCGCCTATGAGCAAAGAGCGGTCTGCGACAGGCTGTTTCTTGAGATCAGAAACGCGCTCGCCCGGATCCAGAACGAAAAAGCATACACGGTGCTGTACAAGTACTATCTCGATTGCCTCACGTGGGACATGGTCGCAAAAGATATGAATTACTCTCTGCGCATGGTCTATGTCTTACGGCGCAAAGCAATGGAGGAGTTGAGCCTTTAAGAACATTGCACTGTCATTACATTGCGGTTTCACTATCGCATGGTGTAAAATTGTATCATCGGAAAAGCCAAAAGGCAAACCGATGCACGCAGCCTCCGAAACGTATCCCTTCTTGGCATTTTCCTCCTTTTCTGCTTGCAGGTACCGGGCTTTGCTCTCTTCACGTTTCGCGGGCTGCTTCTATGCGATACATTGAAACAAAGGCAGCCTGCCGCTCATGAGAGACAGGAGGCGGTTCGATTCCGCCGTATCGCACCGTATGGCGCATGGACTAGACAACCCGCAAGGCCGCACGTGCAACCTCCCGTGCCAAGAAAAGGCCTTAGAATCCTTGCCAAGGTGTAGCTTTCCTGACAGGATGTGCGCCAGCCAACAGCCCCGGCGGCGAACCGGAGCTGTTTTTATATGCCGCCTGAGCGCAGTTTGGAGCGCGGCGCGTGTGTGTAAACACGGCTGGTTCGATTCCAAGGGCGGCTTTTATACTCCGGTAGCTCAAGAGGTAGAGCAGCGGTCTCCAAAACCGCATGTTGCAGGTTCGAACCCTGCCGGGAGTGCTTGCGTGCCCTAGAGCGGGCCGCGCAATAGCGGGGCATCCGGCCGCGAAAGTTCCGAATGCAGCAGCGCCCACCGTCTGACGCCTGTCCAACGAACTGAATGCACGGGTGCTGCTTATATGCCGTCATAGCTCAATTGGCAGAGCGCCGCCCATTTAAGGCGGGACAACGTTGGTGACACCACGGGAACATCACTGCACAGCCAACCACTGCGCACATCCATTCCGTGGGTGCTGGTTCGAATCCAGCTGGCGGCACATTCGATATTTTGACCGTTCGGATTTCCGGGCGGTTTTTCTTTTGCATGAGTTTAGAGAGGTGGTGGCGGTGAGTGCAAAGCGGCTGACAGACAGACAAAAAAAGAAGATCATTGCTGACTATGTGCAGCTGCAGAGCTACGCCAGAACCGCCAAACTGAACGACGTGGCAGAAAGCACTGTGCGGAAAATCGTGAAAGATAATCCCAAATGCGCGGATTTGTGCGCCTTAAAAAAAGAGCAGAACACGCAGGACATGCTTTCCTACTTAGGCAGCAAGCGCGGGGAAGCACAGGATCTTCTCGGGTTGTACCTAAAAGCGATGGCAGACCCGGACAAGATCGCAGAGGCAACGCTGCCGCAGCTGTCCACGGCGTTTGGGACCATCGTGGACAAGTTCGCTATGCTGGGAGACCAGAGCGGCATAGAAGCCCCAGACGATGGCCTGTTGGAAGCCCTGAGCGCTGCCGCTGACCTCAGCCCGCCGGATGACGTGGAGATGCTGCCGGAGGAAGAAGACGACCATGCGGAAAAGTAACGGTTTTCGATGGAAAGCCCTCAGCCAGCGGCAAAAGCAGGTCTTGAGCTGGTGGACACCGCAGAGCGCATACAGCAGCTACAACGGCATCATTGCCGACGGCGCTATCCGATCGGGCAAGACCTTTGCCATGAGCTTTTCGTTCGTCCAGTGGGCCATGACCTGCTACAGCGGCCAGCAGTTTGCCATGTGTGGAAAGACCATTGCCAGCTTCCGGCGCAACGTGCTGGGGACGCTCAAGCAGCAGCTTGCAGCCCGTGGCTACAACGTCAAGGAGCACCGGGCCGAAAACTGCATGACCGTCAGCAAGGGCGGCAAAGTTAACGAGTTTTACTTTTTCGGCGGCAAGGACGAGAGCAGCCAAGACCTGATCCAGGGCATCACCCTTGCCGGGGCATTCTTTGACGAGGTGGCCCTGATGCCACAAAGCTTCGTCAATCAGGCCACAGCCCGCTGCTCTGTCACCGGGTCAAAGTTCTGGTTCAACTGCAACCCTGGCAGCCCGCAGCACTGGTTCTATCTGGAGTGGGTGCGCAAGTGCCGTTCCCGAAAGATGATGTATCTCCATTTCACGATGGACGACAACCTGTCGCTTTCCGAGGACATCAAGGCCAGATACCGCAGCCAGTACAGCGGCGTTTTTTATCAGCGCTACATTCTTGGCCTGTGGACGGTGGCCGAGGGCCTTGTATATGACATGTTCGACCGCAAGAAGCACGTTGTTGATGTGCTTCCGGCGCTGTCTCCAAAGAGCAGCTATGTGGCTTGCGACTTCGGCACCCAGAACGCAACGGTTTTTTTGCTGCTCCAGAAGCAGGCAGATGCAGACTGCTGGATCGTCACCCGGGAGTATTACTACAGCGGCCGGGAACAGAAGCGGCAAAAGACCGTGGGCGAGTACGTCACAGACCTCAAGGCGTGGCTGAATGGTCTCAAGCCGGAGAGGATCATCGTTGACCCCTCTGCCCTGCCCCTGATTACAGAGCTGCGCAAGAACGGCTTTACCCAGACCCCCGCAAACAACGACGTTCTGAGCGGCATTCTGGACGTGCAGACCATGCTGCAGACCGGGCGGTTGAAGATCTACAAAGACTGCAAGCACACGCTGGAAGAGTTTGGCGTGTACGCTTGGGATCCAGATAAAGACGACACCGTGCTGAAGGTCAACGACCACTGCATGGACGCTATCCGCTATTTCGTGCGCACAAAGCGCCTTGTAAAACTGAGGAATTGATTTTGAGCACTGTATACACATTCCAGACCTTTCAGCAGGCGCAAGCCGCCGGGGAACAGCCTGATTTCATCCGGCGGTTCGTGCAGCAGCACTGCAGTTCCGGACCGTACAAGATGGCGCTGGACGCAGACCTGTACGATGCCCAGAAAAACCCGGGAGCTGAGCGCTTCGCGCAGGCTTACGCTTTGATGCTGAAACGCCTGTCCAAAAACACAAAGCAGGATGTCCTGCACCCCGATATGGTCAAGAGCAATCTTTTCCGGCGGCTCAACAAGCAGCGGGCGACCTACTCCCTCGGCAACGGCGTAGTCTTTGCGGACGATGGCGTGGACAAGGACAGGCTGGGGCAGAACTTTGACGAGCAGATCCAGAAGGCCGGATATTTCGCCCTGATCCACGGTGAGAGCTTCGGATTCTGGAACAGCGACCATTTGGTGGTTTTCAAGCTGACAGAGTTCGCTCCCCTGTACGATGAAAAGACAGGCCTTTTGCAAGCAGGTGTGCGCTTCTGGCGGCTGAATCCTGACACGGATATGCACTATATCCTGTACGAGCTGGACGGCTTCACTGAGTACACGGAAAGCAAAATCGGCAATGTGATGAAGGAGACCGTGTCGAAGCAGGCATACAAGAGCGTGACCGTCACCACACCCGGCGGCGGGCTGGAAAGCGTGGAGGGCGAAAACTACAGCGCTCTTCCCATTGTGCCGCTGTGGGGCTCCGACCTGCACCAGAGCACCCTTGTGGGGCTGAAAGCCTACATTGACAACACCGATTTGGTGCTGTCCGGCTTCTGCAATGACTTGCAGGACTTTTCGCAGATCTACTGGCTGTGCGAAAACTTCAACGGCATGACCGATGACGAGCTGCAGGAGTTTCTCGTCAAGCTGAATCTGTACCACATTGCAGGTGCAGACACCAGCGAGGGCGGCAAGATCACTCCCTACACCACCGAGATTCCCGTGACGGCCCGGCAGGCTCTATTGGAGCTGCTCCACACCCGGGTGTATGAGGACTTCGGCGGGCTGGATGTGCACTGCGTCAGCGCGGACAGCACCAACGACCATCTGGATGCGGCCTATGAACCGCTGAACCAGAACGCAGACGACTTTGAGGCTCAGGTCAAGCCGTTCATCCGGCAGATCTGCGCACTGGCTGGCTTTGACAACGCTATGCCGGCATTCAACCGCAGCAAGATCACCAACACAGCCGAGCAGGTCGCAACGGTGATTTCTGAAGCGCCGATCATCGGGCAGGACATGGCCATTGACCTGCTGCCCAACCTGACCCCGGAACAGAAGGAGCAGGCTAAGGCGGCGCTGATGGCTGAGAGCGCAACGCGGGAGACCGTGGACGAGGAGGACGACGGTGATGAAACGTGATTTCTGACCGTGACCGTATCTCTACCCGCCAGCTGAACCGCCTGCGCCGCCGGATCCTCCGGGTGTACGGCACTGCCCGCCGGGAGATGCAGGAGCAGCTGACCGAGTTTCTGGAAAAGTACAAAGCGCTGGACGAGCGCAAGCGGGCGCAGCTGGATGCAGGAGAGATCACCGAGGACGACTACCGCATCTGGCTGCAAAATCAGGTCTTTCAGTCCGATTTGATGCAGGCAAAGCTGGACGGCATCACGCAGACCTGCACCACAGCCCAAGAGACGGCCTACAAGCTGGCCCGGGACGAGCAATACAACATCTTTTCCTTTGGCGCAAACTGGGCTTTCTACGAGCTGGAACAGGCCGCAGGAGTGACGTTCGGGCTGACCCTGTACAACACCGAAGCGGTCAAGCTGCTGCTGAAGGAGAACCCCCGCATGGTGCCCAACAAACGCATCAAGAGCGAGAGCAACCGCACCTATGATGCCCGGGTGTTCAATCGCTACGTCATGCAGGGCATTGTGCAGGGCAAGAGCGTCCACGACATCGCCGTGCAGGCCGTCAACGGCATGGCCGACACGGAGATCCACTGGGCCATGAGCAACGCCATCACGGCCCTTACCAGCGCCCAGAACGCCGGGGCTTTGCAGCAGATGCACAACGCCCAGGCTTTGGGCATCGAGGTCAAAAAGCGCTGGAACTCCACCCACGACTACCGCACCCGTGAAATGCACCGCCTGCTTGACCAGCAGACGGCAGAGCTTGACGAGCCGTTCAAGGTCATGGGTTACGAGATTCAGCGCCCCGGCGACCCCAACGCCGCCCCGGAGATGGTCTACCACTGCCGCTGCGTGCTGTCCTCTGCGCTGGGCAAGTATCCCCGGCAGAACGCACGGCAAATCGACAACGTGCCTGTGGTCGAGGACAGCGGCAAGGTGGACGAAAAAGGCAGGCCTATCATGGTGCGGGTCAAAAAAACAACCCCCGTCATGGATTACACCGAGTGGTATAAATCCAAGGGCGGCAAAGAGAAAGAGCAAATGTGGTGGGCGGAAGAGCGCAAGAGAAAGAGGGCAAAAAAATGAATTCTGCCGAAAATTTCAAGAAGCTTGCAAAGGCATTTTACAATGCCGGTGGAACCGCTAAAAATTTCGCCGAAGCGGTCAGGAAGGCTGCAAAGGTAGCGAACCGGTACGATTGGCCGAAAACTTATTTTGAACGCAAGAGAAAGGAGGCAGCCAACGATGGCAGCAGGTGAGTCTTACGAAGAGTTCACGGAGAAGTTCAAGCCGAAAAAGACCACGGACGACTGCTACACACCGCCCAGCATTTACGCTGTCATCCGCGACTGGGCTTGCAAAGAGTACGGCATTGACCCGGCCAAAATCGTGAGGCCATTCTACCCCGGCGGAGATTACGAGCACTACGACTACCCGGAAGGTGCTGTGGTGCTGGATAACCCGCCGTTTTCCATTCTGTCTAAAATCTGCGCGTTTTACCTCGATCGTGGAATCCCGTTTTTCCTGTTCGCTCCATCACTGACGGCCTTTTCCGGAAGAACAAATACCATGCGAATAAACCACATTATTTGCAATTGCGATATCGTGTATGAAAACGATGCAATTGTAAGGACGAGTTTTGTGACAAGCTACGGCGGGGACGTTGTGACGCAGACAGAACCAAGGCTGACGAAGCTTGTAAATGACGAGACAGAACGGCTGCGGAGAACGAAAACGGCACAACTCCCAAAGTATACATACCCAGACCACATTGTGACGGCCGCATTGCTTCAACGATACAGCAAGTACGGCGTGGATTTCAAAGTCCGCAAAAAGGACTGCGCTCCGATTTATGCGCTGGATGCACAACGCTCCACGGGAAAAACTATCTTTGGCGGCGGCCTGCTGCTGTCTGATCGTGCTGCGGCTGAGAGGGCTGCGGCTGAGAGGGCTGCGGCTGAGAGGGCTGCGGCTGAGAGGGCTGCGGCTACAAAATGGGAGCTGTCTGCCCGGGAGCGTGCCATTGTGGAGTATTTGAACAGCCATGAACTTTAACTACGACATCAAATTCACCGACAACACCCCGCAGCTGCATGAAGCGTTGGACTCATGGGCAAAGCGGGTGCTGACCCTCTGGGGCATGACGGTGCAGGACTATGCCCAGCTTCTTGTGCCCACAGGCACGGCAGACAGCACGGGCATTGAGGGCTACGTGGGCGGCGCGCTCAAGCAGAGCCTAACCTACGCCGTAGATCTTGCCAAAAAGACCGTGACCATCGGGTCAAATCTCTTTTACAGCGTCTACGTTGAGCTTGGCACGGGCATCTTTGCCGAGAATGGCAACGGGCGCAAAACGCCGTGGGTCTGGAAAGACTTCAACGGAAAGTGGCACTTTACCCGGGGCATGGCCCCCCGCCCGTTCCTCCGCCCGGCGGTGGAAGAACACATTGACGAGCTGCGAGAGATCGCAGTGGAAGAAGGAAACAAGGAGGTTTAAACATGAGCAGAATCGAAGAGCTGGAAAGCGAGCGCGAAAACTTGCATTTGGAACAGCTCAAGCTCCAAAACAAAGCAAAAATTTGCGAAGTTCGGCAACTTGAAATTTCCAACGAGATTCGAGAGCTGAAAATTGAGGATGATAAGGAAGCAAATACACGGCTTTGCTTTGAAATTGACGATACAAGAATCAAACTTCAGAAACTTTGTGATAAAGTTCTTGGCGAAGCAAACGTGCATGTTCATGTGACACTCATCCCGTTAAAAAACAACCTCAAATTTCAAAATTACGAATTTGACTAAAAAGTTAATATTCGGCGGTTGGCGCACAGCGTCAGCCGCTTTTTTATGCCGTTTTAGCTCAGTCTGGCAGAGCACCGGACTTTTAATCCGGGGGCCGTGGGTTCAAGCCCCACAAGCGGCACCACACCGGCAGCACGTCCGGCAAATAAACCTTATTGCCAAGCATGGCAGCCCGAGCATGGGCAGAAAGGACTATCACATGGCACTCAAAAGAGCTGACATCCGCACGATTCTGGAGAACCCCGAAACCTCCAACGATGACAAGGCCAAAGCCATTCTGGACGCCCTGCACAAGGAGACAGACGAACTCAAGGACCAGCTGGATGCAGAAAAAGAAGCCCTCGCCAAAGCCGAGAAAGACCGGGATGCAGCCAACGGCGGCAAGCAGGCCGCTGAAAAGGCGCTGACCGACTACAAGGCCCAGCAGACGGCAGCAGCCAGCAAGGCGGCCAAGACCGCTGCATTTAAGCAGCTGCTCAAGCAGGCGGGCGTGCTGGAAAAGTACATCGACGACATTGCCGACGACTCCAAGAAGGGCGACGAATTTGCCGCCGGTCTGGAACTGGACGCCGACGGCAAGGTGAAAGACGCCGAAAAGCAGCTTTCCAGCATCAAAACCACATGGGGCGGCAAAATTGCCACCACCAAAACCACCGGCGCAAAGGTGGACACCCCGCCCACCAGTTACGCCGGGACTTCTCCCGAGGATTTCAAAAAGATGAGCCTTGATGACCGCATCAAGCTCAAGAACAGCAACCCCGAGCTGTACCAGCAGCTCCGGGCAAAGTAAGAAAGTGAGGCTATTATATGGCACAGACTGGCACTTTTGGCGGCTTCGACTTTGACGTTGAGGTGTTCGGAGACTACATGGCCGAGCAGAACACCATCGACACCAGCATCGAGGCTTCCGGCATCATCAAGGACGACCCCTCCATCATGGGCCTGATCGGCGAAAAAGGCAACGTTGCAACCATCCCGTTCTATACCGAGCTGGATGCCACGGCGGATAAGCCCCTGAACAACGACGGCAAGACCGACAACACCCCGACCGAGATTTCTGGCAACAAGCAGACCACTATGCTGATTCAGCGCATGAAGGCATGGAAATCTCAGGATTTCACAAAAGAGCTGACGGGAGCCGACCCGATGCAGCACATTGCAAATCAGGTTGCACACTACTACCGGCAGGTATGGCAGAACGTTACCATGAAGATTACGGACGCTGTTCTGTCTACTACGGACCTGAAGAAGCACATCTATGACATTACTGCCATCGGCGATGGCAAGGTTGCCCCGGAGTCTCTGATCTACGCCCAGCAGGCTGCTTTTGGAGACAAGCAGATGTCCAACGGCTTGATGGTGATGAACTCCATCGTTTTTGCAAAGTACCTGGCTGCAAATCTGGTGGAATTTGAAAAGTACACCACACCCGGCGCACTCTCTCAGCCTGCAACGCTGGCCCGTATTGGCGGCATGGTCGTGATCCGAAACGATGCTTACACCACGACCAAGGTAACGGGGAACAGCGGTCAGGTAGATGCTTACAAGACATACATCATCGGCGAGGGTTCTTTCGTTGGTTGCCGTAAAACCAACTACGAAAACCCCTATTACACCGATTACGACCCCGAGGACAAGGCTGGCGTCCAGAAGCTGTACACCAAAGAGGGCCGAGTCATTCATCCCAACGGCATGAGCTTCAAGGTGGACAACGTTGCCGAAGCGTCCCCCAACGACACCGAGCTGAGTGCAAAGGCCAACTGGGAACGCCGCATGAAGCTGGAGAACATCCGCATCGGCCAGATGCTTTCTCTGGGCTAAAAATTCGGAGGTGACTCTTTATGACCGTCCCAGAGCTGTGCGTCTACACGCACAATTTTTTTGACCGGGCAGATGATCCTATTGCCGGGGAGTTTGCCTTTGAGCCGGACACCGTGCCCGCCGGGGTAGTGCCGGGGCAGTATTTTCTCGTGTGCGGATCCATCTTTAACAATGGCGTGCACAAGGCCGGGGACGGCGATTTGACCGCCGAGACCTTCACCGGGACGGTGCAGCCCATGCGCGTGCCGCCTGATTTTGTGGCGCTGGCTGAAAAAATCGACGCATACGACAAGGCGCTCCCGTCCGGCGGCGTGTATGTGTCCCAGTCCTTTGCCGGGTGGTCCGGCACGATGGCTACAGGCACGGACGGCCTGCCTGCAGACGGCAAGACCCGCTATAAATCCGAGATCAATCAGTGGAGGAAGATGTGACATGGTCAATCCGTTCGCTGCATCCACCGTGATGCAGGGCTTTACCAAAAAATACCGTTTTCAGACCCGCAGCTATGAGCCGGACGGCGTGGGCGGCTTTGTTTCCGGCTGGAAGGACGGGCCCGAGTTTGAGGCCGTGGAGCGACACGACACCACCGTGGAAGCTCAGGTGGCGGAGCAGGCTGACACCGCTTCCACCTATACGCTGCTGGTTAACACGGGTGTGCCGCTGGCTTTCCCGGACTATATCAAGCGGGTAAGCGACGGGCAGACCTTTCAGATCACAAGCACAGCGGACGAAAGCAAAGCCCCGCCGGAATCCGGCATGGGGCTGCGGGCCGTCAAGTGCAAAAAGGCGGTGCTGCCTTGATGGGACCGTCTGAGAGCATCAACCGGGCGCTGAACGCTTTTTTCAACGGCTTTGGCATCCCGGGTTATCTGGAAGATAACATTCCTCCTGCCGCTTCACTGCCCTATCTGACCTACAAGCCCACCATTCCCGGCGGGTGGAACGAAACGTCATCCTTCCACGCCCGGCTGTGGTACCCCAGCAAGGGCGGCAGAGCCCCCATTCTGCAAACTGAGGATACGATCAGCGCAGCCCTCGAGGACAGCACAACGCTTTCCTGTGAGGGCGGCGCTATTCTTTTGCAAAAAGGCACCCCGTGGGCACAACCACTCAACAACACGCCTGAAGGGTATCTGTGCGAATACCTTATTTTTGAACTTACACGGCTTATACCGTGAGTAAAGGAGCAATATGGCAAGAAAATTTTCCAAAATTTCACAGAAAGCATTCGAGTCCATGCAGATCAACGCCGGTGTCGTGCTGAACAAGTTTGACCCGTCCGGCACGACCGAGATCCAGGACGCAGACATCATTTGCGCCACCTCCGGCGGCATCACCGCGACCTGCAAGCCAAACTTCACCGATCTGGGCGCGGACGTGGACAACGCCCAGAAGAACACCGCAGAGCTGATGCAGATCGAGGACTACGACTGCACGCTGGCCTTTACGGCCCTGAACGTCACAACGGACGTTATCAAGCTGGCACTGGGCGCTGCGGATGTGAGTGACAAGAAGGTTACCCCTCGCATGACGCTGAACCCGACAGCAAGTACCGGTGACTTTAAGGACATCTGGTTTGTTGGCGACACCATCGACGACGGCTTTGTGGCCGTCAGGCTGATGAATGCACTGTCCACCGGCGGTTTGACCCTGAAGACGACCGACAAGGGAAAGGGCAACATTGCAGTCACCCTGACCGGCTGCCCCCGTCTGGGCAGTGATACCGTGCCTATGGAGTGGTACTACAGCCCCAAGGCCGCAGCATAAGGAGGACACCACATGAAATTTTTGACAGAGCTGCCCGATGAAGAGTTCCTGCGCCACTGCTGGCAGATCGCCGATGTGGCGGAAGAGGTCTTGGAAAAATCCAAGATCATGGAGCTGCTCAAGGTTCTGCCGGTCCTGACCGGCGATGAAACTCCGGAGGAGCTGGAACAGAAGAAGAAGGAGCAGGCAAAAAAGAACATTCAGGCTATGGCAAAAAGCTTGCTGTTCGACAATGCCGCTGCCACCGCAAAGCTGCTTCCGCTGCTCTATGAGCCGGACGTGGATGAAAACGGGGTGGTTGAAAATATCGGCCCGTTCAAGAAGATGCGCGCGGTGAAAGAGCTGCTGAACAACGATGATGTGATGGATTTTTTGCTCTGGTGTCTGCCGTTGGTGCTGGCGGGTACAGACGCCTGATTTCTTCCATCAGCCCGGACGCACTGCGGCTGTTTGGCAGGCCGTACATTTTGCAGCACTGCCTGAACACTTTGCGGCAGGAGCAGCTTGCACTCAGCTATCAGACGTACATGACGGACGCTCTGGCACACCTTATAGGCGCGGAAGAGCGGTGGTACGACATGGTGGCCGGGCTTGTGGAAAACCGCCCACAGCCGCCGCAGCCGTCCGCTGATGAAGTGATAGCACGCATTAAAAATGGCTTGAACGGGGGTGATGGAACCTGAAACTTTTTGAATTGAGCGCCACCCTCGGGCTGGACGACAGCGCCTACCGGCAGGGCGTGGAAGAGGCGAAGTCTCAGACTAAGACCGCTGTCTCCACCATGATGAAAGATTATAACCGGCTGTACAGTGATGTCATTCACCTTACGGCAGCCTATCAGAAATCACGGAAAGAGACCGGGGAAACCTCCGAAAAAACTAAGGAATTTGCTCAGAAGCTGAAGGAAGCTCAGGCCCAACTCAATACCACGGCACAGGGGCTAAAAACTGCGGAAGGGTACATGAACAGCTTTGGGGATGCCGCATCGGGGTCCAGCAAGTCTCTGGCCGGTGCCATTGCGCAGGGCACGGTCATGGCAAATGTTTTCTCGAAACTCGGCTCCGCTGCACTCAGCGCCGCAGAGGGGTTCATCTCTTCCGGCATCGAGTACAACGCCCAGATCGAGAAATACACTACCGGCTTTACCAATATGTTGGGCAGCGCGGAAGCCGCCCAGCAGGTCATGAGCCAGATCCAGGAAGACGCGGCAAAAACCCCCTTTGACGTGGCGAGCCTGACACAGGCCAACCAGTACCTGATCTCTGCAGGCGAGAACGCTTCCTATGCCCGCAGTACCATCATGGCACTGGGCGACGCAGTCTCTGCGACAGGTGGCGGAAACGACGAGCTGAACCGCATGTCCCAGAACCTGCAGCAGATCGCCAACACCGGCAAGGCTACAACGGCCGATATCAAGCAGTTTGCTTATGCCGGCATCGACGTGTACGGCATTCTGGCCGACTACACAGGCAAGTCCACCACCGAAGTGCAGAACATGACCATCAGTTATGATCTGCTGACGCAGGCTTTGCAGGCCGCATCCGAAGAGGGAGGGCGTTATTATAACGCAATGGAAACCCAGAGCCAGACCATGAATGGCCGCGTGTCTACCCTGAAGGACAATGTGAAGCAGTTGGCCGGTCTTATGACAGGTGACTTGAGCAGCGGAATCGGCGTTGCGATTGGCAAGCTGAACGACATGGTCGTCGCAGCACAGGAAGCTTATAAGCTTGACGGATGGAGTGGCCTTATCGGGAAAATAACAGGTCTTACCACCGTCATTGACAAGGCCAAATCCTCTGCTGTTGGCCTGAAAGCCGTCTTTGACGCGCTGAAAAGCGGAGAAATAGGCATTTTCCACGGCGACTGGGACGCTGTCTACCAGAAAGCTTTTAACAACGACTACCAAAACAAAAAGGCCGGCAAAAAAGACACAGACTACTGGAAAGAATACGGCGAGCGTCTGAAAAAGCAGTACGGAATAAAAGAAACCAACAGCAGCTCCATCGTCACCACAGGCGGTGGCGGCTCTTCCAGCGGCAAAAGATCCGGCTCCTCCGGCTCCAAGTCCACCACCGAAACGGTCATTTCGTCCATCTCCAGCACGGCTACCACTACCGCGCAGAACGCGCTGGGCGCTGTGACTACCAGCATCCAGACCCTTACCGAAAAGGTCAAGGACAGCGCGGGCAGCATCAAAGACCGCATCACCGAGACCACCACCACCACCGGCAAGGAGATGGTGAACGGTGTCGCCACGACCTTTAAGCAGGTTGAGACCAAAGTCAACGGCACGGTCACAAAGGTCACAAAGACCTATGACGACATGTCAAAAACGCTGCTGGGCACCTTTACCAACGTTTCCGAGACCACCTTTGACGGCATCACCACAAAGGTGCAGCAGGCGGTGGAAAAGTACGCGGACGGCAGCGAGCATATCAAGAAGAACGTCACAGAGACCGGCCAGCGCATCGGCGAGAACGGCGCGGAGACCTACGAGAAGATCGTCACCTACATCGACGGCGTTCAAGACAAGGTGACGGAGACCTCTACCCTTATCGACAAGAGCGTAAAAGGTACCCAGAGCCGCATTGACCAGCAGCTGAGCGAGGCTTCCGGCCAGCTGGATAAGGGCATTTTCGGGCTGGTAAAGAACACCTTCAAAGACGCCAAAAACGGCGACTGGGCAAGTCTTGGGCTGGATTTTGTCAATCTGATCTGGGGCGAGGTGTCGCAGGAGCAGCGCGACGTGATCTCTAAGTGGCTTACGGACGCACTGACCGCGGTCAATGAGGGCTACTTCAGCGGTGGCATCGGAAAGGCATTTGATATCTTCCAGAAGCTTTTTTCTGACGGCGGGGTAAAATCCGATATCGACGGCGTGACCAATTCGGTCAAGGCTTTTGGTGAGATCGTCAACGGCCTTGCAGGCTCCGGCGGCGTGGGCGGCGCTCTGGGCAGCATTGTGCAGGACTTTTCCGGCATGGCAGGCGGCATCACCTCTGCACTGGGCAACATCGTGTCCTTTGTGGCAGCAAACCCCGTCCTTGCCCTGATCCTGGGCGTGGGTGCAGTCGCTGGCGGCATCGGCCTTGCCATGTGGATGAACAAGAAGAACGACCAGCAGCCCGTCAGCCACTACCAGAGCCCCTTTGACAAAACCGGCGTGTATGACAGTCTGGGAACCTTCTCCACCCGCGCGGCCCTGCAGTACCGCGTTACCGGCCAGCAGTCCATCGTTGACCGGCAGACCAGCATTCTGGAACGCATCGAGGGGATGCTGGACGAACATCTGCCCGACATCGGCAAGGGTCAGGTGGTCATGGACTCCGGTGAGCTGGTGGGCGTGCTGTCGCCCCGCATGGCTACAAATGTGGATGCACGCATCGGCGTGACGGTGACACGGAAAGCGAGGGGTGTGTAATGGCAAAGCTTCTGGGCGCAAAAATCGGGGACTACCACACCCTGAACGACTGGGGGCTGTATCTCAAGGTGGGCAGTCCCAAGATCGGCGCTGCCGAAGTGGATGAGTACCTTGTACAGGTCACCGGATCGGATACCCTGCTCAACCTCACCACATGGGACGATGGCAAGGTGCACTATAAAAAGCGCACCATCACCATGGAGCTGCTCTGCAATGCCCCAAAGAGCAAGTGGCCCAGCATCGAAAGCACCATCGCCAACGCCATCCACGGCAAGTGGCTGCGGTGTAAGTTCGACGAGGATCCCACGTGGTACTGGGAAGGGCTGTGGAAGGTCTCGCCGTCCCGTGACCGGCTTTCCAGCACCTTTACCATCACCGGCACCTGCAACCCCTTCAAGCGCAGCGTCTACGATGGCTCGAACGATTGGCTGTGGGATGACTTCAACTTTGAAACGGACATCGTGCGCAACTACACGGATATCCCGCTCAAGGCGGGCGAGGACAAAGAGGTGTCCATCACCGGTGCACCGCGTGCGGCCGGCATCTACTTCAAGCGCAGCGAGACCGCCGCAGACATCGCGGTGTCTCTCAATGGCTTTGAGGTAGGCATTCTGGCCAAGTCCACCGACTGGCAGTATATCGAGGGCCTTACCATGCCGGATGGCGTGGTGGGCACCCTCGTTTTCTCTGCGTCTGCGGACTGCAGCATCAGCATCAAGTATCTGGGGGCAAGCCTATGAGTTACAAGATCTATGCCGGCATACAGTCCGGCGTTGACACGTGGGTGACCAAAGCCTGCATCCACGACCCCGGGGACATCACCGGCACCAAAAAGCTCACCAGCCCCGCACTGACCCGCGAGGTGGGCAAGGCTGGCTCTTTGGAATTCACACTGCCGCTGGGCAACGTCGCACACTCCGCGCTGCAAAAGCTCATGACGGTGGTGGAGGTGCAGCAGGGTGACAAGCAAAAGGACGGCAAAGAGATCTGGAGGCAGATCTGGCAGGGCCGCGTCATGAACCACGAGCAGGATTTTCAGGTGCGCCAGAAAGTCTACTGCGAGGGCGAAATGGCCTACCTCAACGACAGCGGGGCCGCGCCTTACAGCGCCAGAAACGTGAGCATTTCGCAGTTTCTGGATTGGGTCTGCGCTAACCATAATGCGCAGGTGGATTCTTTCAAGGCGTTCACTCCCGGCAAAGTGCAGATGGACACGCCCATGATCGTGCCCTACATCGATGGTCTCAAGGTGGAGCAGTCCGGCTATCACTATGACTCTGACGATGGCGACCGCATAAACCACTGGGCGATCAAAGACCCGGTCGATTCTACAGTCTCGATTTTTTATGAGGAAAAGGAGTATCAGTACAGCCCATCTTGCCTGTCGTGGCCGCTCAACGAGGAAAGGGTCCTTAATAACCGCGTGATCTCCCGCATTGGTGAAAACAATTTCCGCGTCCGGTACCCCGTGGCCTACGCAAACGGCAAGACGTGGAATGCAAACGTCAGCGTTGCAAATGCGTATGTCTCCTGCCCGACCTGCAGCAAGGACTTTGGCACATACTCCATCTACGACATCACAAAAGGCACTGAATCCGACACCTACAAGATCACCGAAAAAGGCGGCTCGTACAGTCTTGCAATCAACGGTAAGGCTGACAGCCGCTTTGCTTTTGACACCAAAGAACCCACTTACAACTTTGGAGATGGCAAAAATTTCGGCAAAACGCTGGACATCCTGCAAAGTGAGCTTACAGACAAGTACGGCGGCTATTTTGTGATCCGCCACGGCACCGGTGCAGACGGCCACCCGCACCGTTATCTGGACTATCTGCAAAAGATCACGGACAAGAACCCCCAGACCATTGCCTTTGGCGTCAACATGTTGGATTTGAGCAGCTACACCAAAGCTGAGGACATTTGCACACGCGTCATTGCCTTTGGCACAGCAACCGAGAAAACGTGGCCTTTTGTGGATATCCAGAGTATCATCTCCCAAACGGCCAATGACGTCAAGGCGCAAAAGATTTACGGCATCATCACCAAGGTGATTCAGGTCGAGGGCAACTACAACAATGCTCAGTCTTTGCTGAACGCCGCAGAGAAAGAGCTGGCAAAAAATCTGCGGTACCTGAACGGCATGGCCGTGAAGGCTGTGGATCTGAAAGACGCGGGCATCGATATCGACCGCCTCGCCATCGGCAAGCAGACGCATATCTTTTCGGCGGCCCACGGCGTGGATACGTGGCTACTGTGCTCCAAGCTGGTGGAGCCTCTGGATGCACCGGATAAAAAGGAGTTTACCTTTGGCACCGAGTTTTCCAGTCTCAGCGATCTGCAGTCTCTGACTGCCCGCAAGGCGTCTGATGCTTACGACCTGAGCCGGGCGCTCAAGGGCTGAGAAAGGAGAGATCTATGGACAAGAAGACCTTTGACGAAGCGATCGCGGGGATTCGCACCGCAGAGCGCGGTGTGGAAGTCCGCGAGGACATCGCACAGGGCATGGAGTACGTCAAGCAGTACGCCGAGGAAGTGACAGGCCAGCAGCAGGCCGCCCTGCAGGCCGCTCAGACCGCCACCGGAGCAGCCAGCACCGCGACGGAAAAGGCCGCAGCAGCTGCAGAGAGCGAAAGCATGGCCCAGACTGCCGCCACCAGCGCAGCCCAAAACGCACAGTCAGCATCCACAGACGCAAAGAGCGCGGGAAGCTCTGCTGCTTCTGCCAAAGCTGAAGCGGACAGGGCTGCGGCCATCGTGAGCACCGACAAGACGCTGAGCGTCGAGGGCGCTCCGGCTGACGCAAAGGCTGTTGGTGACGCGCTGAAAGGCGTGATAAGCGCAGACGCTGTAAAGACCTTGATTGCGAACGCTTTGGCAGAAGACCATGCCAAAATCAAATTTTGGGTTTCGGAAGACCCCACCAGCCCCGCCGCACTGTTCGGCGGCAGCTGGGAGGAGATCGCGTCCGAGCGGGTGCTGATGGGTGCGTCCAGCACCCACGCAGCAGGCACTACGGTGGAAGCTGGTCTGCCCAACATCACAGGTGACTCTTGGTTGCGACCCAACAACAACACAATCACAGAAAATGGCCCGTTCTATTTAACTGATTTAGAAAAACGCAATCCACCTGTGGGTAATTTTAACGGAGACTCGAAAACTCCTTCTGCTACGGTGGGATTTGATGCATCCAAGTCCAATGCCGTCTACGGACGCAGCAGTACCGTGCAGCCCGCCGCCTACTATGTGCACATCTGGCGGCGCGTGGCCTGAGAAAGGAGGTTTTGACTTATGAAAATTCTTGACGAGACCGGCGCGGTCGTAGAAAACCCGGACCTGACACTTGGTTACCTGACCGACAGCACCGAAGAGATCATCCACCCCGCTGTGGAGGGCGTGGAAGAGCAGTGGCACTGGGAGACCGTGACCGAGTATCCAAACGGTGGCAAGGACGTGCAGAAGATCGTTGACCGTCCCGGCGTTCAGGCGCAGGAGGAATGGGTGGAGAAAGTGCCTATCCAGAAGTACATCCGCTACACCGCAGAAGAGCTGGCCGCGCAGGAAGAAGCACGCAAAAAGCAGCAGCAGTGGGAAAAGCTGCCGGAGACGGTGGCGGCACTGCAGGAAGAAAACAAGACACTGAAAAAAGAAAGCGAGATGCTGAAGCAATGCTTGCTTGAAATGAGCGAGATTGTTTATGCATAAAATCACACAAAGAATCGAAAGGATGGTACGTATGATGGCTATGTTATGGGCGCAGGAAATCATGTCTGCTGAGACTATGGAGGATGCAAAGGCGCTGTATGAGCGCTGCCCCCGCCTGCTGAAGGAGAAGGTCAAGGCGATTCTTATCAAGAGCGGCTTTGAGGAGATCGTGCAGGAGAAGTAAGCGATGGAAAAACTTTTGGAATTTCTGGCTTGGCTGGTGAAGGCGCTCTTTGGCAGAAACAGCGAAAGTCCTGCGCCGGAAACGCCCAGAGAGACTCCCGTTGAGGAGACCGTCACCGGCTGGGAGGGCGACCCGCCATACCGGTACATCGACGTGAGCCGCTATCAGGGTGCGATCGACTGGGCGCAGGTGGCAGCGGCAGGCTACAAGGGAGCGATGCTCAAGACGGTGAGCACCAACCGCAAGCTCTCCAAGCGGGCAGACGGCCTGTACATCGACCCCACCTTTGAGGACAATTACCGCAGCGCCAAAGCGGCGGGGCTGGACGTGGGCGTCTACTACTACACCTACGCCACCAGCGAAGCAATGGCAGATGCAGAGCTTGCCCTTGTGCGGCAGGCGGTCTACGGCAAGGAGCTGACCCTTCCGGTGGCGGTGGACGTGGAGGAAAACAAGCTCAAGCAGCTGTCTACGCTTGACCTCACCAACCTCACCGCTTACGCGCTGGAACAGGTGGAAAAGATGGGGTTCTACGCCCAGCTCTACACCTACACCGGTTACAAGTACGAGCTGGACATGGCTCGGCTGTCCTCTCGGTGGGACGTCTGGCTTGCTGACTACACCGGCAAGACCCCGAAGGTGGATTTCAAGTACAATGCCCACCAGCACACCAGCAAGGGCAGCGTGCCTGGCATCAGTGGCAACGTTGACCTCAATGTGACCACTATCAACTACCCGAAAATCATCCGCAAGAAGGGTCTGACCCGTCTCCGGGAGGTGTAAGCCCATGCAGCAGATTCTCTCGTATATCTCTGCGCACTGGACGGAATGGGCCATCGGGCTGCTGAGCCTTGGCTGGGGTTACCTTGTCAAAAAGGTGACCGAGTACAAGACCATCAAAGACGGCCTTCTGGCCATCATGCACGACCGCCTGTACCAGTCCTGTACCTTTTACATCAAGCAGGGCAGCATTGACGCTAGCGGCCTGAAAAACATCGAATATCTTTACAAAAGCTATCATGCACTGGGCGGCAACGGAACCGGCACGGAGCTGTATAACCGGGCCAAAGCCCTGCCCCTCTGCGACTGAAAGGAGTAACAAATCATGGAAGCAATGTTTAACTTTATCCCTGCCCCCATCGCACTGGTGCTGATGTTCATCGGCTTTGCCGCGCTGGCCGTTGGTGCCATCCGGCTTGGCTACAAGCAGTACGTCAAGCAGTGGGCGCTGGAGCTCGTCACTATCGCCGAGGACAGCATCATGGGCAGCGGTCAGGGTGCAAAGAAAAAGTCACAGGTCTTTGCCGCGCTGCGCGGCGCACTGCCGGACTGGCTGAAGCCTTTCATCACCGATGAAGTGCTGGACAGCGTGATCGAAAAGGCCGTTAGCATGATGAAAAAGGCACTGGCAGAAAAGAAGCCTACCATCAACCAGTAAAGGAGTACTATATGCCTGTACCTATGTGCGGCATTATCGCCGCTTCTGCAAACGCTATGAATCAAGCCCGCAAGCATGAAAAGATGTGCAACCTGAAAGGCGACAACAAGGAGTATTGCGAATACTGTCTTCGTGGCAAAGCTGGTGAGTGCATCGAAAAGCAGGCGGATAAGGAGTAATTTATGATCGAGCAAAGCGTATCTCTCGCATCCAATGGCGTCGTCAAAGTGCCGGGCTATGAGCAGCTGGTGCGCTTTGGCTACACCAAGAACCGGGGTGTGTACCGCCTTGCCGTCAGTGCCACTGGCGAGTGGGAGGGGCTGGCTATCCGCTGCTTCTGGCACGTCCCGGACGGCAAAGACCCGGCATCTTCGCTGGTGGTGGACGGCTATGTGGACGTTCCCGCCAGCGTGACCGCACAGCCCGGAAGCGGTTGCGTCACCTTTGATGGCAGCGACGGCACCAAAACCGTCACCAGCGCTGACGATGGGAACAGGTGCATCCGGCGTAGGTGTGCCGTCCTGCGTGCTCTTACCGTACACGGTCAGGCCGCACAGGGGCGCAGCGAAAGCGTCGTCAACGCTGAGCGGGTTGCCTGTTTCACTGCCTATGAGGACGTTCTGCCACGCCTTTACTGCGCTGATCGCGTCACCTGTGGCTTTTGCGTCAGCGGCTTCGCCCTCGTGAGTGAGGGTGGTGTCCAGTGCTACGGCAGGGCCGGTCTCTCCTTTAGGGCCTTGCGGGCCGGTATCACCCTTTTCGCCCTGCGGCCCCTGTGCACCCTGCGGGCCACGCTCGCCTTGAATGCCCTGTGGGCCCTGTTCACCACGAGGACCGGTCTCACCCTGTGGGCCAGTGGCACCCGTAGCGCCTGTGGGGCCTTGAGGGCCCTGCTCGCCCTGCGGGCCGACCGGGCCGATGGGGCCAGTGTCGCCCTTATCACCTTTCTCGCCTTTGAAGTCACCGCTTGCAATGCCGTCCTTCAGCTCCTGTAGGCTGTCAGCGGCTTCCTGAGCGCTCTGGTCTGCATTGCCCGCACTGGTGGCAGCTTGCTGCGCGGCGGTCTGTGCATCGGTCTTGGCCTGCTCTGCGGCAGTGGCATCGGTGTGCACGGCATCCACCAGCTGCTGCCATGCAGGGGTGCCCGGTTCCGGCTCTGTGCCGTCCTCCGTGCCGCTGTTGGCGCTGACACGATACCGCAGGTCAGCGCTGGTGACGGCGGGACGATTGTAGTGACCTTGAGCGATAGAAGCGGTAAAACGCAAACTCTCACCCTGCCCACTCCCAACGGCTTGCCCGGTATACCTGTCACCTCCGGCGGCAACTATACTGACAGCACAGGCCAGCAGTGGGTGTGCGACGAGGTGGACTTGACGCGGGGTGTAAGGGTTCAGAGGGTTTACAAGGTCGATGTTGACGGTGAAAACGTTAAGTTTGTTCAAGCTGGTAATTATGCGAACATTTCCACGCGCGGTTTGCCTATTGCCTTATATGATGAAGGTCAACGGACTTTCGCAATCGCCACGTTTACGAACTTGCCATGGTTTTACAATACTTTTAACGGCCAGTTCTTATATCTCATTGCAGCCAACCTTGCCGACCAGCTCAACGAGTCCTGCAAAAAGCAACTGGGAAAAATCTACTACGCTCTCGCCACCCCCATCGAAACCCCGCTCACCCCTGACGAAATCGCCGCCTACAAAGCCCTCACAGCGTACGGCCCTGACACGGTGGTGCAAGCGGGTGACGGTGCAGGGGTCAAGCTGGTGTATCAGAGGGACGTGAACATCGCAATTAAAAAGTTGGAGGACGCAGTAGCGTCCATGACCGCAAACTAAAGGAGGAAATCATATGGCAATTAAATCCAAAGCTCGCCACGACCTGACCCTGCGCTCCATCAAGCGAGAGATCGCCGCCGGACGTGACGTGGCATACTGGCTGGACAAGGCGTACACCCATCTGGACAGCGGTCTGCTGACGGAGGACGACATCGCAGAGGTGGAAGCCCTTGCACAGGCGTACTACGATGCACTGGACGCTGAGGACAAGGCGAACGCTGAGGAAATCACGCAGTAAGGAGACAAAAATGTTTCATTATCACTACATCAAAGTCATTGCTGATTCCGAAAACATGAGTACGAAAGAAATCACTTCTATTCTGCAAAAATACTTTGCAAAACAGAACGATGGTTTTTACCTCGAAATCGACTTGGATGACCATGCCGCTGATTTCGATGGCAGCGGAAAATGGCTCAAGCGGTTGGAAGGAAATATTTTGTGGCTAAATGGCGAATACGTTGCGTTCAGCGGTGTGCAACAAAACAACCCGGACGATAGCTTTATCGTCAAAATTTCCGCAATTCGTTATCTCATTGTTCACAATAAGGAGTGATATCATGGCAAGCACTACATACGAGCATTTTGTTGACACCAACAAAATATACGCCGCACAAGAGCAATTTCGGCACGTCACGAAAATGGTTTGCGCACGTTTTCGTGACCTCACGAAAACATACCATTTTGCCGTCATTGGCAATATGGTGCGCAACGCGGGACAGCTGCCGCAGCCTTTCTGGCTCGGTGCAGGCTTTGGCGGCAGCTCGCGTAGTGCTGCCACTGTGCCTGCAAGGACTTGACCGACAGCAGATGACCGCCGCCATCAAAAGCGCACCGCTTGGGAGGGTTGACCGTAAGATAGCCTTACTGCGGTACGTTGAGCGGCTCCCGCTGCCGGACATTGCAGCACAGACGCATTACAGCCGGACGGCAATAGGTTACCGGCTGAAAGGCATTGAAAAAATGCTGAATGTGTGATATACTAATTATGGTTATAGGATTAGCTTTGAGCTCCTGCTCAGGCAATTCAAAAGCGGCAGGCTTTCGGGTCTGCCGCTTTTCTTTTTGCACGGATTGTGGTATAATAATCTCAACAAATCCACCCGGCCTCTCGAAGAAGCGCATTAGGGTGGATATTTGCCAGCTAGCCCAGTGCTTTATCTGGGAATGAAAAAAGCGGTTGCCAGATAGGCACCGACCAGTCTCCTGCCCGCCTACTTACAGTGCGTACCATGCGGGAGACGCCTTTAGACTTGAAAGGCTGCGGCCTTTGTAGAGAGCGGCATTGCCTGTGGGCGGTTCCGCTCTTGATTTTACAAAAAATCCCCCGCTTTGTCTACAAAGTACCCCGCGTGGAACGCAGGGCTTCGGCAAAGCAGGGGATTTTTTTGCTTTACAGCAGCTTGTAGTGCTCCGCCAGCAAAAAGCGGATGTATACAGGGCACTCTCTTGTCTCACCGCACCAGCCTTGCAGTGTACGATAAGGAACCCCGGCCATCTTGGCAAAGGCCGTCTGCGTGAGGCCTGTCTCTTCCACCATCTCTTTAAAAGACATGTGGGCGATCTCCCAAATTTTTTCAAGCTTAGTCTTTTGGGCGTCCAGATCAACGCACCCAGAGGCATCGTCCTCCACGCTGAGGGTGACGTTATTCAAAAAGATTTCTTTAACGGCCTTTGGGTCAGATGCTATGACGAAAAGTTCAACTGCATTATACATTGCAATTCTCCTTTTTTGATTGATAAATTCCCCGGGTGGTGTTCGCACATCACTCGGGGATTTTTTATTTTATACGTTAACCCAAGCGGTATCAACCAGCTCACCGTACTGATATTTTGCCACCAGCATCTTTTTGCTGGATTCGTCCCACTTGGTAGCCTTGTATGCATACTGCTTACCAGTAACCCAACCGTCCATGCCGCAGATCACATCGCGGGCATTCCAAATCTTCTCGATCATGCTCTTAGAAAGTTTCATTTTAGTTACCTCAAGTTGATTGTGTGTGGTGTCTTTCACTGTCTATAGTATACGCTCATTGAGTGTATTTGTCAAGGCTTTTTGCAAAATTTTATGCTCATTGAACACTTTTTTGCGCCTGCGCAGCCCCGCTGCCGTGTGGGCGCTTTTCTTTTTTTGTCCTTCGTTGTACCTTCATTGTCTCTCCCGGCGGTTTAAAAAAGTACACTGGGCGCAAAGGGAGGGGGCACCATGTGGCACAGGTTTAACCCAAACCCGCGCGGGAGCAGCGTCGGGGACTGCGCAGTGCGGGCGGTAGCAGCGGCCACCGGTCAGAGCTGGGAGCAAGCGTATATTGCGCTGGCGCTCACCGGCTACGCCCTCGGCGATATGCCCAGCGCCAACCGCACATGGGGCGCGTACCTCCAAAAACAGGGTTACAAGCGCCGCATGGTGGAAGCAGACTGCACAACCTGTTACACCGTGGCAGATTTTGCCCGGGAGTACCCGCGCGGCGTGTATGTGTTGGGCTGCTCCGGCCACGTCCTGACCGTGATCGACGGTGCGTGGTGGGACAGCTGGGACAGCGGCGCAGAATGCCCGATCTACTACTGGTATAAGGAGGAGTAAACGATGCCGATTTATAACGGATACCCGCAAGTGTATTACCCGCAACAGCCGCAGGGGCAGCTTGAGCAGCTCAGGGCAGCGCAGTACCAGCCCCAGCCCGTCATGATGCCGACAATGCAGGGACAGGCCACACCGACTGACAGTGGCTTTATCTGGGTACAAGGCGAAGCGGCGGCCCGGGGCTATCTGGTCGCCAACGGAAGCCGGGTGCTTTTACTGGATGCTGATTCCGATACCTTCTACATCAAAGAAGTTGGGCAGGACGGCAGGCCGTTCCCACTCCGCATCTACGACTACAAGGAACGCACCAGCGGCCCCAAAGCGTCGATTGCTGCCACGCAAGCCGCAGGCGGGGAGTATGTCACCCGCAAGGAGTTCGAAGCGCTGGCGGCAAAGCTGGCGGCGTTGGAGAAGCAAGAAGCACCAGAGCCGGAAAAGGAGGGCTAAACGATGGGCAGCAGTTTGTTTAATTCGATGGGCCGACAGACCCAGAACCCCATTGGCGGGCAGTTCCAGCAGTTTATGGGCCAGATGCAGGGAAAGAACCCGCAGGAGATGATAAACCAGATGCTCACATCCGGCCAGCTCTCACAGCAGCAGCTCAACGCTATTCAGCAGCGGGCGCAGCAGATCGCGCCGATGCTCAACGGCATGAAAAATATGTTTGGATTCTAAAATGCGGCCGCATTTAGAATAAATATCAAAATCTAACGTAAAGGAGTAAAACTATGTCTCTTTCTTCTGATAGCACGGTTCTGACCATGCCGGTACAGCCCGCCAACGGTTACAGCAACGGCTTCAACGGCTGGGGAGGCGACTGGATGGGCTGGATCGTTCTCTTCCTGATCTTCGGCATGTTCGGCTGGAGCGGCATGGGCGGCTTTGGCTGGGGCGGCGGCATGGGCGGCGCTTCGCCTTATATGACCAGCGCAGTGACCCAGGCGGACCTGCAGCGCGGCTTCGACAACCAGAGCGTCATGAACAAGCTGAACGGGCTGGAAAGCGGCCTGTGTGACGGCTTCTATGCCATGAACACCGGAATGCTTCAGGGCTTCAACGGCGTGCAGCAGGGCCTGAACGGCGTCACCAACGCCATGCAGCAGGGCTTCAACAGCACCAACGTTGCGCTGATGCAGGGGCAGAATGCTCTGGCTACACAGCTGGCAGACTGCTGCTGCAAGACCCAGACCGCGATCCAGGGAGTCAACTACAATCTGGCCACTCAGGAGTGCGACACCCGGAACCAGATGCAGCAGGGCTTCTGCGCAACGCAGAACACCATGAACAACAATACCCGGGACATCATCGAGAATCAGAACAGCAACACCCGCGCGGTGCTCGACTTCCTGACCAATGATAAGATCGCTACCCTGCAGAGCGAGAACAACGAGCTGCGCCGGGCTGCTTCTCAGGATCGCCAGAGCGCGTTCCTGACCACCGCGATGAACGCGCAGACCAACCAGATTATCGGGACTCTGCAGCAGAAAGCTCCCGTGCCTGCCTATCAGGTGCCCAACCCCAACGCCATTTACTATGGCTGTGGGACCGGCTGCGGCAGCTGCGCATAAATGAATCACGGCAACTGACTGCAAATTGTAGTCTGTTCAGCCCCTGAGCTGATTTTGCAAACCAGAGCGCCGGGGCAAAAGTCCCGGCGTTTTTTCTATGAAAGGAGCCGATAAAATGGCTGAATTTAGCAACTCTAACACCGTCAGTGTGGCGGCGGGCGAAAACCTTCCCCTGACCGAGACCGCAGTGAAAGCCCCTGCGTGCATTGTGCACCGTGAAGGCAGCGGCCTTGTGACACTTCGCGGCATGACCAGCGGGCAGTGCAGGGCCCGCTTCAAGGTAAGCTTTGGCGGCAATATCGCCATCCCCACCGGCGGCACTGTGGGGCCCATTTCCGTGGCGCTGGCTGTCGGCGGTGAGTCGCTGACCAGTGCGACAGCCATTGTCACCCCGGCGGCAGTCGAAAATTATTTCAATGTTTTCGTGGCTGCGTTCATCGAGGTACCGCGCGGCTGTTGCGTGACCGTGGCGGTCAAAAACACCAGTACGCAGGCAGTCAGCATTGCAAACAGCAATCTGATCGTTGAGCGGGTAGCATAAGAAAGGAGATAAAGTCATGCTGGATAAACTGAATCACCTGAAGGATGAGATGTGCGACGAGCTCATGGAGCTGACCGACAAAAAGAACCGTTCCCCAGGTGATATCGAGATGATCGGCGAGATCGTGGATATCATTCTGGACATCCACCGCATCGAGGACTACTGCGAGGGCGGCGAGTACAGCCGTGCGGGCGAGTGGGAAGCTGACATGCGCGGGACTTTCGGCCGCGATGCCGAAAGCGGTTACAACCGGGGCAACAGCTATGCCAACCGTGGCCGTCACTATGTGCGCGGGCACTACTCCCGCACGGATGGCCGTGAGCGCATGATCTCCGACATCGAGGACATGATGCAGGAAGCCACCGGTGCAGAGCGTGACGCCTACAAGCGGGCGGCAGACATCTTACGCAACGCATAAGAAAGGGGGCGGCAGGCATGGACATTGACGAGATCAATGAGCACATCCGCAAGCTCAAGTGCGAGGAAACCAGCTGGCAGAGCGTCAACAAACTTGCTGCCCTCTGCACTGTGCGGGACGAGCTGGAAGAAGCACACGCACCTGAAACGCAGATCCAGTCATTGCCGCCTGCGACTTATGCGGCGGCGTACTCCACGGCAGCGGAACCGCAAAGCGACTTTGTGACGGCTGCCAGCTCTGTTCCTTTTGGTGGTCTGATGCAGGTGCTTGACGAGCACATGAAAGCAATAAAGCTGGTGTACCCGAAAGAGTATGAGCTAGTAATGCGGAAGATTGTCTCTTTGTCTGAGTGATCACCGCCGGTATCACCACCGTGGCCGCGCTGCCCAAAACGGCCATACATAGCACCATCCCCGGGGATCCTGACGGTTCCTCGGGGATGTTTTTGCGTTTATAAAGCTGTTTTTCAGCGGTGTGTTACCAAAAATGTTACCACGATAAAGAAAAGAACGTCATTTCTCAACGAAATGACGTTCTTTTCTCATGGTGGAGGCGATGGGAGTCGAACAATTAAAAATGATTGATTGTCGTCAAAAATGCATCTTGGATGCATGAAATAGCGTAGGAATAATGCGGCTTTGTTGGGTTATGCCCGATTCATTTTTTGACATTTAGAAAAAAGAGTGTTACCAAATGTGTTACCAGAATCACCCTTGAGCCTTTTTGAATGCCGCGGTGGTAGCGGCAGCAAGATCTTCCCTCTGACCGTCAAGCTCGTGCCGATACACTCCGGAAGTGTCCATGTTCTTGCTATGACCTACAAGCATCTTCAGCTGGCTGTCAGTCAGGACGCTTGATTCAACGCTGACAAAAGTGTGCCGTAGCTCGTAAAGTGAGACTTTCGGCTCAAGCCCGTTTGCTTCCTGATACGATTCCCAGCGGCGATAGAGCGTATGCTCTGAGGGAATCTGAAACAGCGGCGTATTGTAGTTTAGCAGTATGCCTTGAGCCTTTAGGAGCTGTACCTGCGCCTCATAGGCATCCCGTGCTTCCTTGCCCATGTCAAAAGAGCGGATGGCGTTTTCATTCTTTCCGGTGGTCTGCTCCCGGTGCACGTTGATGCTGCGCCGAAGGTTGACCGTATTCCCCTTGATGTCACCATACCAGAGACCAATCAGCTCCCCGGGACGTAGGCCAGTCGCAACTGCAAAGCGGTAGGCGTAGATATATTCATCAAATACCGGCTTTCCATAGTAGGTGCGGGTGTCTACGCTGAACAGGGTCTTCAAGGCGGTGGGCTGCAAGATCGTGCGTTTCCCCATCCTGGCATTCTTCGGGATAGACAGGTCAGGGTGTAGCGTCGTGTACTTGTTTCTTCGGCACCACTTGACAAAGGCGGTTTCCGCAGCCCGGATCGTCATAAGCGTCTTTCGGCTCAACGGCTGGTTTGAGATGGGCTTGCGCTGGTTCTTTTTCTGTGAGCGCTTCCGGAACGAAACGTCAATGGCCTTTTGAAGATCGCCCTCGGTTAACTCGTCAATGCGGATATTCCCACAGGTCGGCAGGATGTAGCAGTCTCCGTAACGCTGGCATTGTGTCACATAGGACATCCCGCAGGTCAGCTTCAGTTCTTCCACCCACTCGGCATAGAGCGTGGCCACTTTCTTCCTGCCGTCCCGGATGCTATCATCAAGCCATGCATCCGCTTTTGCGTTTGCTTCACGCTGTCCGGTGCGGCCCGGCGTGCTGCTGTAAAACCGCTTGCGGGTGCCGTTCTTCTGAACCGCGATGCACCAGCGCTTTTCCTTTTCCACCCAAAATGCCGTGTTGACCCGTTTTTTCATAAAATCCACCTCCATACACAAGGGTACACTGTGCCGCTGCCCTTTGGGCGGCGGCGCTTTTTTCTTTGCTGCGGGGCGGCTTCCGGCTGCTTCTTCCCGCACCACGGACAAAAAGAAGCGCCATCCGGGATCTCTTTCCGGCAGCATGGCCTTACGCATTTCATGGCTTACTCCTTTTTCTGCCCGATATATCCGAAGGCACCATTTTCAGCAGCGGCCCTTCCGGCCTTGTAGTTGATCTTCAGATCGTCAATGGGAGGGTGTGGAGCGTCCGGGCACGGGTCTAGGCCCATGCTCTGGGCAAAGTTGTATTGGTCGATGATTGTCCCGCACACGCTGACCCGGTTATTCAGGGGGCAGTGGAGGTTTGCAGCTATCTCCGATATGACAGCAGGCGGGCTGCTGCCGTGACTGCCCTTCAGTATGAAGAGAAGCAGCCTTTTCGTCAGCGGCGGCAGTTTTACCACGAGACGGCGCAGCTCCGCGTTTAGCTCATCGTCTGCCTTGTCGTCATCCGGCACTTTGTACAGATCCGGGTGGGTCATCTCCATGAACACCGTGATGGGCGACACCCCGCACGCCGTGCACCAGTCCATGATCTCGTCACTGTCCGGGCTGGTGGATCCTTTTTCCCAACTCTGCACGGTGCGCTCTCCTTTTTCGATGCGTCTCGCAATCTCCACTTGACTCAGGCCCGCAGACACCCGTGCTTTTGCAAGCGCTTTCCCGATTTGGCTCGCCGTAAAATAACTCATACTTTCACCCCCATAATACCAGTGTGTTTTTAACAAAAAATGGCGCAGAAAAAATCCGCGCCATTCGACAAATTTTATCCGTATTTCATTTTCCTCTGGCACATGGTAGAATTTGGTACATAAGTTGACACAATTACCAAAAATCAGGAGGAAAACAAAATGAAAAACGGTCAAACAAGCAACCAAGACCCGGAAATGACCATCATCGACGGAATGCCCGCCAGCATCCTGACCGGCACCGACCACACCCCTGCACCTTGGGAGGAATGAGCTATGAAAAATCTGTCACACTTTCGCACCCATGCCCGTGCCCTGCTGGCCTGCTATTTGGATATGACCCCGGAGCAGCAGCGCCTTGCTCGCGCTTACATTCAAGATAAGGCCCTGCCGGAGGTGCAAGCCCTGCGTAACGCAGCCGGTACGCCCGGCGGGGCGCTGGCTGCTGATCTGTTGCAAAATTTGCAACAGCCTTGCAGCCGCGAATAGCAACGTGCATTTTTTGCACATTGCTCGTGCAAAACGCGTTTTTTCCGCGAATAAGCTGAAATGTCAGCGCAAATCCACGTTTTCAGTGGATTTCCCCACCGAAAACAGTGCACGAATGGGGATTGACGACAACAACCAGCGGTTTTATAATATGGTTGTAAACATGTTTTACACGTTAGTTTTTGCGGTAAATGACCTCAAGGCCGTGATCTGGATGATACGACCATGTAACGGTCACTTTGTCAAAAGTTTCCTTTTGCCTTCCGTCAATGGCACGAGTGCTCACAATTTCTTCGTAAAGCCAATCGGGAAGCCCTAGCGATTCATTAGCTTCTCTAACATGCATAAGCCCGGTCGCTTTATTAGTTGTATTGTCCTTCAAGTCGTATGGATTTGTATCAATTGACAGGTATGAGCCATCGTCCGCAAGCGTTATGGTGATGTCAGCATATACATCATGCAACGTCCGAAAAACGCTATCGCTTGTTGTGCCACAATCGGTAACATCCCACATACACTTGCCTATTGAGGTCTCTATTTTTTGATTTTTTTCATTAAATGTGATTTTTTGGCTGATAAGAATAATCGGAGCTCCATCACCGGCTGTCTGCTGATATTTTCCTTTAAAAGTGAAAGTTTGATTTGCAAATGCGGTTCTCGCGTGCTCATACTGTACACTTTTTACAGCGGCATAAAAACGTTTCCCACTTTCATCTATGACGGAAAAGCATTTGTAATCGGTTTCAGGAAAAGGATAAACGGAATAATCCTCCGCGGTATAAGTGTAAAAATAGTCGAAATCGGTTCGTCCGGAAAACTCGACTGTTTGACCCACTTTGTACTGGTTCCCATCCGCAAAAGCCGTCATGGCAAAAGGAATAGACAAAGCCGCAGTTAAACCCAATGCAAGAAATGTTCTTCTTTTCATGATAATCACCTCATAAACAAAAATGAGCAGCCAACCAGCTGCCATAAAACAAAATTATCAAAGAGCTTTGCCAAAGGAGGAAAAGAAAGTGCAAGAAACTAGCACAAAGTTTGCAAAATGTGATATACTAGAAAAAGAAAAGTGCCGTCTCAAAGCTTTATTTTCTTCTCTGTCAGCGCAGGAAAAACAAGATGTGCTTTCCTATGCGGAAAGCTTGCTCAACAGCAGAAAGGAGTAGATCTGTGGACAAGTACGAGATTGAACTAGGCCGGTACAAAACCAGAATTTTTGCCCTTCTGGCAACGGAAGCGTCCGGCCTGCCCGGAATCAAAAGCGAAGCGTGCGCAAATTGCGACCGCCGGTGTTCTCTTGAAATCGGGTGCTACTGCTTCAACTATGGATGCGGAAAGGGTAAGACCACGGAAGAGCTGCACAAAGCATTTGACCGCGTTTGTGATACCCTTAAAATTTCTGACCGAAAATGGACACCAGCAAATCCAACGCGGCCTGAAGTATTTGATTCTCCCGATCTGCTCGAAGCTCTTGAAGATAGGCTTCTCCGGTTAGCAGAAGAGAATAAATGTACTCGCTGGGAAGAAAACCGCCAACCCCGTCAGGAATGTACTCTTTGCGACGCTCATCAATCAGACCGCGGCCCTTCAAGTTCTGAATGTACCGATTCTGGCCGTTGAAACTGAAATCCTCTCCGGAAATGAGACAGACTTCGTGCTGGTTCATTTTCCTGTTGTGCTTCTCCATATATAATAGGAGCGCCAGGCTCGTTTTGTCCAAAAACTCAGCCATTGGGGTTTTCCTTCCTCTTTGCAACCTTAAATTCCATATACTCCAGCAGATCTGCACGGTCTGCATCGGTCATCTGACTTAGCAGCGCGTCAAACCTTGCATCCAGCCCACTCCCTTCACTGGGGGCGGGCTTTTCTTTTTGCTCTTCGCCGGTCAAGTCCTCCCGTGCAACGCCAAAATAGACAGCTAACTTTTCTAACGTCACTTCTGAGGGCTTCTTTCCTTTTTTCCATCCAGTTGCTGCCGCATTGGAAAGGCCTATTTTTTTCGACACGGCAGTTGGAGATTCTTGTCGAGCAGCACACAGCTTCAAATAGTTTTCGTAAAAAATGCTCATAACATCACTCCGTTTCTGTGCATATCCACGAAAGCTAGCAAAGTTAGTAAAAAATGTTGACAACTAACTTCGCTAGCTGTATAATGCTCTTGTCAGTTGAAATAGTTAACAAAACACAAAGCCCCGGCGTGAACCCGCCTAAGCTGTTTTTACTTGTATTCTGCAACTACATAGTAACACACTTTGTAAACTTTTTCAACTGGTATTTGACACGGCGACAAGAAAAAATCTGCCTGCGGTTGTTTCACAGACAGACTTTTCACCGATTTGTCACCAGAACGCACTTGCACCCCGGCGGTAATGCAAACATGCGCGTTTGCACGTCTTTTGCGCCATGCGCGGCGTAAAAGTAACGCCGGGGCTGCAAAAACAACTTGCAGGGCTATGGGTACGCCGCTTCCTTTGGCGGGTCGGCACCGCCTTGTAAGCCCTAGCGCTTCACGCACATGCTCGTGTCTGGAACTGGCTGGCTCAAAAGTTTGGTCATCGAAATCACCTGCCTTTTGAATCAGCTTAACTAGGAGCCTTGAACAGTATAGCAAATCGGTGCGCCGTTGTCAATTTTGTTTCAACTTACGTTTTAAAGGAGGTGTGAAAGTGCCTGAAAAATGGACAGGCCGTTTAGTAGGCCGGATGCACAACAACCAGATTACAGTAGACGACGTAGCAAAGCATCTTGGATTTTCGAGAAGCTACTGTTCACTGATTTTGAACAGCAAGCGCAACCCTCCCGGCATTCGGGAAAAGATGGAAACTGCCGTCAGCGAGATCATCAAGGAAAAGGAGGACAAAACGGCATGAGCGAATTAAACAATCTCATCCCCATTAGCTACGACAACCCGGAGCGCCCCACGGTGAGCGGCCGGGAGCTGCACGAGTTTTTGCAGGTCAAGACGGCCTATAAGGACTGGTTTCCCCGCATGGTGGAGTATGGCTTCACCGAGGGTGAGGATTTCAACTCGCTCAAAATTGAGCGGGTTCAGGACGAGGGCGGACGCAAAGTCAGCCGAACACTCGATGACCACCAGCTCACCATCCCAATGGCCAAAGAGCTGTGCATGATCCAGCGCAACGAACGTGGCAAGAAGGCCCGGCAGTATTTCTTGGCCGTGGAGGCGCAGTGGAACAGCCCGGAAGCGGTCATGCGCCGTGCGGTGCTTATTGCCCAGAAGCAGAACGACCAGCTCAAGGCCGCAAACCGCCAGCTTCTGGCAGAGAACAGCGACCTGAAGCCAGATGCAGAGTATGCCCGGGCGGTGTGCGTGGGCAAGAACTGCCGCACCACTACCACCCTTGCCAAGGATTACGGCCTGAGCGCCGAGAAACTCAACAGCATCCTTCACGGCCTGAAGATCCAGTACAAGACCAGCGACGGCCAGTGGGTGCTATACGCCAAGTATTGCGGCAAGGGTTACACCAAAAACCGCAAATCCACGCCGTTCCAGCACAAGAGCACCGGCGAGTGGGACACCAAGAACACTACCGTATGGACGGAAGCGGGCCAGCGGTTCATTTATGAGCAGCTCAAGGCCGTGGGAATGCTGCCCAGCGTGGAGCGCAGGCAGAGCGTGGAGCAGATGGAGCTTGCCGCCCGGCAGCATAACCAGGACGGCGTGGCGTAAGCAATATTTTTGGAGGTTACTATTATGAAAAAACTGCATGTGAAAGCTACGTTTATTGAGCCGGTGCTGGGCACATGGCCCGCAAACCCCAATGTGGCCCGGGAGTTCATCGCCAGCAAGTCGCCGGATGCTGCAACCATCGAGGATGAAGTAGCGGCCCTTGGCCCCGATGCGGTAGCTGACAAGGGCATGACCGTTTTCCCGCGTGACCCGGACGGCAATCCGATCTTTTACGATTACCAGATCAAGGGGTTCTTCAAGGACTCCTGCGGTATGCTTTCCCGCATCGGCGGCAAGACCGAGACCGGCAAGAAGAAGGCCGTGAACGAAAGCGGCAAACTGACCGCTTACAAGAAGGCCATTGACGGCCTGATCTTCGTTCAGCCCCGCATGATTCTCATTCATGTGAACGGCGAGATTACCGACTGCCAGCGTCCGCTGCGCGCCCAGACCGCACAGGGTGAGCGCGTGAGCCTTGCCAACAGTGAGGAAATCCCGGCGGGCAGCAGCTGTGAGTTTGACGTGACCCTCCTTGACGACAGCCACGAAAAGGCTGTGCGTGAGTGGCTGGATTATGGCATTCTGCGCGGCATCGGCCAGTGGCGCAACAGCGGCAAGGGCCGGTTTACTTACATCGCCTATGAGGTGAAAGCCTGAGAGCGAGGGCATGGCATTGACAGCCCGGATTCGCGGAGGCGTTGCACAGCGACGAGACGCCAAGCAACGGCAAAGCACCGCTTGCCGCTGATAAGCCAAGCAATGGCAAGGATGAGTTCGATTGGCCGTGCGATGGCTTTGCGAAGCGAGGCTTGGCAAAGGCAAGGCACGGCGGTGCAAAGCAAAGGCTATGAGGTGAACTGCTGTGCAGTGGCACTGAGAAGCACAGACGGGCAAGGCGAAGGCATAGCTAGCAGAGCAATGCGACGCGAAGGAATGGCAGAGAAAAGCGCTGATGTGATTTGCGAAGGAAAAGTGGTGCACCGTAACGATTCGCTGCGGCAAGGTTTTGCTTCGGATGCATTGGCATGGCAGCGCGACACACTGCGACGGCAAAGCAAAGAGAAGGCATTTTATTAAAAGGAGTGAACGATTTGAACGAATTACAGATTTTTAGTTATCAGTCTCATGAAGTCCGCACTGTAGAGATGAACTGCGAGCCGTGGTTCGTCCTGAAGGACGTGTGCGATGTGCTGGGCCTCAGTACCCCGGCGAGGGTTGCTGAACGGCTTGATTCTGATGAAGTGAGTCAAGCTCACCTCATCGACAGCGTGGGCCGCAGTCAGGAAATGACTATCATCAGCGAGTCCGGCCTGTACAACGTCATTCTGCGCAGCGACAAACCGGAAGCAAAACCTTTCCGCAAGTGGGTCACTTCCGAGGTGCTACCGCAGATTCGCAAGACCGGCGCATACATGGCTCCGGCAGACCCGAACTTGCCGCCGGAGCTGGCAATGGTGGAGGGCTTGCTGAACAGCATGAAGCAGATGTACTCCACCCAGCAGCGCCACGACAAAGCCATTGAGCAGCTGACCGAGAGCATGGACACCATGAAGGAAGTAATGACCACGGATGTCAATGGTGACTGGTGCACAGCTTGCGGGCACGCGATTCAGGCAGTTGCCCGGAAACTGGGCGGCGGAAAAGCCTATGAAGAAGCTTGGAACGAGGTTTACACCGAAATGGAGCGCAATGGCTTCTTCGTTCGCCGCCGTCTGGAGAATCGCAAAAAGAGCGCCGCTGCGCAGGGCATGTCCCCTACTTACGTCCGCAAGCTCAATGCGCTGGATATCATTGCGGACAGCAAGGACAAAAAGCTCATGTCTGCGTTTATCAACGCCACCAAGAAGCTGGCTGCGGCACACAGTGTCCGTATGGACAGGCTGAACGAGCTTCCCGCTGTCGAGGATCAGCCAGAGCAGACCGCGTTTGACCGCACTTGTGCCCCAGCGGGGAAGCTGATTGATACACGGGACGCCGCAATCAGAGGATAAGGAGGACACCCATGAGTGAAAAGATCATCGCATATAAGGCCATGGACAAAAATATGCAGTGCCGTGGCAAGCAGTACGAGGTGGGCAAGACCTACCATGAAGACAAAGCTGACTGCGGCCACGCTGGTATGCACGCCTGCGAGAACCCTTTGGATGTGCTGCACTACTACCCGCTGTCTGATGGCATCCGCATTTTTAAAGTGGAATGCGGCGGAGATATCAGCCGTGAAGATGGAAAAGACACAAAGCTTGCTTGCACGAAACTTACCGTTGAAGCGGAGATCAAGATTGCTGATATGGTAAAACTTGGCGTAAAAGCGGTGATGGACCGCGTGAACAAAAACGTGAAAGGAACAAAGAACAAAGCTTCCGGCGACTGTTCCACGGGTGCGGCTTCCGGCGACTGGTCCACGGGTGCGGCTTCCGGC
>OGOJ01000369.1_pt1 | contig 42849 bp, 49 predicted proteins | sample 1552601 | NCBI WGS metagenome assembly OGOJ01 (sample SAMEA2580184, study PRJEB22360) | human gut metagenome | biome: human gut; feature: human-associated habitat; material: faeces | place: Denmark | collected 2008/2010
AAAAACGCATTGTGCGAATTGCTTTTGTATCTGTTTATTGTGGAGGCGATTTTTTTTATTATGAAAAATTGCGGCGATGAAAATGCGGCGGTTATCGTGGTAAAATCACTAACATACGTGTTTATGTATGTGTATTTGCAAAATGCGTTCCGCAATCTGATTATTGCGTACCCCCGAAATTTGGCATTACGTATTATTTACCATGTTATCCGTTTGGAGTTTACAAGGGCTTTTCCGTCGCATTTGCAACCGATAATTGACAGATTGGAAAAAGAATTTGGGGACGACCCGGACATTAATAAAAAAAAGAAAGGAGAAAACGAAAATGAGTAAATAAATAGTCATATTTGCAACGGGGATAGGTCGGAGTAGCTACCGACCGAAAGGGCAAGCCAACAGCCCGTCCCCGTTTCTTATTATGAACATGAATAACCCAATTACAAAGGAAAAAATACGTAATATACCAAGAATAAAAGGGAAAGAAAATCCATTGTTTGAGGGGAAAAGCCCGGACGCAAAAGCAGTAATTCAATATGACATGAAAAATAACATTGTGGCTAAATATAACAGCGTACACCAAGCAGCAAGAAAAAACGATTTTAGTTATAGTTGTATTGCAAGGGTATGCAGAGGCGAAAGAAAAACATATAAAAAATTTAAATGGAGTTATGAAACAGAAAGTAATTATTCTTGATGGAGGTCACGGCGTGGATTGTGCCGGAAAACGTTCCCCCATTTGGGGAGACGGTTCCCAATTGTTTGAATGGGAGTTTAACCGTGACATTGTACGCCGTATTGCGGCGATGTTGAAAGCGGAGGGAATAAAGTTTGAAATTTTGGTACCGGAGGACAACGACGTATCATTACCGGAACGTTGTCGACGTGCAAACGTTATCCATGCAGATTGCGGCAACAACGCCGTTTTGTTTAGCGTTCATGGGAACGCCGGAGGCGGCACCGGGTGGGAATGTTACACAAGCGTAGGACAAACGAAAGCGGATGCAATCGCAACCGTTCTTTGCGAAGAAGCGGAAAAGGAGTTTGCCCCGGACGGTTGGAAAATGCGTTTCGATTATATAGACGGCGACCCGGACAAAGAAAGCCAATTTTATATACTGAAACATACGGTTTGCCCGGCGGTATTATCCGAAAACTTTTTCATGGACACGGAGAAAGATTGCCGTTTTATGATGACGGACGCAGGGCGTGAGCGTATCGCCAAAGTACATTACAATACAATAAAACGTATCTTATGAAAAAATATCTAATAATAGCGGCAATTGCTTTGGCGGTTGCCGCCGTTGTCACTATATGGGTGCAACGTTCCCGGATTAATCAGTTAACCGGGGAAAGGGACAAATACAGAACCAACACGGAAACGTTATTGCAGGACGTTTCCCGGTACCAAACAAAAGATAGTTTGAACGCCGCAAAAGTTGGGGTTTTGGAACTGAAATTGTCAGAGTTTGAAAGATACCGGGCGAGCGATGCGGAGTTGATAAAGACGTTGCAGACAAAGAACCGGGAGTTGGAACGGGTTACAACAACCCAAATGGAAACAATCAACGAATTGCGGGCAACCGTCCGGGATAGTGTTGTATATTTGCTCGGCGATACGGTTACGACCGTTTTACGATGCGTCGATATTGTCGAACCGTATTTTGAGTTGCACGGATGCGCCACGCCGGACGGACAATTTACCGGGACGCATATAAACCGGGATAGTCTGTTGATTGTCGAAACGGTGCAATACAAACGTTGGTTAGGTTTTTTATGGAAAACCAAGAAAATAAAGAACCGGGAAATTGATGTTATCAGCAGGAACCCGCATACAAAAATAATGGGGGTTGAATATATAGAGATTGAAAAATGAGTATTTTTGTATCAAATACTTTTTCATTCCATTTATAAGATTGTTTTTAAGGATTAGCCGGGTTTTCCCCGGCTTTTTTAGTTTTGCCCATTTTTAGCCCCGTAGCGGGCTTTTCTTTCCCGGATGGATAAATTACACATTTCGCCCGAAAAAGTGGCTTAAATCGAAAATTCGACCAAAATAACTATCTTTTGAACCAAAAACAGAATTTTTTGCCATTTTCCTATAAAATAAAAAGAAATTCTTTTGGTAATTAAAATAAAGGTTGTATATTTGCATTGTCAAACAACAACGACGGGGCGTTTACCCCGAACAATTAAAAGAAAATCAAAATGGCAACAACAATTTACAACGGTTTATTATACACAACAAAAGAAATTAATCGCAATTTCCGCATTAAAATCAACGGTATTGTTGACGGTAAAAAGGTTAACAAGTTGGTAGGCGTTAAAGGATTGATTGAATTGATTGGCGTTGAAATGGCTAATAAGATGTTGCGCCATGCATTTAATGGCACCGATGATAAAACCGTTTGCAAATTGCGCAGAGGAATAAAGATAAGTTTCTATGTTAAATAATATCCGACCGGGCGGGTTCCCGGAACCAAATACAAATTCGTATGAGTTCAGAAAAAAGAAACAAGTTAAGCGAGATTTTCAAATTGGCGTGGCAGTTCGTAAAACGCAATGGTTATAAACTTTCAGAGGCTTTAAAATGTGCATGGTTGAACATTAAGTTGAAAGCCGAAATGAAAAAACGAATTGTAAAATTCTACTTTCAGAAAATAGACGGTTCATTGCGTGAGGCATACGGAACCACAAACCCGGAAACAATCCCGGCAACAACCGGAACCCGGAAACCCGCCGACACGGTACAAACGTATTTCGATACAGAAAAGCAGGAATACAGATGTTTCAAAAAAGCTAATTTAATTCGTATTGCATAATCAACGCCGGGGATTTCCCCGGCAAAAAAACAAATGATATGAAAACAATAAACAACGTTGATGATTTAAGCGACGATTTGTGTTTATATTGTCCTTTGGATGATGGCGAAAAAGGAACCCACGGCGTCCCAAATGGATATATAAGTTGTGAGGGGCGTTGTTGCCAAGAAGCGTATGAAATGTATATTGAGGAATGGACGGAATAACAAATTGTATGGAAAGTATAATAATAAAAGAAATTGAAATGATGTTGGAACTACCTTTGCACGAAAGACAAAAAGCGTATTTCCAAGACTTATTAAACGCCGCAAAGCCCGTTAAAATAGTTCCGGCGGCTGATGTATTGGAGGATTACGAATTGGACTACATACGGCACGTAATTAAGCCAAAGCCGAAAGAATGTTATCGAAATTCCCATTTACTTTGCGAGGCGTTCCCGGAACGGATTCTTTATTGTGAGGGAAAAACAAACGTCCCAATACCGATTGACCATGCGTTTAACAAGGTCGGCGACGCATATATTGACATAACATTTGAATTTGCGTTGCATGAAAACCCGTCAATATATGAGTACGTAACATTTGGCGAGTACGACGCAAAGACCATACGAAAAGCAGTATTGGAAACCGGATATTACGGCGAAATTTACAACTGGTTGTATTATCAGAGTAAGAAATAAAAAGACCCCCGGCGTCATAAATCAATATGCACCGGGGGAATTTTACGCAGTAACCGAGAGCGATATTTGGTTGATGCGGTACCACAAAAATATATTGTTTGCCGTAAATTGCAAAACAACCCGCAAAAATAAATTTGAAATAAAAGTATTTATTTTTGGTAATTAAAGAAATATTTGTACCTTTGCATTGAAGTTAAGCCCACGCACGGGGATAGTGCGAAATAATATGAATATCAGAAAAGACAAAGAATTGAACATTTTGGCGAAAGCAGCCGGAAAGAAAGCAACAGAAGTTGAAACAATCATTGTAAACCAATTAATCCAAAAGGAAATGATACAAGACGACCCGGAATTTTGGGGATGCACTTTGTTTGATAGTATCGAACGTGACGTTCCGGTTTCTGATGTTGTCGGCATTATCAAAGCAACCGGAATTTCGGTTGTACGTTCCGAACATTTGGACGCATTTCTGAATTTGGTATTGGTCGGAAAAGGAGATTGCCCGGTATGTGGCGGAGAAATGGAAGTTACCGACGCCGATTATAAATGTTGCGGCGGCGATGGGTATTTAACCCCGTATGAATACGAACCGATATTTGAGGAAAAAACCTGCAAACATTGCGGACACGTAGAATAATAACCATAAAAATAAACAATATGAAATTAAGAGTAAATGAAGCAATCGCCCGTTCCGAGGCGAACGGAAAAAAGGTATTGAAAAAGGATATTGCAGCCCGTTTATTTGAGGGCGCAAGCGAAAGCGCACAGCAGGTAAATATGACAAATCTTTGCAACGGGACAACCAAAAGGATTGTTCCGGAATGGGTAGTAATAATTTGCGAAATGTGCGGTTGTTCCGCCGATTATCTGTTTGGAATGGAGGATTAAAACCATGAAAAAGAAGTTTATCGAAAAAATGGAAAAGATGGTTGATGTTTTCTTTTCCGATGCGTGGCAAGCAAAGGTTTTTGCAATGATATTTAGCATTTTCGGAGTAATATGTTTTATTGCCGGATTTTGGAATTATATTCATTTTTTGTTTTCTGCAATGTGTGGATTAATGGCTTATGTATTGTTTAACGAATTAAAGAGCAAATAACATGAGAGCGAAAAAGAAACAGCCGGAAAACCCGGAAAAAAGTATTGCAAACACAATGGGTAACGCAGTAAATGCGGTTAAGAAGTTGGCGGAAGCAATGGGACAATTGCCCGCCGATAAATTCCCGGAAATAAACGATGAACAACAGATTGTCCCCGGATTGGATGCCGTCGAAATAGAACAGCCCGCCGGGGCTTTTGAAATTGTGCCGGGCATGACGGTTGAGGAAATGACAGCAATGTTTTTTGATGGTGCGTTGATTGAACCGCCGTATAAAGTATGGCAGCTAAACAGCAAAGGACACCGATATTATTACAAGTTTGACGACAACGGAACCCCGGAATTTTATCCGTCAGTTACAACAATTTTGTCCCAAACAATGCCACAATCGCCGTTTCTGATAAAATGGATTGCCGACAAAGGTATTGACGAGGCGGAACGATACAAAGCAGAACGGGCGGCGTATGGTACATTTATGCACGCCCAATTTGAGGAACTTATAATTAACCGGGTTTATGATTTGGACGGATTGAAAGCCAAATTGAAAGATTATATTGATAACAACAAATTGCCCGCCGATTTCATTTATTACGCTGATGATTTCAAAAAGGATATATTAGCATTTGCGCAATTTGTTTTGGATTATGACGTTAAACCGTTAGCCGTGGAAATTGCGTTGGTACACCCCGTTTATAATTACGCCGGAATGATTGATTTACCGTGTACGATGTTATCAAAGCCCGGTTCAAAAGAATACATAAACGCAATTGTGGATTTCAAAAGCGGGCGCAAAGGATTTTACGAAGAAGCGGAAATTCAGTTGCATTTATATGCGATGATGTGGGACGAAAATTTCCCGGATATTCCGATTGACCGTGTTTTCAATTTTAGCCCGAAAGATTGGAGAAAGAAACCGACGTACAATTTGAAAGACCAAACAGACAGCCCGAACGCAAAGAAAATCCCGTATCTTTTGGAGTTGGCATCAATTGAGGACGAAAAACGGGATAATACATTTACGGCGGTTTCCGGGGAAATATCATTGGATAACGAACCGGATTTGACAAACAATATTGTTTCGCTGACGTTGGCGGAACTTGTTAAAAGCAAAGCCCCGGCGGAAAAGAAAAAGCCGGAACCGGAAAAAGCCGTTACCGTTGAGGATTTGAAGAAAGACCCGGAACCCGAACCACAGCCGGAACCCGAACCACAACCGGAACCGGAGGAAAAGAAAACCAAGACCGTAAAGAGAACCACACGAAAAACGGCAAAAACGGCGGGAAACAAGCCCGTCAAGGAAAAGAAAACCGCAAAACGTACAATTACACCAAAAAAAGAAAAAGTGGCTAAAATCGAAGAAAAACAGCCTAAAAAGCCGGAACCCGTGACAAAGAAAGATTTGTTGAATACTGAAATTAATATATAAAAGCAAGGGGCGGAAAGCCCGTCCCCGTTTCTTATTTGTTGGCAGTTCTTAAAAGTTGGCAATTATGGAAAATGAAATTTGGAAAGACATTCCCGGATATGAGGGGTATTATCAAGTTAGTAATTACGGGAGGGTAAAGTCAATGTATTTTTATGCTTGTAATTTAGAATGGTGTTCTCATAAATATAATATGAATTATGGAACAAAAATAAAAAGGCAGGCAGAAAAGATACAAACGCCCGTTTCCCAATATGATATGAAAGGGAAATATATAAAAACGTATAAAAGTATAAAGCAAGCATACGAAGAAACGGGAATAGATAAAACGGGTATCAGTATGTGTTCAAGAGGATTGTTAAAAACGTCCGGAGGATATATTTGGAAGAAAGGAGGAAAAAATGAAAGGTAGAATAATGCGTAATGAACCAATAAATAGAATATCATTACCTATAATTGGGAAAATAAAAGTTGGCGTAAAAGATGAAAAGGGATTACCTAAAAGTATAGATTATTTTGTAAGCACCGGGAAATATGCAGGATTATTTAAGAAAGCATACGGAGAGAAGCCGCAAACAATACAAATAGTATTTGCCTATGATGAACCGGAAAAGTCATGCCGGGAAGAATATCAATATAGGGATGATGCGGGTAAATTGGTTGCATACGGCGACGGGGAAACGTTCTTTGTATGGAACGGGAAACAATATGCACAATACAGTACAAAAGATTATCCCGATTTAATGGCAGGCGTTGCGCAAAAACACCCAAACCGGGCTGTTAAGAATGGCGGCGACGGATGGATTGTAACGTTAACCGTAACTTTTATTATTCCGTTGGTTCGTGGCGTTGGCGGGGTATGGCAATTCACGACAAAGGGTACGGCGTCAACAATACCCAATATCCGTGATACATTCGACGCCATATTGGAAGAAAAGAAGTTCGTCAAAGGAATTATCTTTGATATGAACGTACAATTTGCAGTTTCTCAAAAGCCCGGCGACCGTTCCCGTTATCCGGTTGTTACGATTGTTCCAAACGAAAGTGAGGAAAATTTGTTTGCGGTAAAAGAAGCATTTAAGCCCGTACAGTTGTTGGAATAAAAAAAAAGTATTATATTTGTGGCGTAAAACGATCGACCGTTACCGATTGAAAGATATTTGCTAATTAGCTACAAAGCCCCTTTTAGATGTGTAACGGCTCTAATTGGGGCTTTCTTTTTTTAATTATGACTTACAATATTTTGATTGACCAAAGATTCGCCGTTGCGAATAAACTGACTATTGTTCAAACAACAACGCTTGCAGCGTGTATGACATTGCCAACGTGGACTAATACAATTACGGTTGATGGCATTGTTTGGTATCAATATTCAGAAACAAAAATGGTAGATGATTTTCCGTTGCTTTTTTCAATCCCTAAAAGAGTTTACAAAAACATTAAAGAACTTGCAGACAGAGGATTTATTGAGTTGAGTTCTTTTGGGAAAACAAAGTATCTAAGATTTACAGAAAAATGTAAAACATGGAACAGAAGCGAAACGGACTTTAATCAGTCCGAAAACGGACTACAAGACTATAATATTAATATACAGCAGTCCGAAAACGGACTAAAAAACAGTCCGAAAACGGACTTTAATCAGTCCGAAAACGGACCACAAGACTATATTATTAATAATAATAATAATATTAATAACACTATAAAGAAAGAGGCTAAAGCCTCAAAAGAAAATCCAAACGGATTTTCACAAGACAATTTTTCAAACGAAGAAAAAACAGTTAAAGCAAGTATTGTTTATGGGTTTACCCCGGAATTGTTGGACGTCAGAAAACAAGTAATTGATAAAGTTGATAATTACTTTGCAAAACTTGTATTCCCATTTGATAGCGATGAATTTAAACGGAACTTTTATATTTTGATGTGTCAACCGAAATGGAGAACGTCGCAAAAGAGTTTTTCAGCGATACAAGCAAACTTAAATGGTTTGAGTAAATACCCGGAAGAATTTGCGCTGATTCTGATAAAAGAAAGCATTTCAAAAGGTTGGGCGGCGTTAGAATATGATTCAACCCCCGAAAAATACGAAAAATGGGAAAAAATGAAACGTTCCGTAAAGACAGAGCAGCAAAGCAGCAAAGAAATTGCGGATATGATGAAGTATTTAAACAATGATTTTGATTGATATGGGAGCAATTGAAAAAAAAGAAAATACGGCGTTAGAAATATATAATACCAAGCCCGGAACAAAAGCCATTGAAGTACGCCGTATAATGGTGCAATTGCCGGAGGTTGCCAAAGCATTAAACCCAGTTGAAAAATATGTTTTCGCAGCGTCAACAAAAACACCAATTGCGGAAATTGACGATGCAAAATTAGTTGAAAATCTTTCGTTACTGTTTAAGCGTATAGCAATAGACGTTGGTTATATAATACCACAGAATGAAAATGATTGGAATTATATACAATCCCGGTTGTTGGATATTCTGAAACGTTATCACTCTGATATGACGTTGGCGGATATTAAGATAGCTTTTGAGTTGGCGACGACCGGGGAATTAGACGAATTTTTGCCGAAAGATAAATACGGGAACCCGGACAAAAACCATTATCAACAGTTCAACGCCGATTACTTTGCAAAGATTCTGAAAGCATACAAGCAAAAGCAGACAGATGTAATTGATAAAGCATACAAAGCTATACCGAAAAAAAACAATGAAATTTCGCCGGCGCAAATCTGGAGATTTGAGATACAAAGACAATGGCGGAACCGTTATATTTTCCTTTGCTACAAATACACCGGGAAATTAATATTGGGGCTAACTGATGATATGTTTTTGTATGAATGGTTGCAAAAATGCGGGTTGGCTGATGATGTACAAGTTAAAGAGGACGACCGCAAAGAAGCGTTTGCCCGGTATATGCAGCGTGTAGTCCGTGGAATGATAAACCAATATACGGCGTTTCAAGTTCGCCGGAAAGGAACCGAAAGCCCGGAAATTGATTTTACGGCGTTTGAGGTTGCCCGGAGAAAGGAGATTATAAAAGCATTTGACCGGATGATTTCCGAGGAAATGCAAGTTGATAACTACATGAAGTTTTAAATATGGAACGATTTATTGTTTGCTTTATAATTGGCGTAATAGGTTATTTTACAAAAGCGGGAGGATATAAAGATGAAAATTGAAAAATGTGGAAACATAACATTAATAAACGGGGATTGCATGGAGTTTATGCAATCCCAAAGTGATAAATCTTTTGATTTGGCAATTGTTGACCCGCCATACGGAATTGATTACGCTGCAAAACCTGCAAGGTCAAAGCATGAAAAAAAGAATTGGGATAATGATATACCAAATGATATTTATTTTGACGAACTTTTCAGAATTTCTAATAAATGTATAATATGGGGTGGAAATTATTATAAATTGCCTCCATGCCAATGTTTTATATTTTGGTACAAACAAAATCCGGTTCCTAACTTTTCAGATGGTGAGTTTGCGTGGACTAATTTTAATTGTCCTGCAAAATGTTTTGATTATAGATATTATGGAAATTTACAAGGTAAAAGTTCAGTCAAAGAAGAAAAAATACACCCCACACAAAAACCAATAATATTATATGAATGGCTATTACAAAATTTTGCAAAATCCGGACAAAAAATATTGGACACGCACGGCGGAAGTATGAGCCATGCAATAGCCGCACATAAATTGGGCTTTGATTTAACTATAATTGAAAAAGACCCGGTTTATTATGAACAAGCAAAGAAAAGATTAATTGAGTTTCAAAGACAGCAAGTTTTATTTTAATTATGAAAATTTCAGCAGTAGTGGGGATTGACCCCGGAACAAGTGGGGGTATAGTAACATGGCGACCGAGCCATAACATAACCGCCATAAAAATGCCAAAGGATATAAACGAACTCAAAGACTATTTGTTGTATTTGAAAAGCATTTGTTCGCCAATTGTCTTTTTGGAAAAATTGAGCGTGCGCCCGGATGATGTAACGCCGGGTGCCGATGGCGTAAATATGGGTAAATTGTACCGAATACAAAAGATGATGGCAAACTTTGAGCAATTGAAAGCAATCATTTCAGTTTGCGACATTCCGTTTGTTATGGTACACCCTATGAAATGGCAAAACGAATTGAAGTTGCGAGCAAAGACGACACGAAAAAAAGAAGAAAAGAACGAGCGAAAACGCAGATACAAAGAGATTGCCGGGAATTTGTACCCGGAATTGAAACCGACATTGTGGAACGCCGACGCCACGTTGATAATGCACTTTGGACGATACATTTTGCGCAACAACCCCGGTTGGGTGCGTCAGAATTTACCAAGCAATATGCACGAACGTTTGTTTTAGCCACGTAGAGCGATTTTAATTTCAAAATGGATAAAATATACATGGAAGAAGAAAAAGCCCCGCAAATCGAAAATCCGGAAAAAATAAGTATTCCGGATTTTAAAGAATATGAAATTGATAGAAACGGAAATGTGTTTAGAAATGGAAAGTTGATGAAACAGCAAACAAACACATACGGTTATAAACACATTCATTTAAGTATTGGAGGGAAAGTAACCACATGTTTAGTACATAGACTTGTTGCAATGGCATTTATTCCAAACCCGGACGGTAAACCATGCGTTGACCATATAGACGGAAATAGAAAAAATAATTCTGTTGATAATTTAAGATGGGTTACTATAAAAGAAAATAATAATAACCCAATAACAAAAGAACGTATTGGATTATCTAAAAGTGGAGAAAATTGTCCTTTTTATGGGAAACGTGGCAAATGTTGTTTACATTCAAAACCTTTGTTTCAGTTTAAGAACGGGGAATTGATAGGTTATTTTGAAAGTATTGATGAAGCATGTAAAAAATATGGTTACGACCATTCTTTAATAACAAGATGTTGCCAACATAAAGTTTCAATTGCATACGGTTATGAATGGGAATATGCCTTTGATTATTTTATTGAATTAACAAAACAATTGCGTCATAATCAACGCAGATATTTTGCCCAACGCAGACCGGAAATATTGGAAACGTGTAAACGTTTAGAAGGTGAAGTTGATGCAGTTATTGCAAAGATGTTTGATAAACAATTGAAAATGTTTTAAGGTATGCCCGGCATGTAATATTGCCGGGCTTCTTTGTTTTTTTTGAGAAATAAAAAGAAAAACTTTTGGAGATTAAAATAATATACGTATATTTGCAGTGTTGAAAGTTCAACGCACCGACCGGGCGGGTTCCCGGATAAATTATAAAACTATGAAGTTATTAGAGATTCACAAAAACGGTATTAATGCGCATAATAATGAAGTTTCATTTTATGGCATAGATTTTCAAACAAAAACATTGATGTTTGATGGAATAGAAAACGTTGAATGTGCAATAGAAATTGCAAAAGAGTTAGGATATAAGATTTCTGAAATACAAATGATGTTTTGATATGTTTATAGATGAAGTAGGAGCAACCCGGCACGCAATAAGCGACAAAGAGTTGAACGAATTATACAAGCGTTTGGAAAATTTCATTGCTGATTGCACGGTTGAGGAAGCGAAAGAAAGCCGGGACGCATTTGTTAAGGTGCAACAATGATATACCAAAGAATGAGAGAAAACAAAAAATAATATTAATCAGCCGGGGGAAACCCCGGCACAAACCGAGAGCAAAAATGATAGTAAAGAAATTAGAATTGGTAAACTTTCAAGTAATTAAGGAGTTTAACGCAGATTTTGACGGTAACGTTTATTTCATTACCGGGGATAATGAGTTGGGAAAATCAACCGTGTTAAAAGCAATTGGGGCTTTGTTGACCGGGAACCGTGACGCCGTATTGAAGAATGGAGAAAGCAAAGGTTTTGCAAAAATGATTGTCGGCGACGACGGCGAGGAATACGAGGTTGAATTGAAATTCACGAAAGCAAACCCACGTGGCACGTTATCAATTAAATCAAAGACAACCGGAATGAAAAGTGATAACGTTTCTATGTTGCAAAAGATTTTCGGTTATACAGATTTTGACGCCGTGGAATTTTCCCGTTGGTCGGAAACCGCCGAGGGACGCAGAAAGCAAATTGAGGTTGTAAAGTCTTTGTTGCCGGAAGAAGTAAGAACAAGGATTTCCGAAATTGATACAACCGTTGCCGGGCTTAAAACAGAACGTACCGGAGTAAACCGAGATTTGAAAACCTACAAATCAATATCAGATGCAGCCGGGCAGGGATTGACAACGCAGGATTTGAAAACGTATGCCAAACCAAAGGACATTACGGAACTGATGAAAGAACAAGCCGAAAACGCCCAATTGATAGAAAAAGCAAAAACCGTTCGTTCGGCTTTGGAGCAAAGAAAAAAGCAGTTGGAAGAAATTCCGGAACGTTTAGCAGCGGCAAAAGCGACATACGAAAAAGCCATTGAAGAAGCTAAAAAAGCGATAGAAAGAACTGAAAAACTTTACAAAGAAGCTATTGCACAAATAGAAAGTGAAAAGGCAGATTATGAAGCACGAAAAGCAAATGCCGAAAAATGGTTGGCTAATTATGAAGAAAACAACCCGGAAAAATTAGATACATCCGAGCAGTTGAGAAAAGCCGAGGAACACAACAAAATGGCTGCAAAGGTTGCCGATTATCTTTCAAAGAAAGAACAAGCAGACGACAAAAAAGCAGAAGCGGAAAAGATGGATTCAGAAATTGCGGAATTATCCGCAGAGCGTGAAAAACTTATTTCGTCGGCGAAATTACCGATTCCCGGGCTTTCGTTTAGTGATGATGGGTTAGTATTAAATGACGTCCCATTTGTCGCCGGAAAGGTTTCAGATTCGCAAATAATGGAGGTTGCCGCAAAACTGATTATTGCAAGTAACCCAACGGTTAAGGTATTCAGAATTGCGAGGGGCGAAAGTTTGGGACAAAAGAGATTGCAGGCAATTTTGGATTTGGCAAAAAAAGAGGGATTCCAAGGTTTTATTGAAAGTGTTGTAAGGGGACAGCAGGATTTAATTATTGAGGAATACACAGAACAATAATAATAAACCGGGGGTCGTTAAATCAAAGACCCCCATAAAACAAAAACAATATGGAAGTAAAAGACATGACAATTTCGGACGTTTTGAAAACACCCGAATTTTATAATAATCTGAAAGTGGTTATTTCCGATTTGGAAAACATCCGGAGAAATGCAGGAATAAGCGCAAACGCCCCATTGAAACGGCACCCGATAGACCGATTGCAGGAAAAAGGAGTTTTTGAACCGGGACAAATGACCGTTCTTTATGCGTCGGCGATGGATAAAAAATTGCAGGGGTATTCAAGCAGCGAAAGAACGTTTCTTTTGAATGTAGGCGGAGAGGCTTTTAATAAGACCATGAAACAATTTGTTGACCAAGAAAAGAAAGACAATGAGGAAAAGAGAGATAACAGCAACGGGAATGATTAATAATAACGGCGGTTTACAAATGTACATGGGCGAATTAAATCAATTCTTTGCAATGCACAAAGGTAGCCGCATAATCGCCCGTTTTATTGTAGCGTCGCCCGGTTCATCAGAGGCTTTGAAAGGTTATTATTTCAATTACGTTGTACCAACGTTTAGAACCGGAATTTGGGAGGCGGGCGAACGTCTGACAGATGAACAAACCGAACGCCGATTGCGTGAGTTGTCCCCGGTAATGTATGAGCAAATACCGAATATTGAAACCGGGGAATATGAAACCCGGTTGCGTAAAATATCAGAGTTGAGCAATGCGGAATTGATAGAACACATTGAGCATTTAAAACAGATTGCAAGTGAAGAATATTATATATATATAGCAGACCCAAATGAAATTTGATTATGAAAAAAGTAACATTGAAAGACAGCAAAGGAAATGAGATAAACGACATTATGAAAGATGTTTTGACGTTCGATTGTGAAACAACCGGGTTGCCCCCAAAGGGCGCAAAATGGGACGTTGATTTTGCGGAATTTCCAAATATTGTGCAATTGGCATGGGCGGTAAACGAAAAGGAACGTTCCTACATTATTAAGCCGGAGGGATGGGAAATACCGGAAGTGTCAACAGAAGTTCACGGAATTACAGCAGAGAGAGCAAACGCCGAGGGCGTCCCATTTGCTGATATTATAGGCGAATTTTTGGAGGATTGCGAAAAAGCCCGTTTGTTGGTAGGACACAACATTTACTTTGATACGTCAATTGTAAAAGCAATGATATTGCGAATTATGGGGCGTGAGTATTACGACGAAAAAGCCGAGGACGCATTGTTTAAGGGAAAACGAATTGATACCATGATGAAAACAATTAAATTTGTCGGCGCAATGTTTGCAAATGGAAGCCCCGGAAAATTCCCGACGTTGGAAGAACTTTATAATAAATGTTTCCCCGGCGAAACATTCCCGGCGCATGATGCGTTGGAGGACGTGAAAGCCTGCAAACGTTGTATTCCGGTTTTGGTGGAAAATGGTATTATAGAACTGAAACCAAAAGAATATCCGGCGGAACAATTGAAGTTTAACCCGGAACCGGAACCCGCAAAGACCAAAAAGGTAAAAAGGGAAGTTTTAGTTCACGGCCCGAAACCGATATTTACACCGGATGCAGAGCCGGAAAACAAGGTTGCAAAATTGTTAAATGAAACAGACTTTTAAATTATGAACGAAAAAAAAATGTGCATTGATTGCGTGGATTATCCGGTATGTTGTTTGTCCGGTCGTTGTGCTGATGATGAACCGTGCGAGTATTTCCAAGAAGAAACCGACCCGGAGGAACCGGGAAACAATAAGAATTAAAAATTATGAGCGAAAAAAAACAAAATGTTATGCCGATTCCTACAAAGGAAAAGTTTTCATTATCGAAAGTAAAGTTATTGAAAGATGGCGGGTTAGACGTACATTATGAAGTAACGGAAGTTGTCGGAAATGAGAGTTACACGAACAAATACCATGTATTGAGTGCAAAAGACATACACCCGGATTTGCGTCATTTGTTTAATGATTTGCGCCCGATTATGGGACGTGTATTCAACATAACGTCATTTAAAACCATGATGGCAACGCCGGAGTTTAAAGCAACAAAGGAACAAACAGATATTGCAGCCGCATTTGCGGAAGAATGTTTGGACAATATAGAGGTTAGGGGCGTTTCTTTGTCCGGGCAAGATGATAACGTAGGCGTCGTTTTAACCGGATTGTTTACCATATCAAACAATCAGAAAACAGCAATCAATACCCCACGAATGAAATATAACGTTGAAACGTTCGGTTTTGAGGAAGAGTTGGAAAACATTGTTTGCGATATTGAAAACGAGGTTTACGAATTTCTGTTTGAGGGCAAAAAGGCGCAAATGGATTTGTTCGGGGCTGATGGGGAACCAAACCCGTTAGTTTACGAAAATGATGCAGACAACGAAAATGAAAATGATATGTTCCCGGAAATGGCAGCCCCGGCGGACGATACAGACAATATGTAATGGAGCCAATATTGTTGACCGAGCGTTGCGAATATGAATATTGCGTTGCACGTGGTTACGAACCGTTATTGGATATTCGTAATTTTCGGTTAGATATACGGTTGCGTGTTGAGTTACAACGGGAATTGTTCGGGAATTGCGTTTTAGGACGTGGCGACATTCCCGTTGCCAACCAACGGTTTTTCCGGTGGGTTTGGGAACATAAGCCGCACAGATGCGAGGAATGTTTAAAGCCGTTACGGAATTATTCCGCCGTTTATTGTTCGCATATATTGACCCGTGGAGCGTTTCCCGAAATGGCGCATGATGCAAGAAATATAAATATACTATGTTTTGAACATCATTCATGTTGGGAGAATGGGGATAAAACGAAAATGCGTATATATCCGGGCAACGTCCGGATTATTGAATTGCTTAAAAACGAATACAGAAGTTTGAAAATATGAGGACGAAAAAAAGAACACCAGATTACGGGGCAATTTCCCGCCGTTCAATCCAAAATGATTTTAAAAGGGTACAAAGGTACCCGGAAAGGGAGAAACGCCCGCAAATCGAAAATCCGCCCAAAATAAATGCAGAAAGACGGGTTTTGTTTGTTAGTGAAAATTCAGCATATTACCGATACCGTTCTTTTTTCGTCGGTAAATTGGTAAGACTAATAAAACAATCAAACGTCGGCGGTTGGATAGTTGGATTTGTTTACGACGACGACCGGAAAGCGATAAATCATGCCGCCGGATGGTCGGATATGAAAAAAGAATATTTGTTGGATGGCGTAAAATTTAAGTAGATGAAAATCAAAAAACAAACCGGATATAAAATTGTATTTTATACGTTCGTGGCGTTAACGGTTGCGTCATACATTTGGACGTTATGGAGTATTGGAAGTTGGATTTTTAAAGCTATATTTCTATGAGTGTAAACAAAGTTATTTTAATGGGTTACGTCGGAAAAGACCCGGAGTATAAAGATTTCGACAACGGCGGTTCGGTTGCGCAATTCACGTTGGCGACAACTGACAGAGCATTTAAAACGGCAAATGGTACAGAAGTACCGGAGCGCACCGAATGGCACAATATTGTTTTGCAAAATGGATTGGCAAAGGTTGCAAAAGAGTATGTAAAAAAGGGCGATAAACTTTATATTGAGGGGAAAATAAGAACCCGCAGTTATGAGGACAACAACGGCGTCAAAAGATACATTACAGAAGTTTACGGGTTTAATATGGAGATGTTGTCGCCAAAGAAAGACGGACAAACAACGCAGCAGGGAGGCGCACCAACACCGCCGCCGCCAATTCCCGACCAAGGCAAAGATGATTTGCCATTTTGAGAATGAGGAACGAAATTAAAATTCAAATCCCGGAGGGTTCCCGGCTGATTGGGTCACGGAAAAAGGGGCGAACGGTTATTTTTTCTTTTGAATACAATAAGGAGGACGCAGCCGTTCCGGAGCCGGAACCGATACGACCAATTGGTTTTGCCCATTACAAGGAACCCGCCGGGAAAGATAAAAAATAAAGTTATGCAGTTTAATAGCAAAGAATATGACCCCGAAAAACACGACCGTTGGCGTGCGTTGACCGTCAAACAGCCATACGCAAATGATTTGGTAACGGCGGCATACAAAGACGAAAACGGCGTTGTTTACGGGCGAAAATCAATTGAAGTTAGAAGCAAAAAAACGTCATACCGTGGCGACGTTCTTATTTGTTCGTCGGCAAAACCGGTTTATCCCGGAATGGAAAGCGGCGTTACTTTGGGATTGGTTGAGTTGTACGACGTGAAGCCGATAAAAGATTTTACCCCGGAGGATTGGGAAAACACCCGAATACCAAAAGAAAAGCGGGAAAAGATAACAAAGGGTTTCGGTTGGCTGATGCGCAACCCAAGACGTGTTGTTGAAATGCCAATTAAGGGGCAATTGGGTATCTATAATCTCGTATATACCAAGGGCGAAATAATACAATACCCCCGGAAAATGGTAATTGACAAAAAGAGTTGGGAACAGATAAAAAAACAGATAGAGAAATGAAAACAATCGGATTCCATATTGGACGTATCGGGTTTTATTTGTATCTGCAAAGTTTGTGGAAGTATAAGCAATTTTATTTGACGCCCGGAGTTATGGTTGAGGGCGTAAAAGGACATGACGTTTATTTAGATATTGAAATTAAATTGCTTTGTTTTTCCGTTGGTTTCCGGCTGATATGGATAAAAACCAAAAGAAATTATTAATTTTGTAATGTAAAATACTAAAAACGTGAGCGATGAAAGAGATAACAAAAATATTGCCATTAAATGAGGCGGCAAAGTTTCAAAAATCCGCAGGCAAATATGATTGCACAATTACGGAATTGGCGGTAATGGGAGCAGGGAAAGCAAGAATTTCAATTTCCGGAACAGAGGAAAATTTGGATTTGTTGGTTAGTTCGATAGAAAAAGAGAATAAAGAAACCACAACCGTTTGAACCCGGACGTGAATACAACCCCGGCGAACTTGCAGTTTACCGGGGTATGGTAATAATTGCGGAAAGATGGGTTAAACCGTCTGATAAACTGATTGAAAATGTTGGCAAATATGTATGTTTGAGTAGATGCGCGTGTTGCGTTATCCATAAAGACGATTGCCCGGCGGTTGGGCTTAAATGCCACAGAACAAGCCGTAGCGATAACAAAGTAATATATTTCAGAAAATTATATAACATAACAGAAAAAAGCGATGGAAAAGAAAAGATTTATCCCGTTTGATGAGGAAACGTTTTTGATGATTGAAGATGTAACGGGAACAGAACCGGAAGTTACAGAGAAAGAAAATTACTTTAAACTTAAAATGTACGCCCCGGACAAAGAGGAAAGAATAATTGAAGCCGCAATATATGCAGTTCAAGGCAGATACTGGAAAAGAATAAAAGACGTAAGGCCGATTAAAGAACAAAACCTTTTGCGTGGTGCAATATTCTTTGTTGAATACGAAAAAGGGGCGGAAAATTTGCCAAATGAGTTGCGCACAAATTTAGGTATGCCGGACGAAACCGCCGGGGATATTTATTGTCGCCGATTGTTAGAAGTTCGTGCATTACCCGTAAAGCGTGATAATTGGGAAAAATTGCAGATTTTTACCGGAGGCGGAACAATGCAGATTCCGAGAACGCCCGGCGGTTTGGCGGTTTATTCATTCCCGACCGAAAACGGCGTAATGTTGGACGTACCGGAGGGAAATTTTATTGTATTGACACCGGACGGAAAATTTGGCAAAATGGATATGCGAATGTTTATGGCTAATTTTGAAGAAAAAGACGCCAATACCGCCGGATTGAACTTTGACGAAAAGCGATTGTTTGAAAAGATGAATAAACTTTTCGGCAAGAATATAGAAAAAAGATTGGGAAAATTAGCCGAGGAATACAACGAATTGTTTGAAGCGTTTGAAAGATATTTAAGCAGGGAAAAAACGCAAAGAGAAATAAACGAAATTAATCCCGGAACGCATGATATTATCGACGAATTGGCGGACGTAAACGTTGTTTTATTCCATATTGCGGCATTATTAGGGTATAGCCAAAAGGAATTGCAGGAAATGGCATATACTAAAATTGCAGGACGTGAGAAAAACCCGGAATTTATGCGCAAACACCCACACAACAAACCGGAAAGCCCGGTTTGCGGTAATATGCAGCAGGAAACCGCCGAACGATACAAACATTTTGAGAACCGTTTTAACAAAAGACTATGACAAACGAAGAAAAAGAAGAATTAAGAAAAAAAGCGTTGTTCCTTACAAATACGGCGTATCTTTTGGCGGACATGGCACATACATGCGTTTTTTACGCTGATGATAAATTAAATCATTTAGGCAAATGCTTTGAAAAGGGCGAAAAAATGAGATTCAAAAAAGCCGCAAAGTTGACAAAAGAAGCATTTAAAGCCGTCAAGGAAATAACGGAACCATTGTATAATATTACCGACGTTGATAATGCGTGTATTGATAGCGATTATCTTTTGGAAGTTATTCAGTTGGTAATAAACAGAACCGACGAAACCGAGGAAAGCAAAACGGCGATGTTGGAATACATAAAGAAGTTACCACAAATTGAACATGTAGAAGTTTAAGCGTATGAAAAAAGATTTTAAACAAGAACTAACCGAACTTATTAATAAGCACGGTTTAGAAAAGGAAATGAGAGATACCCCGGATTATATTTTGGCAGAAATTTGTATTGATGCAATGGCGGTATTTACGGAAGCAATCGCCCGCCGTGACGAATGGCACGGATTCAGAAAGGCAGACGAAAAGAGTTCGCAGGATGCAAAACACAATTACCCGGATGATTGCAATATTTGCAAAGACCGTTTTAAATGTGCTGACTTTATGAGAACGCAACCAATTGCAATTCTGATTCAGCGTTTCAAGACGACAACGGACAAAGAGGAAAAAAACAGCAATCGCCGGATTGCTAAAACAGATAAACGCCGATGCGTCGGGAAAGCCTCAAAATGATATACCGGAAGAAGTAAAAGAAGTTGCCGGAAAGTTGGCAAAGGCTTTTGGCGCACGTGTTGAGATACACCGTATTGAGATACCGGAAAAGAAACGTAAGTTTAGAAAGAAACCAAGAAAGGAGCAAGGCAATGAAACCCGTTGAATTTCCCGGCGTGAATGTAGTATTTGCAAAAGACCAACCGGAATACATGCCGTTACCTGCAATGAAAATCCATAATGACCCGCAGGGCTTATAATTACCAAATGGCAGTTATCCCCGGAAGAATTGGAGAGAGTAAAAGAAACCGGAACAATACATTTGTCAATGCTGACGTTTAACCAACCATTGCAACCCGTATTGTTAACCGTAGATTTACCAACAGAAAAATAATAAAGTTATGGATAAAGAAACATACGTAAAAAGAATGGCAGAATTAAACCATATAAGGGAAAAGGCTTTGCAGTTTAATGATAAAGAAAGGGAAAAAGCAGTAGAAAGCTATAATGCTGCAAATTGTCCTTTCAAGGTAGGCGAAAAAGTTATATTTACCCTAAACAGAAGCGGAATAATTGAAAAAATATATGCAAATGATTATGGAGATTTTTCGTATGATATAAGAACCATAAAAAAGGACGGGGAACCGTCAAAGATAATTATTCATACAAATACATGGGACAAGATATATAAGGCATAAAAAACGCCCCGGAATTATAACCGGGGCTTTGCCGTTTAGGTACCGGAACGAAAGAAAGCCAAAATAAGGCCCGTAGGGCGACGAAAATACAAAAGACAATAAAAGTATCAAGGAACAAACGAAACCCGCTTAAAACGAAAATTCCCCGAAAATAACAAGCAAAGGGAAAGAGACGTTTGAGAGGAAAGCAAAGTAAATTGTTTTGCTGTTATAAAAAGGTTAGAAAAATGGAAGCGAGTAAAAGACAAAGGGGCGGACGCCCGAAAATGTGCAAACGAACAAAAGACCAAAGGGAGTTTGATTTGGCTTTTTGTTCAAATCTGTTTTTACGTGGTTACACGTATAGGGAGATTTCGGAAAGACTGAATGAGGAAAACGCCCGGCGTGGCGTCGGTTATACCATAACAAAACAAATGGTATATTGGGATATGCAACATTTGCTAATTGAGTGGAAACGTGAACGTCTGGAAAATATAGACGATTACGTTACGCAGGAATTGCGAAAGTTGGATAAAATGGAGGTTGAATTGTGGGAGGCGTGGGAACGTTCAAAGACCGGGAAATTGCGAGAGAAAAACAGACAGAACGCAAAGCCCCGTAAAGTGTTGGAGGATGGCGACAACCCGGAATATTACGGGTATGAGGAAACCACAACGGAAACGTCCACCGGAAACCCCCGGTTTTTGGATTTGCTTTTGAATGTGCAGCAACGCCGGGCAAAGATGTTGGGATTTGATGCGCCAATAAAAGTTGATATACCGGGAATAAAAGAAAGTATAAATGGCGATGCACCGAAATACGATGTATCAGCAATCCCGGACGACCTATTGTTTGCGGTCGCCGATAAATTGCAAACAGCAGAATATAAAAAACAATTAGCAGAAAAAGGAGTAATTGACGATGGTACGAACAACAAAGAATAATATCAAGAAAAAAGATGAACCGAAACCCGTACACACGTGCGGGAGTTGTGGTTGGGGTAAATATTATTACGACCATTCAAATTTGGATATGGACGGGAACCCAATTTGTTTAAAATGCCCGTTTGTCGAAAATCGCAGTATAATACGTTCGGAAAAAGCGTGCGACAAATGGAAAATGAAACAATAAATTGGTTGATTTTTAAGATTCCCGGGTTTTAAGTCAGAAAAAATACGGGGGTAAGACAAAAATATATGGTATATTTTTAAGAATTAAACAAAATGGATAAAGAACAATTGCTTAAAATGTATGCAGCATTGAAAAACAACCCAGGCGAGATAGTAAAAGCGGCGGCACGCCATAGGCTGATAAACTTTGCCCGGTACATGCAACCGGATTTGGCTTTGGAACCGTTCCACGTCGTTTATTATACGCTATTGGATAAGTTCGCCCACGGGGAAATAAAAAAAATGATTGTGCAAATGCCGCCTCAACATGGTAAGGAAATATCCGATAATCAGATAGTTGCTACCACTAAAGGGATAAAAAAACATGGTGATTTAATTGTAGGGGATTACGTGTTTGGTAGGGATGGAACCCCGGTTAAAGTATTATGGGTGTCAGAAAAAACAAGAAGCGAATATGTCGTTTCTTTTTCTGATGGGGCAAAGATAGAATGTCATGGTAATCACGAATGGACGGTGTATAATAGATTTCGACAGAAAGAGGAAACTATAGAAACGAAACATATGGCATCCTCCACAATATATAATGGAGATGGAAAAAGAGGAAGCCGATATAAATACCAAGTAGATAGCAATGTTTGCGTAATGTTTGATAGTCGGAATGTAGATTTAGACCCATACGTTTTAGGAGCGTGGCTAGGAGATGGGGATAGCTCATGCGGGATTATACACATTGGCAATAATGATGTTGAAATAATAGGGAATAGTACATATAAGTTCAAAGAAAGTAAGGGCACGACAACACGTAAGTTTTACAGCCCAGAATTGAATATTTTACTAAAAAATAATGGACTAATTAAGAATAAACACGTACCGGATATGTATAAATACAATTCAGTTGAAGTTCGCAAGAATGTGATTGCTGGATTAATTGATACAGATGGGTATGTGTATCACAGAAACGGACGTATAACCATATCCAACACAAACAAGCGGATTATAGACGATGCAGCATTTATATTACGCTCATTAGGTCAGTCTGTAGTTGTGTGTGAATTCAAACCTAGGGTTAGTAGTAGCGGAATAGTAGGGAAGAAGATAGTATATCAACTCTGTTTTAATCCTACAATGACTTTCCCGACAAAAGTAAAACGTAAGAAGATAACGAAATTGTCTATAAATAAGAAGCGTGCTATTGTTTCTATTGAACGAAAGGAGGGCTTGGGTTATGGTAATTGCATCCAAGTAGATGGGGGTATCTATCTGGTTGGAGATACGTTTATTCCTACGCATAATAGTGAGGGGTCGAGCCGAAAGTTGCCCGCTTTTATGTTAGGATTGAACCCGGACACAAAAATTTGTATTGGTTCGTATGCTGCAACGATTGCGAGAGATTTTAACCGTGATGTTCAAAGAATAATTGATACGCCAAGTTACCGGGAATTGTTCCCGGAAACGTATTTGAACGGTTCCAACGTCGTAACAATGGCTAATACATATTTACGAAATTCTGACGTCATAGAAATGGTTGGGCATAAGGGTTTGTTGCGTGTTGTCGGTCGTGGCGGTTCTTTGACGTCAAAAACGGTTGATGTATCTATTTTGGACGACGTTTACAAAGATTATGCCGAGGGCAACAGCCCGATTGTACGTAATGCGGCGTGGAAATGGTACACGACCGTTGTACGTACCCGTTTGCATAATGATTCCCAAGAATTAATTGTGTTTACCCGTTGGCATGATGATGATTTGATTGGACGTATTGAAAAAAGCGGGGAAACCGTAATTGAGATTAAAAGTTGGGACGATGTAAAGAACATTCCGGCGGGCGCATGGGTACGCATTAATTTTGAGGGATTGAAAACCGGGGAGCCAACAGAGATTGACCCACGGGAACCGGGGGCGGCGTTATGGGATAGACGACACAGCCGGGCAAAATTGGAGGGACAAAGAGCGTTAGACCCCGTACAATTTCAATGTTTGTATCAAGGCAACCCCGGAAACGCAGAGGGTAAATTGTACCGGAACCCGTTCCGAACATACGTTGACAAATCCGAATGGGGGACGTATGTACGTAGTGGCAATTACACCGACGTTGCCGACGAGGGCGACGACTTTACATTTTCGGCATGTTATGACGTTTACAAATCCGGTAATGAGGTATGGAACGAACAAAAGAAACGGTTTGAACCGATTTTGTATGCGCTAATTACTGACATGGTATTTACGCAGGAAAATACAGAAGTAACATCCGTTACCGTCCCGGAAATGATAAACCGTTGTGGAACGCAAAAAGCATGGATTGAAAGTAACAACGGCGGTGCCGGGTTTGAAAAGTTGATACGTAAAAAGATAAAAGCGATTTCCGAACCATTTTACCAAGGTGCCAACAAGGAAAGCCGCATTATAACAAATTCGGCAAGCGTCAACGCCCAAATCATAATGCCGTTAGGATGGGAGGAACGTTTCCCAAAGATACATGAACACGTAACCGGGTTTTTGCGTGATTTCCCAGCAAATGAGCATGACGACCCGGAGGACGGTTTGACCGGAATATATGAAAAGGAATTGGCGGACGGCGATACAAGACCATACAGCCAAGCAACAAGGGGAATTAAACGTCGTAATTAGCATTTTATTTCATATATGCAAGGATTTAGCCTAAAATATCATAACTTTGCAATAAGTAATGGGGCAAAGGGTTAGCCCCCGGAGATAATAACAAAAGTTTTAACGTTAAAAAATTAAGATTATGGCTATTTGTAAATGCCCGGCAGCAGCAGCGTTGCCAAACATTCCAAACTTTACGTGTGCCGAGAGTTTCGGACAGATTCAGAAAGTAGCGTTTCAGAGATTGTATAAAAGCACCGGAGCAAAAAATTCATTTACCACGACGGCGGGTATTGGGAAAGAAGCGTCATGGACGCCGTTGTTATCGGCAGAGGACGACACGAAAGTTGTTGTCTCCCCGTATATCCAAGCACCGACAGCAGAAGCAGGCGCACCCCGTACGTTCGGCGGAGGAAACGAAACGTTGGGCGGTATTGAAGAAATTATTGGACGTGAGCCAACCCCATTTACGGCGGTTATGCGTAAAATGCCGCAATCACTGATTAAAGCATTGAAAGATTTGCAATGTGAAAGCGATTCCCAAAATTTGGGGGTTTATTTGTTTGATGAAAACGGCGCAATTGGTGCATTGCAAGACCCGAAAACAGCAGCAACGTATTATCCTATTCCAATTCGTTCTTTGTTTATCGGGGATAAAACATTGGGAGGATTTGAGGCACCCGATAGCAACGCAATACAATGGGCGTTTTTACCTAATTGGTCGGATGATTTGGTTATTATCGTACCGGAAGATTTTAACCCGCTAACAGACTTAAAAAATGCAGCAGGGTAAACAAACAATAGTGACGTTGGAAAATGAAACATTGAAAACGACACGAGATTTTGAAGTTAGCCACGCCGAAAGACTTTTAAAAATGCCAAATAACGGCGGTTGGCAGTTACCGGAAAATAGTAAATTTGAATTTGACAAAGAAAATGGGCTTAGATATAAGAGAAATAAAAAAGCAGATAACGGAGCCACGGAACAAAGCGGCGATAAGTAGGGCGATTTACCACCAAAACCGCATACGATTTCATGCGGAAAAGGCGTTGACGCCATACATTACGCAACCCGTGACCGATTTTTTGGCTTATGTTTCAAACCTTATACCCGCAGACAAATTCAAAGTGTTCAAAACATTGTTCCGTTACCCCGTAAAGACAAACGAGGTAACGGGCGTTTGTTTTGATAAGTTGAGCCGCATTTTTGACGGTCGTAACCCGGCGTTCAATTATCAGTTTATGAACAGCGAACAAAGGGACGATTGGGAGTATTACAGACAACACGTATTGGAAGAACCCGAAATTTGGAGCACAAAGGGATGGGAATATTTCAAAACCGAAATTAACAGCGTATTAATTGTTGATTTGCCAAAAGAGCAATCCCCCGGCGATAATTACCCGCAACCGTACTTTTATTGGTTGCCAATAGAACACGTTATTTCATACAAGGCAGACAAAACAACGGGCGTTATGCGTTGGATAATATTCCGGCAGGACGACAACCGTATTGCCGTAATTGACGATGAACGATACCGGGTATTTACCGAGGAAAAAGGCAATATTGGCGAATTGCTGATTGATAGCCCGCACGATTTGGGATATTGCCCAGCACGTTTTTTTTGGAACGAACCATTGAGTTTGAGAGAACCGGACGTTAAGGCGTCCCCGTTAACAACCGAGTTGGAAAGTTTAGATTGGTTCCTTTTTTATCATTTATCAAAGAAAAATTTGGATATGTACGGGTCGTACCCGATTTATTCCGGATATGAACAAAGTTGCGATTTTACGAACGGCGAAAACGGCGATTATTGCGACGGCGGGTTTTTGAAAGATAAACAAGGCTATTATAAATTAGACCAAGCGGGTTTATTGATGCGTTGCCCGAAATGCGGAGATAAACGAATTGTCGGGGTTGGTTCATTCATTGAAATTCCGGTACCGGACGGCGACAAACAGCCGGATTTGCGCAACCCGGTTCAGATGTTGACCGTTGACCGTAATAGTTTGGATTATAACGTTAGCGAGGAAGAACGGTTGCGTACAAACATAATTACGGCGGTTGTTGGTACCAACGAGGAAATAACAACCCGTGAAGCATTAAATGAACAGCAAATTAAAGCCAATTTTGAAAGCCAAAGCACGGTATTAAACCGAGTAAAAAAAGGCTTTGAGGCGGCGCAAAAGTTCGTTGACGAAACCGTTTGCCGTTTGCGTTATGGAACAATGTTTGTTTCGGCAAAAATCAATTATGGCACCGAGTTTTATTTGTCTGATGCAACCCGATTGCGAGAACGTTATAAGATGGCGAAAGAAAGCGGAGCAAGCGAGGGGGAATTGGATGCGCTACAAAATCAGATTATCGAAACGGAGTACAGACACGACCCAATACAAATGCAACGTATGTTAGTGTTGGCAGAATTGGAGCCGTACCGACATTTGACACGTCCGGAAGTATTAGAATTGTACGAAAAACAGCTAATTACCGAGGATGAATTGCGCATTAAATTGAATTTCGCTAATTTTGTACGTAGGTTTGAACGTGAGAATACAAACGTTTTGGAATTTGGCAGCCAAATACCATTTTCCAAGAAAATTGAAGTAATAACAAATAAATTTTATGATTATGCGAGTGAAAGCAGAAACAGAGGGTAAAACAAAGGACGTCGGATTGTTGGACGTTACCCCGGAAAATTTCATTGTGCCGCAAGGCGAGGAAAGTTTTTACCATTGTCGTATTGAGGTCGTAAAATTCAACCAAGAAACGGGCGAAAGAATTTCACGACCACGTATGCAGGTTTTCGGAAAAAAGTTCTTTGAAACATTCGGATTGCACAATTTGCGAAAAATGGGTTATAAAGTTGACATTATGCACGACCCGAACGTTTGGGAGGCAGCGAACAAAGAAAAGATTGAAGCCAGCAAACGAGCAAAGGCAGAAACAGCAGCAAAGGCGGCAGCAGAAGCAAAGGCGGCAGAACGTGAACAAATGAAAGCCGAAATTATTGCAGAACTGACAGCCGCCGGAGTTATCCCAGCAGAACCAAAGAAAGCCGGACGAAAACCAAAAGCCGAAAAAACAGCAGAAGCAGAGGAAGCGGCAGGCGATAGCCCGGAAAACAACGAGAATGTTTAACCATTAAAAATTACGAATATGGCACAGATTGCACAGCAAGACAATTTGGTTATTGAAGCAACCACAACCGCCGCAGCATTGGACGGCGCCACAAAGAAAAAGTTGATTGAATGTATTGAGGGCGGAACAATTACCGACGTTATTTTGGTAACAAAAGAGGCTGAAAAGAAAATCAGCCATGCACGTGTTGTTGGGTGGTTGGTTGACACAACCGGGGATTCCCCAAAATACACAATTGATATTATTAACGCAAACAGCGAAGCAGTAGAAACAATCGCACTTAATTAATTCAAAGGGTAAGAATATTATGTTAACGAGAGAAATTTTAGTTGCAAATGCGGCTTTGTCGGGATTGTCTGACGAACAGATTACAGCGATAACAACATTATCGCAGAATGACGAAAACAGCGTTATTGCCAAGAAAACGGGCGAAATTTACGGGGCTTTGGATGCCGATATTTTGGCGGTTTCCGGTATCGCTAAAAATGGAACCGAAAAAACGTATGATTACGCAAAACGTGTAATGGGGGAAATGAAAACAAAAGCCGATGGCGCAACCGGGCTGCAATCGCAGATTGATTCATTGACCAAGGAAAGAGCCCGTTTAGAAAAGGCAATTGCCGATGGTGCGGCAGATGCGGAAACCGTGAAAGCATTGAAGCAGGCAAAAGCAGATTTGCAGAACGTGACAACGCAGTTTACCGAGTTGACAACCAAGTATGAGGCAGAAAAGGCAAACCACGAAAAAGAATTGTTCGGAGTAAGAATTGACAACGCATTGCAGACAGCCGCCGCCGGGCTTAAATTCAAAGCAGGATTCCCGGAAAGCGTAACAAAGGTTATTTTGACGCAGGCGACCGAAAAAGTAAAAGGCATGAACCCGGAATATGTAGACGACGGAAACGGCGGAAAGGTTTTGGCGTTCAAAGATGCAAGCGGCGCAATTATGCGCAATCCAAACAATCAGTTGAACCCATTCACGCCCGCCGAGTTGCTGACAAAAGAATTGGAAACGATGGGAGTATTGGAGCAGCAAAGACAACAGCCAGGAGGCGGCACAAATAAGCCCGCAGGCGGTGCCGGAGGCGGCGGAATTACATTGGACGTAAGCGGAGCCAAAACGCAATCAGAGGCGTACGAACTTATTACAAAACAATTGATGGCGCAAGGTAAAACGGTAGGTTCCAAAGAGTTTGACGAAGATATGAGAAAGGTTTGGCAGGAAAATAGTATTAACAAATTGCCGGAGAGATAACCGGGTAATGGGTAAACCCGCATTTAATAACAAATTAAAATAAAAAGACTATGAGTTTAATTGCAACAAGATTACAGAATTGGCGAGTAGAAAACCCGGAGTTAGACCGTAATATGACCCGCCCGTGCGAGTATGGCGCATTGGATTTTTTCATTGAACAGACCAACGCCGGAAATTCCATTTTGTCCCCGAAATTGCGTGAACGTGCGTTTGCCTCAATCGGAAATACGGTACAAGTTCCGGTTATCAATTACGATGGCGACGTTACGGTTAGCAACGTTCGTACGTGTGTTATCCCGGACGATGAAAACACGTCCGCACTTTATACCGTGGTTTGGGCGACATATTCCGTCGGCTTTACAATGGTGCCAACGTTGTATATGAACAACGAAATTTCGTATGACCACGATTTCAACCGCAAAATGGAAAAGGTTTGCAGAGCGTTTGCAAATTCGTTAGACCAAGCAGCCGTTGCAGCGTTGGAGGCAGGAAAAACCAATGTATTGAAAGACGAGTTGAATTACAAATTCGCTGCAAGCGTTATTGAGGTTCCAACGCAGATGGCAACCGAAATTATGGGCGATATTAACCCGATTATGCGTGCAAATTGTTATCCGGGTTTGGTTCACGTCGTAGGTAACGCCGGAATTGACAGCCTTATTAAAAAATTGGCACAGCACGGTATTTATAACGACGTAAACAAGCGTATGGAATACGAAAATAAAGTGTTCCATTATACAAACAACGTCGTAAATGAAGCTGGCAAAAACGGCACATTCTTTGCCGTAGAGGATGGTAACGTTGGCGTTTTAACACGTGTTGACCGTGAGGCGTTGAACCGCACCCGTGCGAATTTCCACGAATGGGACGTTGTACGTTTGCCGTACATTGATTTGCCCGTTGGTTCGCACTATTACACAGCAGTTGGCGACCAGTCACAGATAGCAGGCGAAGCGAGTGCCGATATGACGTGCAACGTGAAAGAATATTTTGGATTTAGCACAGACGTTGCGTTTGTAATTGCTTACAACAGCGCCCCAACAACCGTTGCAAATCCGATTATCAAAGCGCAGATTGCATCACGTGCGGAAAATGTACCTTTGGGTATGCCTGTATATGTAACCAACGCCGGGGAATTTCCCGCCGGAGGTGCAGGCGCATAAGCCGGAAAACGGAACAATTATTTAACCGAGGGGACGGGGTGGTTATCCCCGCCCCCTTATTTATTGCAATCTTAATTCCTAATATGGGAAATAAATGGGCGTTTTTATGATAAGAATAAATGAAATATGCGAAGCGTTAAAAAATGTGTGCGGGTGGGAGCAATCATACGACCCGGCAAAGGCGATAGACGACAATTTAACGCAGACGGAAAGCGGGTTGTATTTTCAAGGTGCGCACCCGCTTTTGACGTTGGATAATATGGAGGCGATTATGCCGGATGATTGGGGAATACAATACCCCGTATGGGATGCGCTGACGCAATGGAAACAAAACAAGGTTGTGCAGTATGGTAATGATACAAACGGGAACAAATTGTTTTGGAAAGCGAAAGCGGATAACGTAGGAGAGGAACCAACGGAAGATTCTTTGTTTTGGAGCAAATACAACATTCTTTCGGACTTTTTGGAAAGAATGACACGCAACGGGATTGCAACCGCAATACAGACGTTTACACAGATTAAGCAGTTGGATAAAGAAACACGTAATTTGTTGGAGCGAAAAACGTTCTTTGATGGTGCCGGACGCATACGGGCGACGTTGCAAAACAATCATAAGTTGGTAGGATTTGAAATTGTCCCGGTTCGTGCAATGGGAGTGACGGCGAAAATTGAAAAGATAGGTTTGCAAATGACCGGGGGAACCGGGGTTGTTAGAATGTATTTGTTTCATTCGTCGCAGATAGACCCAATAAAGACTTTTGATTTGAATTTTACCGTTACAAATGGCGGTTTTCAGTGGTTCCCGTTAAATGATTGTTATTTGCCGTATATAAGCGACAAGAACAACGCCGGGGGGTCGTGGTTCCTTTGCTACAATCAAGACGAATTACCCGCCGGAATGGAAGCAATTAACGTATCAAAGGATTGGAGCCGGGAACCGTGCGGAACGTGCAACATTGGTTCCGTTGAGGTTTGGCGAGAATTGACAAAGTATTTGCAAGTAACGCCGTTTATGTATAATGCGCCGGAAACGTTCGCAGAATACCCGGAGTTGTGGGATATTGCATACACGATGTACACACGAACCCAAAATTACGGGCTGAATTGCGAAATTACTATTGGATGCGATTTAACGGATTTCATTATTTCCCAAAGGCAGATTTTCCAAACGGTAATACAAAGACAAGTTGCTGCAATTGCATTGCGGATGTTGGCAATGAACCCCAACGTAAGGGTTAACCGCAATCAATCAAACGCAACCCGGATGGATATTTTGTATGAGTTGGACGGCAACACGTCCGGCGTTCGTCCCGGCGGTTTAGGTTACGACCTTAAAAAGTCTTATGAGGCGTTGCAAATAGATACGCAAGGGTTAGACCGTATCTGTTTAGCCTGCAATAACCGTGGGGTAAGATACAGAACCGTGTAATTATATAATTCAAAGGGAAAGTTGTATATAATTTCATGTAAAAGTTGTATTTATGAAACGGATAACCGATTTGCGAAAAAGGGTTGCGGATTTCAACGAGGCTTTGACGTCCGGGCGGATAATACAAAACATTATATGGGACAATGAGTCATATATAGTTGATTTGAACGCCGAGGAACAATTGTTTGAACAAGGCATTAACCGTTTGGGCGTCGAAATTTCGGATTATGCACCATACAGCCCCGTAACAATCGCAATTAAAGAGGCTAAGGGACAGCCGACAAACCGGGTAACGTTACGGGATGAGGGAGATTTTGAAAGTAGTTTTTATTTAGAGGTTGGCGACAAACAATTTGAAATTAAAGCGTCTGACTTTAAAACAGAGGATTTAATAAAAAAATACGGTCGTCAAATATTGGGTTTAACCGACGAAAATATTTCAATATTGATTTGGAAATATATTTCCCCGGATTTAATGGCAGAAACAAAAAAACAAATTTATGGCAAATAATGTAAAAGCCCCGGTTATTGACAACCCGGAATTGTTAGACCGGATAATTGGAAACATGCAAAACGGATTGGTTGATAATTTGCCGTGGTTGGATTTTGCATTTGGCAGGGCGGAAAGACTTGTTAAATACAACGGGAACCAAAAGCGATATTATACGCCAAATGTTTATTCCGGCAATAACGATTATATGGAAGTAACGCCGGATGCAAATATTGGTAATTTCTGTTTTTTTTGGGTTGACGACCCGCAAAACATAAGTTGGGAACCCGGCGTTGATATTGGGATAAAAACGGCGTTTTCGATTATCTTTTGGTTTGATTACAGAAAGATATACAACGATGCAAGCACACGCAACAAAGAGGATTTGAAGCGGCAAATATTGGACGTTTTGAACGGCGGTTTTTTGGTGCGAAATGGAAGTTACAGAATAAACAAAGTGTACGAATTGGCGGAAAACATTTACAGGGGCTTTTCGTTGGATGAAATAGAAAACCAATTTTTAATGCACCCGTTCGGCGGATTCCGGTTTGAGGGCGAATTGAGTATTGGAGAAACATGTAAATTGTAGTATATGGAACATTTTATTTATAACATTATTGTTGTCGCATTAATAGCGGCTTTTGTGCTGACGTTATTACGCAAATGGGGCGTCATTGAATGGGTACAGATTCACGGGAACGATTTCTTTTCAAAGATGTTTAATTGCGATTTCTGTTTGTCGTGGTGGACGTGCGTTCTGATTTGTTTCTTTGCGTTGATATTTACCGGGAACCCCGCATTTTTGGGCGTTCCCTTTTGTAGTACAATGATAACACGTGTTTTATTATGAAGAATGTACAAATAAAAGGAATGAACGTTGAGTTGTATGATTCAATCGAGGATTTGCCAATTATGCGTTTCCACAAGTATAACAAAATGCTTTTGGTTGACGCCGGGGTTGGTTCCGATTTGTCGGATTTTGACCGACATATTGAAAAGGTAATACGTTATTTGAACAGCCCAACGCCAAACATGGCAACCGTTGAGTTGGAAAATATGCGCCAAAACATATATTTCATTCAATCCGAGGTTTCCCCCCGGCATTTGGCTTTTGCCGTGTTGGTTAAATCAATAAATGGTAAACCCCGAAATGATTTGTCAGATGATGGATTGCAACAAACAATGAGTCTTTTTAAAGACGTTGCAAATTCAGAGATAACCGCCCATTTGGAAGCGGTTAAAAAAAAAATAGACGATGAATTGCGTTTGTATTTTCCCCGGTTGTTCGATGATGCGACATTGAAAGAGTATTACGATAAATTGAAGCAAAGAACAATTGTTGTATTACGCACAATAATAGACGGTCGGGCAACCGAGGCGGACGCAAAAGAGATTGACGACATTACGGCGGAGTTGATAACCTATTTCAACCCGCAGACGTTTACCGGGTCGGAAAGCGTGGAAATTAGGCATGACAGACAATTTGAAAATATGTGTTTGATATTGTCCCAAAATTTGCATGTTGACCCAAAGAAATTTACCGTTTTGGAATATTACAACGCATTTGAGTATATCAAGGAACAAGCCAAAAAAGCAAACAAGCAAAAAAGGGCAAAATAAGGCGATTTCCGGCGTTTTTATTTTTAGGCGATAAATTACACGTTTGAGAAAAGAAAATGCAACAGACGGGGAATTTCCCGTAAAAAACTTAATAATCGGCGTATGGCAGATAATAACAACCCAATCAAATATTCGGATTTAATAAGCCCGGATAATTCGATTACAGATTTGATAAAACAATTGGATGAACTTTCGGACACATATACAAATGCGCTGAAAAATATCAAAGCCGAAGCAATACAATTGGCGGAGATTCTGAAAAAGGTTTCCGGCGCAACGGAGGACGGGCGAAAGACAACCAAAAAAGCCGCAGACGATGCGGAACGTTTGGCACGTGCGCAACGTGATTTGGCGTTTGCAGAAAGCGAGAACGCCAAAAAGTTAGCCGAGTTAAAATTGGCACAGCAGGAAGCGAACCAAATTAATAAACTGATTGTGAAAATAAATCAATCCGCCGAGGGTAGTTATAACCGTTTATCGGCGCAATATTCATTGAATAAGATTTATTTAAACAACATGACTAAAGCCGAACGGGAAAACACCGAGGAGGGGCTAAAATTGGTTGCACAAACCAAAGAAATATACGAAGAAATGAAACGTTTGCAGGAAGCAACCGGGAAATTTCAATTGAACGTCGGAAATTATACGGAGGCGTCCGACGCAATTATTGCGTATGGCGACAAATTAAAAGAAACGTTAGGTTTAAATAGCGCATTTGGCGAAAGTCTTTTGGCGTTAGGACGTGGCGGGGCTGAAAGTAAAGCCGTTTTTACAGCTATTGGCGACGGGGCAAAAGCATTGGGAAAAACTTTGTTGGGATTACTTTCAAACCCGGTTTTTTTGGCGATTGCCGGAATTGCGGCGGCGGGTGCGGCGTTTAAATGGTGGTACGATTATAACGCCGGGTTAGTTGAGGCAACGAGATTGACGCAACAATTTACCGGGAAAAGTGGCGATGATTTGAAAGCGTTTAGAAATGAGGTGCAAGCCGTCGCCGATTCATTCAACGAAGATTTCCGGGAAACATTGATTGCAACAAACGCATTATCAAAACAATTTGGTATTTCTGCAAATGAGGCATTGCAATTGGTTAAGGATGGGTTTTTAGCCGGAGGCGATGCGAACGGGGAATTTTTAGACACGTTGAAAGAATACCCGGCATATTTCAAAGAGGCGGGAATATCAGCAGACCAATTTGTTGCAATTGCTACCCAAACAAACAAAATGGGTATCTTTTCAGACAAAGGCGTTGACGCAATTAAGGAGGCAAATTTGCGTTTGCGTGAAATGACGACTGCGACGGCGGCGGCTTTGGACGGTATCGGTATTTCGTCGGAACAAGTTCAAAAAGATTTGCAGACCGGAACCAAAACAACGTTCGATGTTATACAAGACGTTTCCGCAAAATTGGCAAAATTGCCGGATAATGCGGCAACGGTCGGGGCTGCAATTGCAGATATATTCGGGGGGCCCGGAGAGGACGCCGGATTGCAGTATTTGCGCACGTTGAAAGATATTTCAACAAACATGGATGAAGTAAAAGGGAAAGCCGGAGTTTTGGCGCAATTGCAGGAGGAACAATTGCAAAGCCAAATTGAGTTGCAAAACGCATTATCCGGATTGTTTGACGCAACCGGAGGAAATTTTGAAACGTTGACAACGCAGGCAAAAATTTTTGTTAACCAAGGATTGACGGCGATAATAAAAGGGGTTATTGATGTTGTCAATTACTTGATTGAGTTATACAATGAAAGTGCTTTAATACGTGCAATTTGGAATGGGATTGTTGCCGGATTCAAAACAACATTTGATACGTTGGGAAATTTGTTTGGATTCTTTATTGATATTGTCAAAGCAACCGGAACCGCATTAAAGGGAGCGTTTACGCTGGATTTTGACGACATTAAAAAGGGGTTGTCAGATTATGCAGCCGCATACGGAAATTTGGTAAAAGCACAAGTAAAGGACATTACCCAAAATTTCAAAGAGGGATTGGATGATATGCAAAAGAAAATAAAGCCGATAACAATCCCGGTATCTGTTGGAGATACGCAAGCACAAATCGGGAATAGCCCCGTAACGACAAATTCGCCAAAAATTGATACGACAAAAAAGGATAAAGAAGCGGAAAAGGCTGCAAAAAAGGCAGAGGAAGCATATAAAAAGAATTTGAAAGCAACCCGAAAATTGCAGGATGCACAATTGCAGTTGGAGACCGACGAATGGGCAAAGCGTCGCCAACAAACGCAATATCAGTATTCCCGACAAATTGAGGACTTACAACACCAATTGCAGACCGAAAAGGATTTGAACGAAACCGGACGTCAAGCGATAAACGCCACAATTACGGCGTTGGAACAGCAACAAACCGAGGCGTTATTGAAAATCGAACAAGCCCGACAATTGCAGGAATTAGCGTTACAGAAAGAAAGCATTGAATTACGTTTGCAAGCAGTCAAAGAGGGAAGCGAGCAGGAAAAACAATTGCGGATGCAGTTGTTGGAAAACGAAAGACAAACCGCATTATTACAGAACCAACAGAAACCGACCGGGCAACAGCAGGACGCCGCGGCGATTAATGCAAGTTTTGACGCAAAGGGAGCCGGAATTGCGGACGAATATTTGCAAGCGCAATTACAGATATTCGACCAACAACAAGCGTTGGCACAATCGGAGTTTGATTTGTTGAGAAATTCAGAAGCCCGGAAAACTCAATACCGTTTGCAAGCAGAAAAGGAACGTTTGCAAAAGGTTTTAGAATTAAATCAGCAAGCCGCCAATAAATTGTCTGATGTTGAGGTACAAACAATTCAAAACACTATTAAAAAAATAGACCAAGAAATTGAGCAATCCAAAGGGGAGGAACGAGGAACAGACATTTACGGTTTGTTTGGGCTTAATTTGGACGACGACCAAAAAGAGGCAATTAATACGTCTATGCAATACGCATTGGATGCGTTAAATACATTCACGGCGGCACGTGTTGCCGCAGCAGATGCAGCCGTTGAGCAAGCGGATAAAGAGGTTTCCGCCGCACAATCGGCGTTGGATGCAGAATTGGAAGCAAGGGCAAACGGGTACGCCAATAATGTTGTACAAGCGCAAAAGGAGTTGGATTTGGCAAAGAAAAACCAAGAAAAAGCGTTGAAAGAACAACAGAAAGCGCAAAAACAGCAGGCAGCAATACAAACATTGCAGCAAATCGGAAACATGGTAACAGCAACGGCGTTGATATGGTCGCAATTAGGTTTCCCGTTTGCAATACCTGCAATTGCCGTAATGTGGGCGAGTTTTGCAGCGTCTAAAATCAAGGCGGCGCAATTGGCAAAACAGACCGGAGGAACCGGAGAAACGGAAACATACGGCGACGGTACCGTTGAACTTTTGGAGGGCGGTTCGCACCAAAGCGGAAATGATATTGATTTAGGAACGAAACCGGACGGAACCCGCCGGCGTGCCGAGGGAGGCGAATTTTTCGCCGTGATAAATAAACGAAGTTCACGCCGTTTCAGAAAGATAATACCGGACGTTATCAATTCGCTAAACAATGGTACGTTTGCACATAAGTATTTAAAATCCTATTCAGACGGCGACGGTTTGACGTTAAACGTTACCGGACAAAGCCCGGATTTACGCAATTTGTCGGATGATGTAAGGGAAATTAAGGAACAGAACCGACGACGGGTTTACGTGGATGGCGACGGAAATACGATTGAAAGTTACAAGAATTTGAAACGTAAAATAAAAAGACTATGACACCAAAATATAGATTCTTTTTGCAGATAGGGGAGGACGGAACCAAACAAACCGTCCGCCCCAATTATAAGGATGATTTAACGTTGGATTATGAGTTGGAAACAAATCAAAGGTTTTACCGGGCTAAATTGTCCGGTAAAATAAACTTTGTCCGTGCTGATTACGATATTATCAATGACGCCCCGTTTGATTCTGAATTTTTCCTATATATCGAAAAAAGCGATGATTGGGGACAAACATACAATCAATACTATAAAGCAAAGTTTATGAAAACGGATTGTACGTTTAATGATGATGATAAATTGGTTACGGTACAGCCGGAAACAATAGACCAATACAACGACGTTTTGGCAGGATTGGAAAAGGAATACAATTTAATTGAGTTAGCCCCACAAATCGAATTTCTTACAATAAGAAAACGCCCATTGATACAAATATACGTTCCCGGAGATAGTATTGTTTCGTGCTTTTTGGGCGGCACGAATTGGGAACAAGACGCAAACGCCACGACTGACCAAAACGCATTAATACAAACCTATCATTTTGCACTATGTAATATTTTGAAAGAAATACAAATTACGTCGCAAGGTTCCCCGGCGGTAATATCCGGGCTTTATAGTGGGCGGATGTCGACGGGTGTAAGTCCTGATGAATTTATGGGAGATTTATACTCGGAATTAAATGTAAATTATTATATCCATATTGCACAAAAACGAGTTGCGGGTGGGCTACCTATTGGGCTAGCAGGTGTTGAGATACGCCGCCGTTCTGATGATGTGGCAATGTTCCGGTATACAAAGACAACGCAAGAACCTTTTGATACGTTGGAATTTGATTTAACCGCCGTTGAGGGTTCCGGAGCAACGGGTACGATGCACGCCGATATGAAAAGTTATAATATATACGCCCGATATTTGGTTGATGTTGATAAAATAGAAGATTTAGATACATACCCGTTGCCGTCCGATGATATTGTAGATAATAATAGAAATTACCGCCGGGCAATTGGTTACGCAATCGACGTGGCATTTATATCTAATAATTTTTCAGATACGCCGACCGAGTGGGGATTATCCGACAGTGGAAAGTATTTTGAGCCGCCTTATTCCATATATGGACAAACGTTTTATCCAATCGCCCGGTCAACGTGGCGTTATGCGTCGTTATGGTTTGGGTTTTATCTGATGGATTGGATATTAGAGGAAAAAGCCCGAAAAGCATATACTTTGCGTGATGCGTTTACATTGTCGTCATGTATCAATGTGCTATTAAAAGAATTTGCGCCCGGAATAACGCATGAAGCGACGCCGGAATACAGCCAATTTCTTTATAACACAAACAATCCTATTTCCGGGCAGTCATTTAAGTTGCTAATAAGTCAGAAAAGTAATATCATTAATGGCGAATATAAAACCCCGGCGCAAAAAGCCCCGATTACATTACAACAGATTATGACGATGTTACGGGATATTTACAAATGTTATTGGTATATTGAGGACGGAAAATTTAAAATTGAACAGGTAAGTTGGTTTAGAAATGGCGGTTCGTATGGATATAACCCGATTATTGATTATGATTTAACACAATTAGAAAACGTTAGGAACGGCAAAAAATTAGCTTTTGCAACGTCTGAATATTCATTTGACAAAGTAGAAATGCCGGAACGTTATCAATTTGAGTGGATGGATGATGTAACAACACCATTTGAGGGTTTACCAATAGAAATTACGTCCAAATATGTAACAGCCGGAAAGATAGAAGAAATAAATATTTCCAATTTTACGTCCGATATTGATTTGATGTTGTTAAACCCCGGTGCAATTAGTTTGGATGGATTCGCATTGTTTGCAGCAGTTACGCCGTCCGGCGGCGGACAATTGGAATTGCCTTTCACAAGACAAACCGTTGATAGCGTAGAATATTTTTTGCAAAATGGATATTTAGCGTTTATCAATATACAACCGACATATTGGGTTTATGATATGCCCGCACGGAATTTCAAAATAAATAATTCCCCATATTATGCTATGGGAGGATTGGAACGTAAAAAGAAACAAACATTGAATTTCCCGGCAGGAACCACAGACCCAAACCCGATGCAGTTAGTTAAAACATATATCGGTAACGGTCAAGTTGATAAACTTTCGGTAAATTTGTGTAGTCGAAATATTAAAGCAACGTTGAAATATGATACAGAATAACAACATAAGTGTTTTACCGTGGTACACGTCAATAAATGAACAGAACCACAGAAAAAGTTACGCATACGGCGCAATTTACCCGTTATTTGCCCCGGCTGATAGATTGTTACCGTTTCAGATAATGAGAAACACACGGTCAAACAATGTTACGTCAGTGGTATTGTATGAAAAGACCGGAAAGCAAGTTGCAAACATAACAACGTATATGAAAGAAACCGGATTGCAGATTGTCCGGTTTCAAGCGTTGGGTTATGATGTTATATTGTACCCGTCAATATTACCCATGCCATTAAATCAGTTGGACGGAATATACTATATGACGTTATCAGATGGGGTTCAAACATGGTATTCAGAAATGTTTACCGTGGTACAAGACATTTCCGGCTATCTTAAAATTGAATGGTGGGACATTGAAAATTTGGTTTTTGATGCAGGGCAAATAGTATATAAAAACCCGGATTTCAAAAATACATTGTACCTTTGTACAGAGTTAGGAAAACCGGATTATGAATTTGAAGAGGACGGCGAAGAACGGGACGGGTATTTTTTCCCGGAAAAACGAATATCAGTCAAAACGTTTAAATGTACGATATTGGCACCGGAGTTCCTTTGCGACGTTATGCGTTTTATCCGTATGGCTGATTACATTCATATAACGGATAAATACGGCAGGGAATACGATTGCGACACGTTTTTAATTACCCCGAAATGGCAAACGCAGGGGGATTTGGCGAGCGTGGAAATTGAGTTTAAAACAAATACCGTCGTGAAAAAAATAGGACGTGGCTATATAATAGCAAACAAAGGAGATTTTAACGAAGATTTCAATAATGATTTCAACAACAATTAAATTAATTATATTATGGGAAATTACGAACAATTAAAACAAGCGATTTCCGATGTTATTAAAACAAACGGAAACCAAGAAATTACCGGATCAATATTGCAAAACGTATTATTGTCGATAATTTCTACAATTGGAACGAATGCAACATTTGCAGGAATTGCGACACCAACAACAAATCCCGGAACACCCGACCAAAATGTTTTTTATTTATCATCAGTTAAAGGCGTATATTCAAATTTTAATGGAGAGAATGTTTTGGATGAAACAATACTTTTTTTTAATAAAAACGGGAGTTGGAAAAGCGTAAAAACCGGAATTGGAACTAGAGAAAAAATTTTAGAATTAGAGCAATTCTATCATAATTTTAACCTTGAACCATCAAATGAAATTAATTCTTATGAAATAATAAATGGTAAATATGTAAACAATAAAGGGAAAGAAGTTGAAAATCAACGTTTTAGCTATATTAAATTAGAAAACATTGATGATATATATGCAATATCAGTAAAAACAATTACTGGAGTAGATTCACCTATATTGTTATGGATGGATGAAAATAATAATATAATAAATAAAATAGGAACTCCGTATAATAATTTCTATGCGGCAGTAGATTCAATAAAACCATTAAATGCTAAAAAACTTATATCAAATGTATATCAAGGTTCTGAAAATATAACAATTAAAAAACTGATATTTAAAGACACTCCATTGTCAGAAGAATTGCAACAAAACGTTAAAAAAGTAGTGGATGGATATAACGGGGTTAAAAATATATCAGAAGTTGAACAAAAATATAAAGCTGACTATTTTGGAAGCGTGCCAATATATACAATTGATGGGAATTACTATAAAAATATAAATGGAGAAATAGGAAATATAGGTTCATTTTGCATTGAAAGATATATAATACCAAAAGAAGCTACAAAATTAAATGTTACGAAAGCTACAATCGGAGTGGCATATTCTTTGTTTAGGGATTGTTACGGGAATATATTAGGGGGGTTTGATAACATAGCAGAAGAAATTCAAATACCGCAAAACTCTATATTTATAGATTTTTCATATATAAAAAAAAATGGAATTGATTTTGCATTTGATGTTGAATACAATATACTTGAACAATATCTTTTAAGACTGCAAAATCAAATTGGATATGGAAACTTTTACAAGACAAAAGCAATATTAGAAAATCAATATTATTCAAAACCAACCGGATATATAACAGAATTGCAAAATTTTAGAATACAAAAAATAGAAATACCATTTGGGGCGGAAAAAATTGATATTAAGTATTTAAATTCCGGTGTTGCTTATAATCTAATAAGAGATGTTAATGGGAATATAATAGATTACAAGACCGGAAAATTAAGTGGAACAGAATGGGAACTTTCTAAAAAATCCTATTTGTTAGAGATATGTTATAGTAAAAATAATGAAATGGAAATTTCATTTATGCCAAAATCCGGTATTGTAGAAAAAATTGAAAAATTAGAGAATAGATATAATCCAAACTATTGGGAAGGTAAGAAAATATGTATAATTGGAACGTCAGTTGCATTTGGATCGTTAGCAAGAGTTTCTTATGTGCAAAATGCAGCGAAAGCATTAGGGGCAAATATAATATGTGCAGCAATACCGGGTTTAGCTATTCATTGCAAAAAAAATGAAAGCAATATATATTATCCTATTAATACAGCAGGTTCTTCTGTATTATCAAAAAACGAATATGAAACAGCAAAAGAAAACGGGTTAACAGATATTGTAATACCAACAGAACCAATACCAACATGGAATCCCGGTGGACAATCAAACCGATTTTATGCAACATGGGAAAATATATTCAGTGAGGAAAACAGAGATGTTGACTTATGGGTTTTTGCTACAATTCCAAATAATACAGATTTTAGCAAAACAGATTGGGATTTGTTTAAAAAACCCGACGTTGAAACCGCTTATGATGTAACCCAATGGGGATATACTGATGATACAACATTCGAAGAACATAGAACTACTTTTTTGGGTGCGATGCTCTACTTGATTGATAAAATGTATAAATTAAATGAAAATGCAAGAATGGTTCTTGTAATTGATAGCCCATTTCAATATAAAAACGGAAAAGAGGCTTTCCAATTACTATATGAAACCTTTGGTATTCCGGTTGTTGATTTGTGGGGGAAAATGCAGTGGACAACGCCCGCAAAAAAAATATTGCTATCCAATAATGGAACAGATAGACACCCAAGCGCATTTGCACAAGAAAAAATGGGTATAATTATGTCAAATGAATTGCTAATGATAAAATAATATGGAGAGAATATTTAATTGGGAACAATGGCGTATAATCGCCATTTCCACGGTTAGCCCGTTATTTGGGTATTTAACCCCGACAAAGGGTTTTGTTTATGCGTTAGTAGTAATGTTTGCGTTCAATATTTGGGCGGGAATGAGGGCGGACGGCGTGGCGATTGTGCGATGCAAAAACTTTTCGTTCCGTAAGTTCAAAAACGCATTGTGCGAATTGCTTTTGTATCTGTTTATTGTGGAGGCGATTTTTT
>OGOJ01000384.1_pt1 | contig 41780 bp, 38 predicted proteins | sample 1552601 | NCBI WGS metagenome assembly OGOJ01 (sample SAMEA2580184, study PRJEB22360) | human gut metagenome | biome: human gut; feature: human-associated habitat; material: faeces | place: Denmark | collected 2008/2010
GTCTTGGTCGTGTACTTGGACCGAAAGGTTTAATGCCAAACCCGAAAGCTGGTACAGTAACAATGGACGTTACTAAAGCAGTTCACGATATCAAAGCAGGTAAGATTGAGTACCGTCTTGATAAAACCAACATTATTCATGTTCCGGTTGGTAAAGCATCCTTTACAGAGGAACAGTTAAGCGACAACTTCCAGACGCTGATCGATGCTATCGTTAAGGCTAGACCAAGCACACTGAAAGGTCAGTATTTAAAGAGCGTTGTTATTGCTCCGACAATGGGACCTGGTGTGAAGATCAACCCGATGAAATTAGCATAATAGATTTTAGCAATTTAAGACTCCCGGGGAGATTCTCCGGGGGTCTTTTTGCGTTGTGGTTAGTGTAAAATGACTGAATTTTTGGAACTATTAAAATTATATTTTTTATGTAATTATAACGAAAACGATTTTAATATCTAAAGAATTAAAACGCAAAAACAATAAAAAAGTAGAAATGCACAAACACAAATGCCAAAAATTATAGAAAAAGTCAAAAATAAACAAGACTATTGACATTGATTATAAATTGAGATATATTAATTATATCGAAAAGATAATAAAAACACACAAGGGAGGGCATTTAAACAATGGAAAATATACGTGAACAGATGGAAAAACTGGAAATTTCATCGGAAGCGATAAATGAAGTTCTTTTTGTAGCAAAACGTATGGATGATAAAGGTCTTGTTAATTCTTTCGCCGGTAATATTTCTACTAAAAAGGACGGTAAGATTTATATTACACCTACAGGACAGAATAAAGGACTTCTTACACCGGAAAAAATTGCAGTTATTAATAAAGATGGTGAAAGAATCTGGGGTATGAAAGAAACTTCAGAAGTAATTATGCATTCTATGGCTTATGATATCTGCGAAGCAAATGGATGGGATGTAGGTGGTGTAGTTCACAGTCATTCTAAGATTCTGACAGCTTTTTCAATGGCTTGTATGGATGTAGAGACAGAAGCACTTCCTGAAATGATGGGTAATTTCCACAAGATTCCATGTGTACCATATGGAGCACCTGGAACAAAGTACATCCTGACAATGGCAGAACCATATCTGGCAGATGGTTACAGAATTGTTCTTCTTGGAAATCATGGAAGTCTTGCAGTAGGAAAGACAGTTGAAGATGCTATGAATGTGGTAGAAGCTTGTGAGTCAATTGCAGAACAGGTACTTATTACAAAATATATATTAAAATCTGAGGCACCTCTTGATAGAGATGAAGTTGCAAGATTTTTTGATATCTATAAAGAAAATAGAGAAAAACGTAAAAAATAAAAAACTAAGTACGAAACCTCCTGCTTCTGTTATACTTACTATATAATGTGAGAATTGTGGGAAATGCAAAGCATCGGAGCAATTTGCATATATCAGGTTAGGGAAAAAATTTTTAAACTTGCCATCATTATATAAAATAAGAAGGGGAATAGAGTATGGAGATGGATTCAATCTTAGAAAACCGTAAAAATTATCAAAGAAACAAAATGCTGAGTGTCATTAGATTGCATGAAAATATTTCTCGAAATGATGTTAAAAAGATCACTGCTTACAGTATGACAACAGTATTGAGTACAATAGATGAGCTGATTCAGGAGGGTCTGGTTTACGAAGAAAGCTGCAATGATTCAAGAGTAGGGCGGAAACCTGTATGGCTTCGTATTAATCCTGAGGGTGGATATTTTCTGGGAGTCGAATTTAACAGGAATGCAATTCATTGTGTTGCTTTGGACTTTACAGGAAAGCTTATTTATGATGCAGAACGTAATATCGAAACCAGTGAAAAAACTGCAGATCAGGTATTGGAATTAGTTAAGAAGATGATCTATGACGGAATTGCATTTCTTGGAGAGAAAAGCAAAAAAGTTATAGGAATAGGAATAGGTATTCCGGGATACAGCGATGCGAACAGGGGAATTGCAATTTCGTACAGTCATCTGAAAGACTGGAAGAATATTCCTGTAAAAGATATTCTCGAAAAGGAATTTCATGTTACGTGTTATATGGATAATAACGTTAATGTGATGATTTTTGCTTACAAATGGCTGGTATATGGAGGAAAATGTGAGGATATGCTTTTTGTTTCCATACGAACGGGCGCCAGAGTGATTCCAATCATAAATAATCAGCCAGTTCGTGGTACTTGCGGATATTCCGGAGAGCTGGGACATGTAAAAGTCAGCGGTGGAAGCAGGATTTGTTCCTGCGGACGTTATGGGTGTCTGAACTCGGAAATATCTGATGTAGCAATTGTCAATAAGATAATTGATGGAATCAAAGTTGGAAGATTCAGAGAAATTGCGGAAGCTGTTCAGGGAGACATGGATAAGGTGACAATGATGAGTTTTATCAATTCTGTCCGGGAAGGACATGCGGATTCGTTAAAACTTCTGGATCAGGTCAAAGGATTCATAGCAGATATATTAAGTATGCTGGTAAATATTTTTGCACCAAGAAAGATAGTTTTGTTTGGGGAACTGGCAGAACTGGGGGATATACTTTTGGATGGTGTAAGAGAAAGAGTCAGTGAAAATATTATAAAAGAAAATAGTAACGGACTGAAAATTATGGCATCAGAATTTGGAAGAAATCTGGGAGCTATGGGAGCTGCAGCAATGGTAATGCAGAATGCATTTGAATTTCTGGAAGAAAAAATCTGAATCTGTTGAAGCAGTTTTATTTAATCAAAGTATAGGAGTACTTGCATGAATAAAAAAGTAATTGCTGTAGATATTGGAGCCAGCAGCGGTAAAATGGCATTTGGAGAATTTGATGGCAGCCAGTTGCTGGTTAGAGAATACCGGGATTTTGCAAATCGCCCGGTAGATATTGGAACAGCTTTATATTGGGATGTCTTTTCTCTTCACAATGCGATTGTTGATGGAATGGCATATTTTAAAGAGAAATATGGGGAAGCAGATGTTGTTGCAGTAGATACCTGGGGAGCAAGTTATGGACTTCTGGACAAAAAAGGACGTCTTATGGAACCCGTATATCATTACAGAGATGAACGTACCCGTACAACTATTCAGGATATGAACAGTGTGATGGATACATACGAGCTGTTCAGGTTAACAGGATGTCAGTGCAACAGAACTTATACATTACCGCAGTTATATTCTTACAGGGCAGAGAACAGTGCTGTTCTTTATAATGCATCCAGTATGTTGCTTTTGCCGGATCTTCTGGGATATTTTCTTACAGGAGTAAAAACAACCGAAATGACTATTGCCGGTACTTCCTGTCTGATCGAAAACCGACAGGAAAACTGGAGTATAGAGGTAGCCAGAAGATTTGGAATACCAGAAAAACTCTATACAGAAATTGTGGAACCGGGAACATTTAAGGGAAATCTGAGGCAGGAAATACAGATTCAGACCGGAATGAAAAATACCAGACTGGTAGCTACAGTAGGTCATGACAGTGCTGCAGCAGTAGCTGCGATTCCTGATTTTGGAGAAAATAAACTTTATATAAGCATAGGCACAAATGTAAGTATGGGAGTAGAAAGATCTGAATGTCTGCTCTCAAGAGAAGGATACCTGAAAGGATTCAAAAATACCGGAGGTATTGACAGGAAGAAAATCATATACAGAGATTTTTCGGCCTGCTGGCATTTGAACGAATTTATCAGGACACGCAAAGAACAGGGAATTACTTATTCTTTTGTTGATCTTATAAATATGGCTCTTGAAGTTAAAAATCCGGTTCCGTGGTTTGATGTGGAAGTACTGAGTTTCAATGAGGCAGGTGGGGATTTTTGCAGAAAAATGAATCAGTATTTCGCACAGACAGGACAGAGAGAACTTACAGAAGATGGGGAATTTGTACGTAGCATTTATGAGAGTATCGTATTAAAGATTCGTCATTATGCAGAAGCCTTGAAAGAACTTGGGATTATATATGGCAGAATCAATATAATAAATGGTGCAGTGCGAAATTCACTTCTGATGCAGATGATCAGTAATGCATTGGGCAAAGAAGTATATGCAGGAATGGAATATGCGACATTGACAGGAAATCTCCTGACTCAGCTTTATGCAATGGGTGAAGTAAAAACAGTAAAAGAAATGAGAAGTCTTTCAGCAGAATGTTTCAGTATGAAGCAATACGGACCTGAGGAACAGGAATACTGGACAGAAACAGCAGAAAAATATGAAAGAATAATTAAGTAGTAAAGGTATTTTATTTGTAAATTGGGATAAGTCAAAAACTGGGAAATTGAAAATATAATGTATTTCGTTGGAGGAAATAAAGATGAAGAATAAAAAATTAATGAGTATCTTATTAGTTAGTGCAATCTTAGGAACTACTCTTGGAACAACAGCTGTGTCTGCAGCAGATGAAACATCTGTATCATTATGGACATGGTCTCCTATTACCCGTACAGCAGAAAAAATGATTGATGCATTTGAAAAAGCAAATCCGGATATTACAATTGACTATACAAATTATAATTATAATCCGGAATACTTACAGGCACTTTCTGCGGCATCTGCATCTGATAATCTTGCTGATATCGTAGGTCTTCAGCCTGGATCGCTGACTCAGACATATTCAGATTACCTGATTGACCTGAGTGATTATGCGAAAGCAGAATGGGGTGACGATTGGACTTCTGTTTATGATAATGTAACACAGAGCCAGCTTCAGCTCGGAAATAAAGATGGTGATGATGGACATTATATTCTTCCTATTGAAACACAGGATATTTATGTAGAATATAACAAAACTTTATTTGAGCAGCTTGGATTAAAGGTTCCTACTACATATGATGAACTGGTAGAAGTATCAAAAACTCTGAGAGATAATGGATATGCACCTTTATTCTTCGGCGGTGCTGATGGATGGCAGCATGTTAATCTTCTTCTTATGTGTACATCCCAGATTAGTGACACACTGTTTGATGAATGTCAGAATGGCGAAAAAGCATGGACTTGTGATGAAATGAAACAAGCTATGACAAACTATAAAAAACTGTTTGATGATGGTGTAATGCAGGATGGCTCTTTATCATCTACAAGTTACAGCGATGGCACCACCTTATTCCTGGCAGGCCAGGCAGGTATGATGCTTCTTGGCTCCTGGTGGGCACAGGAATATACAAGTGAAGATGTATCTGATGCAGTTGCAAATTGGGATTACGATTATTTCTATCTGCCGGCTCTTGAAGAAGGACTTTCTGATTCAAAGGCTATTGGCGGCGTTGATTTTGGTTATGGTATTACAAAGAACTGCGAGAATCCAGATTTAGCATGGAAAGCTCTTGTGAGTTTTGCAACAGGTGAAGGCGCACAGGAAATTGCAAATGATATGAATAACCATTTATCTTATCCGAATATTGAGCCGGATACAAGCGCAATGGTAGAGAGAGATGGACTTCAGAATGTAGTTGATGAATTCAACCGTTCCGGTAAAGATATCGCAGCTGGTCTTGTAAACCAGAGAATTGCAGAGCCTACTATTGAAACAGCAATACAGGAAGCCATGCAGGGACTTATAGGCGGAACATATTCTGTTGATGAAGCTACACAGCATATTCAGGATGCGCAGGGTGCATTATAATCAGTATCTTTAAATGATATTGTATAACAGTCTATATTGCAGAGAGGACCGTTTTTCGGTTCTCTCTCTTAAAAAGAGGAGAAGCCTATGACAGATTTAGCAAAAGTTCAGAAGAAAAAACGAAAAATAAATGTAGCTGGATATTTATTTATTCTTCCGGCAATGCTCTTCTTCTGCTTATATATTTTATACCCGATTTTCTTTATAGTAAAGAACAGCCTGCTTAAATGGGCAACTCTGAGCAATATGGAATTTGTAGGGTTGGAAAACTTTATCAAGGTATTTCAGGATAGCACATTCTGGGTAACAATGAAAAATTCAATTCTCTGGATTGTAGTTACAGTGCCTGTTCAGGCAATTCTTGGATTTTTTCTGGCATATGCAATTGAAGAACGTATTAAAAGTAAAAAAGCAGATGGAAAAGCTTTTTCAAGAACTTTTTACCGTACACTGTTTTTTATTCCGGTAGTTACATCTGTAACTGTTGTTGCAATTATGTTTAGTAAGATATTTCAGCCGTATCAGGGAATTATCGGACATTACCTCAATTCCTGGTTTGGTATGTCTCCGACAATTAATGTACTTGGAAATTCGAAGGCGGCTCTCTGGGGAATTATGCTTGCAAATATATGGGAGTGGACAGGATGGTCTATGATCATGTATATCGGCGGTATTTCTCAGATATCGGAAGATGTTAAAGAGGCGGCAAGAATTGACGGAGCAAATACATGGCAGGAGATCATATATATCTATATTCCGGCTCTTGGATCTGTGCATAAGTCACTTTTAATGCTGGGTATTATTGGGTCTCTTCAGACATATGCTCTGATTGGTGTCATGACAGGCGGTGGTCCAAACCATGCAACAGAAATGCCCGGTACTTATATTTTCATGAAAGGTTTTACAGAAAGTCAGATGGGATATGCCTGTGCAATATCTGTAGCAGTCCTGATTTTTGCATTGGTATTGACTTTTATACAGGTAAGATTTCTGGGTTCAGGAGATTTCATGAAGAAAGGGGAATAAATTATGGAAGCAGTAAAAAAGAAAAACCGTCTTGGGCACAGAGATCGAAGCTGGAAAATATTTCTGGCGGTTATGGCAGTTATTGCTCTTATTCCGCTGGTATATGCATTAAGTCTTTCAGTTCGTACTCAGAATTCAATCTATGATCCGAGACTTATTGTAACAGATTTAACAATTGGAAACTATATAAAGGCAATTTCTGATAATCCGACAATTTTGAACAACTTTATTTCCAGCCTTGTAATTTCTGTAATTTCTACAGCAGCTACAGTGCTTTGCGCATCCATGGCAGTCTATGGATTTTCCAGAAAGAATGTATACGGAAAAGTTATTATGTATAACTTGATTCTTTGTACATTAATGGTTCCGATCAGCGCTCTGGTAATCCCTATTACACAGCTGAACAGCAGGATGGGACTTCTGGATAATTATTTTGGCCTGATCTTTCCGTATATTGCATTAAATATTCCTTATGCGGTAACAATTTTACAGGGATTTATGAAAGGTGTTCCGAAGGAACTGGAAGAGGCAGCCGGACTGGATGGATGTAATATTGTTCAGTTGTACACAAGGATTGTTATGCCAATGCTGAAACCGGGTATTGTTGTAGTAGCTATCTGGACGTTCCTTACATGTTGGAATGAGTTTTTTCTGGCATTATGTACTATGACAAAAGCAACAACAAAAACATTGCCGTTGATTGCGCAGCAGTATAAAGGTGTTTATAATAGTCAGCCTGGTATTTTGTTTGCGATTTTGATTATTATTACAATTCCAATGGTTATTTTCTATTGTGTTGTACAGAAACAGTTTGTAAAAGGTATGACTGCGGGGGCGGTGAAAGGTTAATGAGATTTTGGAATTCCAGAGAAACAGCGCTTAACGAAGCTTTAAATGGAATTAAGAGAGCCTGCCCGGGCAAGTATACAAGGCTGGAAACAGAGTATGGTTATGGATTGTATCGAAATAATATTTCTTCAAACAGAGTAAGAATTATAGTAGACGGCGGTGGTGGATACGGACATATGTGGAGCGCATTTGCAGAAGAAGGACTGGCTGATGCTATGGTTCACGGAAATTTTGACAGTGCACCTAATGCTTATGTACTTTATGAAATGGCCAAGAATATTGACTGTGGAAAAGGAATACTTTTTCTGACAAATCATTATATGGGTGATTATCTGAATAATGATATGGCAGTGGAACTTCTTGCACATGATAATATAAATGCAGCTATGTGCTGTATCTCTGATGATATATTAAGCTGTGAGGGAGAAATTGCTGAAAACAGAGGAGGACTTCATGGAATCGGTCAGGTATGTAAAATATGTGCAGGGGCCGCCAGAGAAGGATATAATCTGGAACAATTGAGTAAACTGGCTTCTAAAAGTAACAGTCGTGTCCGTTCTGTATCCTTAAATGTACGTGAAGGAAAACTGTTTTTTGGAGAAGGTTTTTCGGGTGAACCAGCGGTAAAAGAAAAAGTGTTCGAATCCGTGGATCAGATGTTTTCAGATGCTGTAGATATCTTATTATCGGAACTTGGACTGTGGAAAGATTGTCCGATGTATTTATCTGTAAATAATCATTGCAATGTAGGATTTACAGAAAGCATGGTTCTCCTCGAATCGGCAGCAAAACAGATTGAAGAAAGAAAAATTAAACTTTGTGGATGTGCAGCAGGAACTTATTTTGATGTATTTGATGGGAAAGGCTGTATACTCAGTCTCATAGCCTGTGATGAGGAAATGCAAAAATATATTGCACCCGTAAATGGATATGGTTATGTGATATAGGAGGAACGATGGAGAAAATAAAAACGGATGTTTTAAAACAAATGTTTTTGGACGGTGCCCGCTTAATCATAGAAAAAGAACCATATCTTACAGAAATTGATTCTGTAATAGGCGATGGAGATCACGGAGAAGGGATGAAAAGAGGCTGTGAAGCTCTGATAAAAATTCTTGAGACAGAAAATTATGTATATGTAGATGAACTTTGTCGTGCGGTGAGTATAGAATTGATAAAGACAATGGGTGGAGCGTCGGGAATTATTTTTGGAACAATGTTTCTTGGCGGTATTTCAAGTTTGGGACATCAGGAATATGCAACAGCACCACAGATTGCAGATTATTTCTGGAATGGGGAACAGGCGATTGAGCGAAGAGGAAAAGCCAGACCAGGGCAGAAAACCATGCTGGATGCATTATATCCGGCGTGTGTGGAAATGAAAAAGGCTGTATTAGAAACCAGTAATATAATAGAAGTTCTGAAAAGAGGATATCAGGCGGCAGTTCAGGGCGTTGCAGATTGCAGAAATTTTCAGTCTGGAATTGGAAGAAGTAGAAATTTTAAAGAAAAAACGCTGGGAATTCCAGACCCGGGAGCTGTTTCTGTAAGTCTTTGGTTTCAGGCTTTCTGTTTATCGGTAGATAAATAATAGGAGAAAACAGATATGTTAGAAAAGGTCAGTACAATATTAAAGATGGCAGATGAAAGTAATACAGCGGTTATTTCTTTTATTTGCACAGATTATAATATGGTGTATTCAGTGGTTACTACTGCTGAAAAAACAAACACTCCTGCATTGGTAATGCTTCTTCCGGAACATTATGAAAAAAATAATACAATGAATGTTCACGGATTTGCGGAAATGGTCAAAGAACTGGCAGAGTCTGTGAAGGTACCTATTGGTCTTCATCTGGACCACAGTTATGATTATGATTCTGTTATTACTTCTATCAAAAAAGGGTTTGATTCTGTTATGATTGATGCTTCGGCATACAGTCTGGATGAAAATATTGCACTTACCAGAAAAGTGACAGAAACCGCTCATATTTTAGGGGCAGATGTAGAAGCAGAAATTGGACATGTAGGTTTGGCACAGGATTGTGATGGGGATAAAACAGATTATTATACGAAAGCAGATGCAGCAGCGAGATTTTACCAGGAAACAAATGTTGATTCTTTGGCTATTGCTATCGGAAATGCTCATGGTGTTTATGTGGAAACGCCTCATCTGGATATTCAGAGGCTTGAAGAAATTAATGCTGCTACAGATGTTCCACTTGTACTTCATGGAGGCAGTGGGATTCCTCATGACCAGTTGGAGATTGCTTTCCGAAAAGGTATCAATAAATTTAATGTAGGTACTGAGTTTTTGAGTGTATATTATGATGCAGTAAAAGAGTATGTTCACATGATGGAAGGTAATGATAAGCCACTAAAAATGCTTGAAGTTCCAGAGTTTGTGCAGACCCGTTTATGTGAATATCTGGAAGAAAAAATGAAATTATCAAAGTTCTGATCTGATAAATATAGAATCTGTAAGATCCGAAAGTATGATAGCTGAAAAGCTGGGTACTTCCGGATTTTTTTGTTAATATGGATGAAATATTTTCCTGCCCCGTGTATTGGTCTTGCGAGAAGAATGGGTTACAATATTTTGAGGGAGTGTGGTATAACTTCTCGGAATCAATTAAGGTGAGTAAATACCAAGCCAAATAAAACTAAATATAGCGTTTTGATAGAAGAAATCTGCTTTTATTGAAAGTATAACATTTCAATGGGCATAACTTTTAGACATAGCTGAAACTATGTCTTGAAAAAAAGTATGGTATGACGTAAACTATCATTATTAAGCGTCTAAACTTAATAATGACTGGAATGCCACAATAGATGGCATTTCCCATGCATCCAGATGTTGCAGCATCATGGTGCAGTAGAGGCGGCAGTACCACATCATAGATGAACGGTGTCTGCCGTCTTCTAATTTATAATCTTCTTTTTCCCGCTTGTTGGAGCGTTCTACAGAAGTTCTTCTATCATATTCCTTATCCCATTCTAAACTGTTTCTTGGCGGTATGTTAAAGAGGCGTGGATTGTCTTTGACAGGTGTATGTACCACACGCCCATAAGAGGAATCTGAACAGGGAGTTTCGCAGTGACAACCGGATCTGTCTGTTTTTGGACAGCGCCATTTGCAGCGGTTCCTGTTCCGTTCTACGCCGTCTGGTTTCATATGTAAGCCCAATTTACAGACAGGGACACCATTGTTATTGATTGTGAAAGTATCCTTATAGATAAAGTTACCAGTGTTACCGGAATTAAGGTCTATAAAAGGCTGGATGCCTGATTCCTGGCAGTACCGGTAGACAGCATCAGCATCATGTGCTGCATCCAGAAGAAGCTTCGTGACCCTGTATTGCGGAAGCCATGTTTTCATGGTAAAAAAGGTATGCAGGAAAGAAAGCATATCGTGTCTGGATGCCCGTTCCAGAATAGGAAAAACAGGAAGGTCATTTGCGGAATCTGATGCTACAAACATGTAGAGATGGTAGCCGCTAAAATAGCAGTCCCTTGAGGAATCCCAGCCGATATTACAGTCAGGTTGAGAAAAGAGACGTTTGCAGTTACAGTGGGAAATACCATTTTCAGAGCAGCTGCATACTTTCTTATAGCGGAGTCTTGCAGAAGTCCTTATAGGAGAACCATCACCGGCAAGGGAGATGGCAGAAGGCTGGATGAGTCCATGTGATACAGAAACATCCAGGAACTGCTGCTTGTATAAGCGGAAGATCAGGGAAAGGGGACTGAGGGAAGGGTCTGGAAGAGGATGCTTTTTGTAAAAATCCAGAAACCGTGCCGCAGAAGTACTCTTGATATTGGGAGTTTTTTCCCCGTGTTTTTTCCCTTTTGGGGTTTTCTTCTTTTTATGTCTGAGCTGGACGGAAAGATGTTTCTGTTCAGAGTTCCAGATATGCCGGAAGAAATCGTAAAAGGTACCGATGCCTGGCACATCATCAGGGGAGAATCCACTGATGATCGCATATAAAGGACATTCTTTGAGTCTGGATACCCAATCAGTAATGGAAGTGATCTTGAGTTTAATAGAAAGCAGGTAAGAACGCAGCATGGAAACTGGATCTCGTGGAGCAGGTCCGAATTTAGAATAAGAACCCAAAAGGATGCTTGTAGTCTGGGAAAGATCCAGATGCCAGAACTGTACGATGATCTTCCATGTCTGTCTGGATATAGAAAAAGGATCTGGATAATAAAGTAAAAAATTAGAGATAAGGAAGTCCTGATAAAGGGAATGTGATTCAGGTGAATAAACAGGTAACATGATAATGCCTCCATTTCAAAAATAATATAATCGGCAGAGCCGTAAGAGATATTTCTTATTGATCAAGGCGTGAAACGCCACATTTTTGGAGGAATTTGTCAAGTACTTTTTAGAAAAAAATGGGGGGATTTTAATTATGAACAAAGAAAAAGCCTTGAAAAATCAAGGCTTAGAATTCCGAGAAGATATTGGTATAGTAGGGGGGATGAGTCAGAGATTAGTTAGATATATTTATTATATGCTAAGTAATGATACAGAAGTAGACAGGAGGAGTTAGTTTGGCAGCGAGGAGACGTGGAAAAAAGAAAAGTGGAAGAAGTTATGCGTGGAGATACCGGGGCAGGATTGTGGCTTGTGTGTTTGTTGAGGTGATCATTATCTGTGCGCTGGTTATCATGATCGGATGGAATAAGGGCGTGAAGGAGTGGTTTGAGCAGTTTGAACAGCCGGTTCTGAAGGAAGTGGATATCAGTGGAATTAACAGTCCGAATGCGATCCTGATGCAGGCCAGGGGAGGTAAGATTCTGGGTGAGATTAACGGAGAGGCTCAGATTTATCCGGCTTCTATGACGAAGATTATGACTGTGATACTGGGGATTGAGAATTTTGATGATCTGGATGAGAAGATTACTCTGACGAATGAGATGTTCTCCGGATTGTATGAGCAGGATGCTACGCAGGCAGGTTTTCAGCCGGGGGAAGAGGTCCGGGTGATTGATCTTCTCTATGGTGCGATGCTGCCTTCGGGGGCAGAGTGCTGTATTGCTCTGGCAGATACGATCAGTGGTTCAGAGGCGGATTTTGCGGAGCTGATGAATAAGAAAGCAGGGAAGCTTGGAATGGAGAATACTCATTTCTGTGATTCTACAGGACTGCATAATCCGGATCATTACAGTACGGTTAAGGATATTGCGGTGTTGATGAAGTATTGCATTAAGAATGATACGTTTCGTGAGATTGTGGAGACCTCCAGACATTCTACCGGAGTTACAAATATCCACCCGGATGGAATCACTTACTACAGTACAATGTTTAAAAACCTGTCTGATCCGACAGTCACAGGTGGAAAAATTCTCGGTGGCAAGACCGGTTATACCAGTGAAGCAGGACACTGTCTGGTGAGTTTTGCGGAGATTGAGGGCAGGGAGTATATCTTTGTTTCCGCAGGTGCTTCAGGAGCAGATGGAAATACGATTCCGCATATTCAGGATGCTGTGACTGTTTATAACAGGGTTGGTGCGGCGATTGAGGCGAAGATGAATGATAATAATAAATAAAATCTCCCACAAATTGTGACGCACATCTTGTGGGGAGCATTTTCGTTACTGTTCACTGGTAATATCCCGCGAGGTGTTTTTTGTGAGCAAAGGTCACAGAAAACCCGAGACATACCGCGCGAATTTATGCGATCAGCATAAATTCTGTGCATCGCGAAGCATGTTGCTGAAAACGGAATGGACAGTAACTATCTGATTATCCGTGTATTTATTTCTTGCTATTTTTGTCTAAAAAAGTTATAATAAAGCCATAAAAACGGTAATGATTCCACGTAAAATCGGTCAAAAAACCACATCACTGGGAATCTGTTCCGCATGGAGGTATTTTTATGGATAATAATTATAAGGGCATGGCTGTAGGTGTTTTTGAGCTGGATAACCTGGTTGCCTGTTTTGTTGCTCTTGATGCTGCTTCCAAAGCAGCCAATGTCAGGATCCAAAGTGTTGAGCGTAACCGTCTGAAGAGTGGCGCCTGTGTCAAGATGCGTGGTTCTGTTTCTGACGTTAATGCAGCTATGGAGGTTGCGCTGGAGGCAGCCAAACCTCTTGGTAAGGTTGTTTCTCATACTGTGATCGCTTCTCCTTCTGAGGATACTGAGATCGCACTGAAGATGACGATCAATAAATAAAGGGGGGCGACGGATTTATGAATTATGGTGCTTTTGGTTTAGTTGAGGTTGTTGGCAGCAGTAATGCGATCCTGGTGATCGACCAGATGCTGAAGACTTCTGATGTTTCTTTTCTTACCTGGCAGACGAAGTGTGGTGGTCATGCCACTGTTTTTCTGACTGGTGATGTTTCTGCTGTTACGGCTGCCGTTGACAGTGTAAAAGGGAACCCGCCTTGTGAGATCGTAGCTTCAGCAGTGATCTCCAATCCTTCCGGTGAGACGGTTCGTCTGGCTGAGGAAGAAGCGGCTAAGAATCACTTTATATAGGAAATATCTATATTATAATAACGAACGTACGCAGGGAACCGCCCTGGCGTAGCGGGAAGGGCTTCGTCGTCCGCTGGCTTCTAAGGTGCTGCGGCTTCTGCTAAAACCATTCCCAAAAGTTCTGAACTCGCGTCAAGCCGCTCAGACAGCAGAACTTTTTGGAATAACGCAGAAACCACACCATCTAAGAATCAGCAGGACTCCTGCAGAACATCCCACTACGCCAGGGCGGTTCCCTGCTGGCTTTTGTATAAGTGAAAATTGTCTCAGACACGGTGATTTCACACATCAGCCGGTGCTTTCATCATCGATGCTCTGCTTCTACAAACTTCACACTTTCACTCTATCCTATCTCCCCTTTCGCACGTCAGCAATTCTTTTCGCTATATTCTTTAAACTCACGCCTTCACTCTAGCCCTCCACTCCTTCGCACGTCAGCCGGCGAGGTAGCGTCTGGTTTGGGCTGGCTCTGCAGAAGGGGTGCGCTTCTTAGGCGGTGGGAATCTGCGTTGCTGGAAAAAATCCAGCTGTTTGAGCGACGCAGGAGCGAGTTCTGGATTTTTTTCAGCGGTTTTAGCAGAATCCCCGCAGCCTTAGAAGCACTAGACCTCCGAAGCCTCACCCGCCCCTCCCGTCCTTCCCGACCGTCCGTTTGCAACATACCATCCCGTTCTTCACAACTTCACAATAGCATAAATTAACAGAAAATAATAAAAAATACAAACAAATTATAAAATATAAACACCTAATAAAACAAATAAATAAAAATAATAGCATAAAAACACAAAAATGTATTGACAAATATCCGCAACGATGTTATTATAAGACCATCAAAAACAACAAGAAAAAAACAAAAAAGAAAATCATTCAATTCATAGCATAGATGCACATGAAGGATGAAGAAAGGAAAAGGTGATTCCAGTGGGAACATAAACAAACACCATCATCAATATGAGAGTGACAGGAACCGAATTTCCTGCAAGAAAGACCTGATACAGATCACATATGATACACCTTAAGAAAACAGAAGTTTCTTTTATGAAATATAAATAAGATCCTCTTAAATCTTACTTATATTTTAAGAAATCAGAAACAAAAGGAAATCAGTATTTCAGGTAATATAGAATCGGTAACTCATATTGAACAACTGTCACACACCTGATACAAAGATTTCAGGAAATATGTAAAGAAATATTTCCCGAAAGAGTAAAACCCTCAACTCACCGGTTCGTTGGAAAGAAGAGATTCCAAGAACAAACGTGAAGATGAGAACGATACTTTGAAATGCATATCAGAACCATTAGGATATGGATTGAAGCTTTGCATCAGAAGAATATCTGAGAGGATATTAAAAATAGAAGAATCGGGCAGGAACTTTTTTCCAGGATACTTTAAAGAACTGCAGAGGAGAAAATCCCAATAGGTCGATTTGAATCAGCAGATCGCAAAGTACAGAGATGACAAATGGTTTTGAATTTAAGAAGTTAAGTCCAGAATTGTTTAGTGAACAGGAAAAAGTATAACCACCGAAATTCTTCAGATAAACAGGAAATCAAACATCGTAAAAAATGATTTCTGATCTATAAAACTTTCTAAATAATCGAAGAGATATACTTACATATATCAGTCGTTTATGAGCAGGAAATAAAAAAGAAGAGAGAATCTGAAAAAGAAAAATTTCAAAATTGAATAAAGAGAATCGAAATTATTTTATAAAGTATATAAAATCAAAGATTTCGATTGATAAGTATAATAAGTATAACAAGAAAACTTTATTCGAAAGAACGAAGAGGAAGAAAAATTGAATAACGAAGAGTGTTGAGACGGTCATCATTTTTGGAAACTGTAAAAGTAAAAAAAGTGATGACCGTCTCGTTGTGTATATAAGATTGCATATATTAAGTATACAACCGTTCCGAAAAGCCCTGGATAAAATAATATGATCCGAGCAGAGAGCAAAATTTTCAATCAGAGATTTTTCCGGACAGTTATATTTATCAGTTGCCATCAAAAACATCATCAGTTATACTTCTGTGAGAAAGGAAGTAAGATGAGAAAATATGTGGAATTATCAGATTGAAGAAAATATTTTATATGAAGACAAAGAGATCCTTGTGTGCAGAAAAACAGCAGGAATGCCGGTGCAGGCAGCAAAAATAGGAACAATGGATATGGAAAGTGCTCTGAAAAATTATCTGGCACAAAAAACACCGGGAAAGATCCCATATCTGGGAGTAGTACATCGCCTTGATCAGCCGGTAGAAGGCATTCTTGTATTTGCGAAAACATCCGAAGCAGCAGGAAATTTGAGTAAACAGATGATGGCAGGAGGCGCCGGAAAATATTACCTGGCAGTAACAGAGGGAAAAGCAAAGAGCTCAGAAGGGACTCTTACAGACTATCTGAAAAAAAATGGAAAAGCCAACATGTCTCAGGTGGTGTCTGCCAATACACCGGGAGCAAAAAAAGCGATCCTTCACTATAAAGTTCTGGATCAGCAGGAGATAAACGGAAAATCCCGGACACTTCTTAAGATCAGGCTGGAAACAGGTCGGCATCATCAGATCCGTGTGCAGCTCTCTCATGAGGGACTGCCCCTTCTTGGAGACCGGAAATATAATCCTTCGGGAGAAAAAGGTACATCACTGGGACTTTGTTCCAGTTGTCTGGAATTCAAACACCCCAGAACAGGAAAAATGATGAAGTTTGAAACAGAGCCACAGGGAAGCGCGTTTCTGGATTTTGTGAAAAAAGTGTAAAAACTCTGGACGGAAATACGAAAAAGTGTATAATGTAAAAAGCAAGTAACCAAATGTAAGATTTTTGTAAAGTATAAGTTACTGTGGACGGACAAGGCAGACGATAAAGAACAGTAACCAGCGAGGAAGAGGAGATTACAATGAAAAGAGCTGCAGTAGCGTCAGCAGCCTTGTTGGCTGTGGCAACCCTGCTGACAGGCTGTCAGAAAGAAGAAGTAGAAAAGCTTGTTGCACCGATTGTAGCAGATGTCCAGGAAACCCCTGAAGCAACCGAAGTGGAAGAAGAAAAAAGCCCGCTGATCCCTGAGATCGATGACACTCTTTCTATTGAAGAAGGTGCCAGAATAGCTGTTGTCAGCAAAAGCAAAAAAGGCGAGTTCTGGAATAAAGTAAAAGAAGGAATGGAAGCTGCTGTCAAGGACGTAAATGAAGCGTATGGTTTCAAAAAAGACAAGCAGATCACGATGACCTTTGAGGGTCCGGATGATGAAGAGGACGTAGAAAGTCAGATCAATACTCTTGATGCAGTGATCGCTGAGAATCCATCTGTAGTGTGTCTTTCTGCCGGAGATATGGATTCCTGTCAGGCACAGCTGGAAGCAGCGAAAGAGAACGGAATTCCGGTGGTCGCATTTGATTCCAATGTCAGTGATACGAAGCTGGTCAGAGCTTTCCGTGGAACAGACAATACACAGATCGGCAAATATGCAGCATATAAGCTTGGCAGCGCCATTGGAAAAATGGGAAATGTGGCTGTTTTTTCCGCACAGGAGAAAACACAGAGCGCTCAGGAACGTGTAAAGGGATTTCTGGATAATATTGCAAATTATACGGATATTAAAGTGGTGGAAACCGTATATTCTGACCAGGTTGATGATATGAAGGAAGCCATGAAGGAAGTTCTGGATAAATATCCGGCACTGGATGGTGTTTTCTGCACCAATGCCGAGGTTTCTGAAATGTTTCTGGAGGTAAATAAGGACACAGGAGAAAATAAAGTTGCTATGGTAGGCGTAGATGCAACCAGCAAACAGCAGGAAGCGATCCAGAAAGGGGAAGAACTGGGAGTGCTTTCACAGAATCCTTATGCGATGGGATATCAGACCATGTGGGCGGCTATTCAGTCTACTGCACCGAAGAAGGAAACAAAGATTGATAAGAAGGTTTTACTTGATCCGATATGGATTGATGCTGAGAATATCAAAAGCGAAGACATTGCAAATTACCTGTACAATTAACAAATAGAACAGATAGCCACTGTAGGTCGGGTGAATAGGTTAGTCCGCATTCACCGTCTGTTCATAATTGAAAGCCATCAGTCTGATGAAGATGTAAAAAACATTTTCATCGGGCTGATGGCTTTTTTGAATAAAAATAAAAAATATGAATAGAATAAACAAATAAAAAGTGTGCGAAAAAATGGCAAAAATATAACACATATGACGATTTTTTGACACAATATAAATAAATTTCTCGTTAAATTGCATAATAAACATTGTTTTAAAAAAGCGATTGTGGTACAATTTGGATATGCAGAGAGGCGGTGATCAGATGATCCAGGAAACGATCAAGGCAGTGAAAGAGGCGGAGGCAAAAGCACAGCAGAAGATAAAGGATGCATCCGTCCGTGCACAGAGTATCATCAGCGAAGCTGAGAAAGAGGCAGAGAATATTATCAGAAAGGCGGAAACAGCCGCCGGCGAACAGGCGGCATCTGATATGAAAGCAGCCGAAGAACGTGCACACAGTACAGAGAACACTGTCGTTGGACAGGCGGAGGAAGAGCTTGCAGCTTTGAAAAAGAAAGCGGAGTCGAAGCACGAGCAGGCAATCCAGACAGTAATGGACAGTTTGTTCTGAGAGGGGGAGTGCGAAAATGGCAGTATTGCAGATGCAGCGAATCAGTATCTGCGCAATGAAAAAGAACCGTAAGGCCATATTGGAAGAACTGCAGTCACTTGGAGTATTGGAGATCGATGCAGCAGAATTGGATCCGGAGCTTAAGACGATGGATACTATGAATGCCCGGCTGATCTTTGAGAAGAACGCATCCCTTTGCGATCAGGCAATCGAAATACTGGATGAATTTTCGAAGGAAAAGCAATCCATGCTGGCATCCCTGGCAGGGAAACCGCTGATCGGAAGGAAGCAGGAGGAAGAAGCTATCCGGGATCAGGAAGAGATCCTGAGAACAGCCAGAGAAATCCAGGGATACCGGAAGAAGCTTACAGAGAACAATGCGGCAGCAGTTAAGATCGAGCAGCAGGAAGCAGCTCTTGCTCCATGGCTGAAGCTGGATATTCCGATGAACTTCGGCGGTACAGCGAAAGCAGCGGTACTTGTGGGAAGTATTGATGGAAATATAACTCTGGATCAGGTATACAGTCAGCTGGCAGCGGATGCACCACAGCTTGAAGCCTTTGACATTCGGGAAATCTCAAATGACGCCGGTAAGCTGAGCCTGGTGGTTGTCTGCCTGAAAGCACAGGCACAGGAACTGGAAGAAGCGCTTCGGATGCAGGGATTTGCAAGACCGGCACAGCTGGTATCAGAGGTTCCGGCACAGGAGCTGGAGAACCTTAAGAATGAAGTGGTACGCATTCAGGAAGAGTCCGAACAGATCCGGGAACAGATACGCGCTCTTCACGACAGGAAGAGCTCTCTTCAGCTTTTGTCCGATTATTTCCGGATCCGTGCACAGAAATATGAGGTATTAGGACAGCTCCGCCAGTCGGAGAGCACTTTTTTTGTGACAGGATATCTTCCGAAGAAACAGGTTTCTGCAATGGAGAAACGGCTTACGGAGAAGTACGATATTGTTTTTGAAGCAGAAGATGCTGAGGGAGAAAATGTTCCGGTTGCCCTTCAGAACGGTAAATTCGGAGCAGCAGGAGAGGGAGTTCTGGCAGCATTTGGTCTTCCTGGAAAGGGAGAGATCGATCCTTCCACGATTATGACGGCCTGCTATGTATTTCTTTTCGGACTGATGCTGTCAGACGCAGCATATGGACTGATCGTCTTTGCAGTCTGTCTGGGAGTACTTCTGAAGTTCCCTAGGATGGAGAGCGGAATGCAGAAATCCATCCGGCTTTTTATGTACTGTGGATTGTCCACTTTGTTCTGGGGCGTGATGTTTGGCGGATATTTCGGAGATTTTATCGATGTATTTTCGAAGGTATATCTGCACAGGCCGGTCACGGTGAAGCCGGTATGGTTTGCACCGTTAAATGAGCCAATGAGACTTCTGGTGTTCTCCATGCTGTTTGGTCTGATCCATATGTTTCTGGGAATGGGTCTTAAGGGCTACATGCTGTTACGTGACAGAAAATATCTCGACTTTTTCTGTGACGTAGTACTCTGGTTCCTGCTTCTTATGGGACTGATCCTGATCTTTATCCCAAGCAGCATGTTCCGTTCTATTTCTCAGATGGATCTGAATCTTTCACCGGCAGTGATACAGGTCGGAAAATGGATGGCGATCATCGGTGCTGTGGGAATTCTCTTTATGTCAGGAAGAGACAAGAAGAATCCGTTCCTGAGGCTGGCGCTTGGAGCCTACGATCTTTACAATATCACGGGATGGGTCAGTGATATCCTTTCCTATTCCAGACTTCTGGCCCTGGGACTTGCTACCGGAGTTATCGCATCAGTTATGAACCAGATGGGAAGTATGCTGGGAGACAGTATTCTGGGATGGATCGTATTTATCCTTGTATTTGTGATTGGTCATATCTTTAACCTTCTGATCAATCTTCTGGGTGCATACGTGCACACCTGCCGATTACAGTATGTAGAGTTTTTCGGCAAATTCTTTGAGGGCGGGGGAAAAGAGTTCCACCCATTCCGCGAAAATACAAAATATGTAGATATTAAGGAGGATTAATATTATGAGTGGTATCGTTTGGGCATTATTGGGAGCAGCAATTTCCGTAGCTCTTGCAGGTATAGGTTCCGCCATCGGTGTTGGTACTGCCGGCCGTGCAGCAGCAGGCGTTGTAACAGAAGACCCGGACAAATTTGCCAAGGTTCTGCTTCTTCAGCTTCTTCCCGGTACGCAGGGTATTTACGGACTGCTGGTAGCATTCCTTGCACTTTCCAAGGTTGGTATCCTGGGCGGCGGTGTTGCTGATATTTCCCTGGAAACCGGTCTTATGATCTTTGTGGCTTGTCTTCCGATCGCTATCGCAGGTCTTCTTTCTGCGATCCATCAGGGAAAAACTTCCGTAGCTTCCATCGGTATCGTAGCCAAGAAGCCGGAGCAGTTCGGTAAAGCCATGCTTTTCCCTGCAATGGTTGAGACATATGCGATTCTGGCTCTTCTGATCTCCATTCTTGCAGTCAGCGGAATTCAGGTTTGATTCATCAGGAGGGCAGAGCATGACAGGATTAGAGAAGATGGTAAGCCAGATTCTTGAAGAGGCCGATGCTTCTGCAGCCGTTACGATCAGTGATGCGGAGAAAAAAGCCGCAGAGATCCTCAGGGAAGCCGGAGAAAAGGCAGATAAGATCCGGCAGCAGAGAGAAGAACAGTCCAGGGCAAAGGTGAAAAGCTATGAAGAGCGGACAGCTTCCGCTGCAGATATGAAGAAGCGTACCGCAGTTCTTGCAGCCAAGCAGGAGCTGATCGGAAATGTGATCGCAGATGCCTGTGACCGTGTGAAGAATCTGGATGAAGAAAAATATTTTGGGATCCTTAAGAATATGGCTGAGAAATATCTTCTTCCAAGAGAAGGAGAGATCTGTTTTTCAAAAAAGGATCTGGAACGTATGCCGGCAGGTTTCCGTGAGGAAATAAAGAGCCTGGCACAGAAAAAGGGTGGTGTGCTGGAAATTTCCGGTGAAACCCGAAACATAGACGGAGGTTTTATCCTGATATACGGCGGCATTGAGGAAAACTGTTCCATTGATGCCATGTTCGCAGAGAAGCGGGATGAGCTTCTGGATCAGGTAAGAAAGATTTTGTTTGCGTAAAACACCATCGCAAAAAGGAGGGCGTGAATGATGTTTGGTGAAGATTATGCCTATGCGGTGGCGCGGATACGTGTTCTGGAGACCGGACTTCTGAATCAGGCAGCGATCGAGCAGCTTCTGGCATGTCAGGATGAGCAGCAGTGCCTTCAGATCCTTACAGAGAAGGGCTGGGGAAATGGTGATCCTGCAGCCGGTGCGGATGCCATTCTTTCCAGGGAGAGAGAAAAGATCTGGGAGATCATGGATTCGCTGGTAGCGGACCGATCTGTGTTTTCTGTTCTTTCCTATCAGGATCTTTTCCATAACCTGAAAGCGGCTGTGAAGGCAAGCATCCTGCAAGGGGCAGCGCCGAATATTTTTTTCAGCGACTGTTCCATTGACGGAGAGGATATGGTGAAATTCCTGAAGGATAAGGAATATGATCGTTTTCCTGAGGATATGCGGGAAGCGGCAAGAGAAGCCTATGAGACCTTTTTGCACACAAGAGACGGACAGCTTGCGGATATTATCGTAGACAGGGCAGCACTGGATGCCATAAAAAAAGCCGGAGAACGGTCAAAAGAAGAGATCGTCCGGCAGTATGCGGAATCCACGGTAGCGGTAGCAGATATCCGGATCGCAGTCCGTGCCTGCAAAACAGGAAAAAGTTCGGACTTTATGAAAAAAGCCATGGCAGAATGTGACACACTGGATAAGGAGAGACTGATCCACGCGGCAGTAAGCGGAATGGATCAGATCATGGGTTATCTGGCAGAAACGAAATATGGGGACGGAGCTCTGGCACTGGCGGAATCAGCTTCCGCTTTTGAGAGATGGTGTGATAACCAGATCATGGAGACCATCCGCCCTCAGCTGTACAATTCATTTTCACTGGGACCGCTGGTAGCCTATGTGCTTGCCCGTGAAAATGAGATCAAGACGGTGCGGATCATTCTCACCGGAAAGCGCAGCGGCCTTCCGGAAGAGTTTATCCGGGAAAGGGCAAGGGAAATGTATGTATAAGATCGCAGTTTTAGGTGATTATAACAGCATTTACGGGTTTGCGGCTCTTGGCCTTGATACTTTTCCGGTGGAGGATCCTGCAGAAGGTAAAGAGAAGCTTAACCGTCTGGCGGCCGGTGAATATGCGGTTATTTATATTACGGAACAGCTGGCGGTCCAGCTTTCCGCAGAGATCAGTAAATACAGTGAGGAGCTGATGCCTGCGATCATTCAGATTCCCGGAATTTCCGGAAATACAGGTGCAGGTATCGAAAATGTAAAGAAATCCGTGGAGACGGCAGTTGGCTCCGATATTCTTTTCAGTAATGAGTGACAAGAAAGCAGGTGATTGGTTCAGATGAGCAGAGGAACCATTAAGAAGGTGGCAGGACCGCTGGTAATTGCCAAGGGTATGCGGGATGCAAATATGTATGACGTGGTTCGTGTAAGCAGCCAGCGTCTGATCGGTGAGATCATTGAGATGCATGAAGATGAGGCTTCCATACAGGTATATGAGGAGACTTCAGGACTTCGTCCGGGAGAACCGGTAGAGTCCATGGAGGTGCCCCTTTCCGTGGAGCTTGGTCCTGGCCTTATTACAAGCATTTACGATGGAATCCAGCGTCCGCTGGATGACATCATGAAGGTAGCAGGCAGCAACAACCTGAAACGAGGCGTTGAGGTTCCTGCCTTGAAGCGGGACAAAAAATGGAATTTCATTCCGGTTGCGAAGGTGGGAGATCAGCTGGAGGGCGGCGATGTTCTTGGAACCGTTCAGGAGACTATCGTTGTTACACAGAAGATCATGGTACCTCCCAATATGAAAGGTACTCTGAAGGAAATTAAATCCGGCGAGTTTACCGTGGATGAGACCGTTGCAGTTCTTTCCACAGCAGACGGCGATAAAGAGTTGACCCTGATGCAGCACTGGCCGGTACGACGTGGCCGTCCATATAAGAAGAAACTTCCGCCAGCCAAACCTCTGGTAACAGGACAGCGTGTTATTGATACCATGTTCCCTATTGCCAAGGGTGGTGTGGCAGCAGTTCCCGGCCCGTTCGGAAGCGGTAAGACGGTTATCCAGCATCAGCTTGCAAAATGGGCTGAGGCAGATATCGTGGTTTATATCGGCTGCGGTGAGCGTGGAAATGAGATGACAGACGTTCTGAACGAGTTCCCGGAGCTGAAGGATCCAAAAACAGGACAGTCTCTGATGGAGCGTACAGTTCTGATCGCCAATACCTCAGATATGCCGGTTGCAGCTCGTGAGGCGTCGATCTATACAGGTATTACAATTGCGGAGTATTTCCGTGATATGGGATATTCCGTAGCATTGATGGCAGATTCCACTTCCAGATGGGCTGAGGCTCTCCGTGAGATGTCCGGACGACTGGAGGAGATGCCAGGCGAGGAAGGTTATCCTGCATATCTTGGTTCCCGTCTTGCACAGTTCTATGAGCGTGCCGGACATGTGATCTGCAGTGGAAAAGACGGAAGAGAGGGTGCCCTGACAGCGATCGGCGCTGTATCTCCTCCAGGTGGTGATATCTCCGAGCCGGTTTCCCAGGCGACACTTCGAATTGTAAAGGTATTCTGGGGACTGGACGCAAACCTTGCATACAAACGTCATTTCCCGGCGATCAACTGGCTGACCAGCTATTCTCTGTATCTGGACAGCGTTGGCGGATGGTTTGACGAAAATGTAGCGAATGACTGGATGAAGCTCCGTCAGAGAATGATGACCCTTCTTCAGGAAGAGGCAGAGCTGGAAGAAATCGTAAAGATGGTAGGTATGGATGCGCTTTCTCCGGGTGACCGACTGAAAATGGAAGCAGCCCGTTCCATCCGAGAGGATTTCCTCCACCAGAACTCTTTCCACGAGATCGATACCTACACATCTCTGGAAAAACAGCACAATATGATGCGTCTGGTACTTGCATTTTATGATGCGGGTCTGGATGCGCTGAAACAGGGCGCAGATATCAATGATATCGTAAAGCTTCCGGTACGTGAGCAGATCGGCCGTTATAAATATACAAAAGAAGATCAGCTGGCAGCAGAATATGAGAAGGTAACCCGCCAGCTGGTAGCAGAGACTGCAGAACTTCTGGGAAAGGAGGGCCTGTAAAATGCCAAAAGAATATAGGACCATACAGGAAGTTGCCGGCCCTTTGATGCTGGTACGGGGCGTTGAAGATGTAGCATTTGACGAGCTTGGTGAGATCGAGCTTGCCGATGGCGAAACAAGAAGATGCCGTGTTCTGGAGATCGACGGAAGCAATGCACTGGTGCAGCTGTTTGAGAGCTCCACAGGTATCAATCTTTCCAACAGCAAGGTACGTTTCCTGGGACGGAGCATGGAGCTTGGTGTATCCGGCGATATGCTGGGTCGTGTTTTTGACGGACTGGGACGTCCCATTGATGACGGCCCGGAGATCCTTCCGGAGGAAAGAAGAGATATCAACGGACTTCCCATGAATCCGGCGGCCAGAAGCTATCCGGAGGAGTTTATCCAGACGGGTGTATCTGCGATTGACGGCCTGAACACCCTGGTACGCGGACAGAAGCTTCCGATCTTCTCCGCATCCGGTCTTCCCCATGCACAGCTTGCGGCACAGATCGCAAGACAGGCCAAGGTTCGCGGAAAAGATGAGCAGTTTGCCGTTGTATTTGCAGCCATGGGTATCACTTTCGAGGAGTCAAACTTCTTTGTAGAGAGCTTTAAGGAAACCGGAGCGATAGATCGTACTGTTCTGTTTGTGAACCTGGCAAATGACCCGGCTGTTGAGCGTATCGCTACTCCGCGAATGGCACTGACAGCGGCTGAATATCTTGCCTTCGAAAAAGACATGCACGTTCTTGTAATCCTTACGGATATCACAAACTATGCGGATGCGCTCCGTGAGGTTTCCGCGGCTCGTAAGGAGGTTCCGGGACGTCGTGGATATCCCGGATATATGTACACAGATCTTGCTTCTCTTTATGAGCGTGCAGGCCGTCAGAAAGGAAAATCAGGAAGTATCACCATGGTTCCGATCCTGACTATGCCTGAGGATGATAAGACCCATCCGATCCCGGACCTTACCGGTTACATCACAGAGGGACAGATCATCCTGAGCCGTGAGCTTTACCGTAAGGGAATCACACCGCCCATCGATGTTCTTCCGTCTCTGTCACGACTGAAGGATAAGGGTATCGGTGAAGGCAAGACAAGAGCAGACCATGCCAACACCATGAACCAGCTGTTTGCCGCATATGCCCGTGGTAAAGAGGCCAAAGAGCTGATGACTATTCTTGGTGAGGCAGCTCTCTCCGACATTGACCTGATCTATGCAAAATTTGCGGATGCTTTCGAGAAGGAATATGTTTCCCAGGGCTATCAGGCTAACCGTGATATTGAGGAAACACTGGCCATCGGCTGGAAGCTGCTTTCCATTCTTCCGAGAAGCGAGCTGAAACGTATCGATGACAAATTCCTTGATCAGTATTACGGAAAAGTATAAAGGGGGGATGATTTGTGGCATCAACACAGGTGAATCCTACCCGTATGGAGCTTACGAAGCAGAAAAAGAAGCTGGTGACTGCAGTACGTGGCCATAAGCTTCTGAAGGATAAGCGGGACGAGCTGATGAGACAGTTCCTGGATCTGGTACGGGAGAATATGGAGCTGCGAAAAAAAGTAGAAGCTGGTATCCGAAGCGCCAACACCAATTTTGTCATTGCAAAAGCAGGAATGTCGGAGGAGACGCTGAATACGGCACTGATGGCTCCCAAGCAGGAAGTTTATCTGGAAACCGGAAAAAAGAATGTCATGAGTGTGGATATTCCTGTTTTTGAATACAAAACAAGAACACCGGATGCCAACGATATTTATTCCTATGGCTTTGCTTTTACATCCAGTGATCTGGACGGAGCGGTAAAATCCCTGGCAGACATCCTGCCGGATATGCTTCGTCTGGCAGAAGTGGAAAAGGCCTGTCAGCTTATGGCTTCCGAGATCGAAAAAACAAGGCGTCGTGTAAATGCCCTGGAGCATGTCATCATACCGGAAGCACAGGCAAACATCAAATACATCACCATGAAGCTGGATGAGAACGAGAGAAGTACCCAGATCCGACTGATGAAGGTGAAAGATATGATGCTGGAGGAGGCACATCATTATAAGGAGCGGGAGGCAGAGCGCGGAGCGTAAAGCGCAGCCATCCTGAAAGAAAAAGAAAAGTTTATATAGAAAGTTTTAAGTAACGGAAAGGAGATGTCCCTGTACTGTGTGAAATTTCGGCAGTGCAGGGGCGTTTTATTTATAAAATATTTAGCTTTTGTTATTAGAAAATCAAGAAAAATACAGTATAATAGATAATAAGTAAATCAGACAGCTGCAGATGCAGAAATATAAAAGAAAGCTGCTCTGTCTGCTGAAAAATAAAGAAATGAAAAATAAAGAAAGAGGAGAAAGCTGATCTGACCAGGTAAACTGCCGGGCAGCTGCATGGCTATGAACAGCTGGCAAAGCAGATTGCGGTAGCGTCTGATCAGTAAGAGGTATATGAATATTTTACAGTCAATACAACAGCTGGACGGAGAAATCCTTCTCCTGATCCAGCGATATTTAAGAACGGATATGCTGACACCATTTATGAAATTTGTTACATTTTTGGGAAACGGAGGATGGTTCTGGATCCTCTGTGCAGTTGTTCTTCTTGCTGTTCCAAAGACAAGAAAAACAGGCTATGCGGCAGCCTTATCCCTGATCTTCGGGGCGATCGTTACCAACCTGCTTCTCAAAAATATAGTGGCAAGACCAAGGCCTTTTGCGGAAATCGAAGCTCTCATCCCTATGATCACCAAACCGAAGGATTTCTCTTTTCCGTCAGGTCACACCACAGCATCCTTTGCCGTTGCTCTGGTAATGCTCCGGATGCTTCCGAAGAAATTCGGAATCCCGGCAGTAGTCCTGGCAGCACTGGTGGCATTTTCCAGACTGTATCTTGGTGTCCATTATCCGACAGATGTTCTGACCGGATTCGTGATCGCGCTGGTGGGAAGCATGTTGTCAGTATGGATCGTGCGAACGAAACCGGAAGACAAACAGGTACATTAGCATTGTCCATAGGAAATATGAAGCACTTTACCTGGACAAAGTATTGACACGCTGAAGCAAGACGGGGTAAAATTGTAGACAGTACAACAGATTCTGACTATGGTAGAAATAAGGATATGAAACCCTGTAAAATCGGATAAAAGGAGAGAGCACAAAATGATATCAGAAAAAATGAAACCCTACGTAAAAAATAATTCCGCCATCCGTATGATGTTTGAGGAAGGAAACCGCCTCCGTGCGAAATACGGCGCAGACAAGGTTTTTGATTTCAGTCTCGGAAATCCAAGTGTACCGGCACCGGACAGCGTCCGCGAAGCAATTATCGAGCTTGTAAACACTACGGATCCGACAGTTCTTCACGGATATATGAGCAACGCAGGCTTTGAGGATGTACGCCAGACCATCGCAGAATCCCTCAACAGACGTTTCGATACGAAATTTTCCGCAAAGAATCTGATCATGACCGTCGGTGCTGCAAGCGGACTGAATGTGATCCTGAAAACAATCCTGAATCCTGGAGAAGAGGTGATCGTTTTTGCGCCATATTTTCTGGAATACGGTGCATATGTCCGCAATTATGATGGTGTCCTTGTGGAAATCTCTCCAGATACCACAACCTTCCAGCCAAATCTCGCTGAATTTGAACAGAAGATCACACCGAAGACAAGAGCAGTTATCGTAAATACCCCGCACAATCCTACCGGAGTTGTATATTCAGAAGAAACGATCAAGAAACTTTCCGCAATCCTGGAAGCAAAACAGAAAGAGTTCGGAAGTGTGATCTACCTGATCTCCGATGAGCCATACCGTGAGCTGGCTTATGATGGCGTGGAGGTCCCATACCTGACGAAATATTATAACAATACTGTTGTAGGCTATTCCTACAGCAAATCTCTTTCCCTTCCGGGTGAACGTATCGGATATCTGGTGATCCCTGATGAGGCAGACGGAAGCGAAGAGCTGATCTCTGCAGCAACCATTGCAAACCGTACACTTGGTTGTGTAAATGCACCGTCCCTGATCCAGAAGGTAGTTGCAAAATGTGTAGACGCCAAGACTGATCTTGCAGCTTATGATAAAAATCGTCAGGCACTTTATGATGGCCTGAAAGAATGCGGATTTGAGTGCATTAAACCACAGGGTGCCTTCTATCTCTTTGTAAAATCTCCGGTTGAAGACGAAAAAGCCTTCTGTGAAGCCGGTAAGAAATATAACATCCTTATGGTACCGGGAAGCTCCTTCGCATGCCCCGGTTATGTGAGACTTGCATATTGTGTATCCTATGAGACAATTGTGAATTCTCTTCCTGAATTTAAGAAACTTGCAGCAGAGTATGGCTTGAAATAAACGATCATTACCAAGCAGTTGAATAAAAGATCCCCGGTACAGTCTGTTCATGCAGCCCTGTATCGGGGATCTTTTGCAAGAGGGAATAAGCAAATGAAACGTAGTCGGGAGTGAATAGACTCCCGACTGTGTTTCATTAAAAGGATGTTCCACATTTATTTGGCTTTTTTCTTTTCTTTATCTGGCATTTCTCCGTAATAAGCTTTCAGATAGATATCTTTCAGCTCGGATACAAGCGGATATCTCGGGTTGGCACCGGTACACTGGTCATTGAATGCCTGCTCGGACATCTCATCCAGAGTTTCCAGGAAATGTTTCTCATCTACGCCGTAATCACGGATCGTCGGCAGGATCTCGATAGTTCTCATAAGCTCATCCAGTTTAGCAAGAAGTTTTTCGAATACTTCTGCATCGTTCTTGCCTGTAAGACCTACAGAACGTCCGATCTCAGCGTAGCGTGCAAGTGTCTTCGGATACTGATACTGTGGGAAAGTACCCATCTTAGTCGGAACCTCAGCACTGTTGTAACGCATAACATCCAGAAGAACAACTGCGTTTGCGATACCGTGTGGCAGGTGGTGGAAAGCACCGAGCTTGTGAGCGAGAGAGTGGTTAACGCCGAGGAATGCATTGGCGAATGCAAGACCTGCCATGCAGGAAGCGTTAGCCATATGATCTCTGGCCTCTACGTCATTGCCATCTTTATATGCACGCGGCAGATACTCAAATACAAGCTTGATCGCTTTCAGTGCAAGACCATCGGTGTAATCGGAAGCCATCATGGAAACATAAGCCTCAATGGCATGTGTCATAACATCGATACCGGAAGCACGGGTAAGTCCCTTCGGTGCGCTCATCATGTTATTGGTATCTACGATCGCCATATCCGGGAGAAGCTCGTAATCAGCCAGTGGCCATTTAACGCCGGTATCCTGATCTGTGATGATGGCGAAAGGAGTAACCTCGGAGCCTGTACCGGAAGAGGTTGGGATCGCTACGAAGTAAGCTTTTTTACCCATCTTCGGGAAGGTATAAACTCTCTTACGGATATCCATGAAGTCCATGGACATATCGGAGAAGTCAGCGTCCGGATTCTCATAAAGCATCCACATAACCTTGCCGGCATCCATTGCGGAACCGCCGCCAAGAGCGATGATGCAGTCTGGCTCAAAGGCTGTCATAGCCTTGGCACCGGCTTTGGCGGAAGCGAGAGACGGGTCAGGAGCTACATCAGAGAAGCATGTATGAACGATGCCCATCTGATCCAGTTTATCTTCAATCGGTTTGGTGTAGCCATTCTTGTAGAGGAAGGAGTCTGTTACGATGAAGCAGCGTTTCTTGCCCATAACAGTACCGAGCTCATCAAGAGCAACCGGCATACAGCCCTTCTTAAAGTAAACCTTTTCCGGTGTTCTCATCCAGAGCATATTCTCTCTCCTTTCAGCAACAGTCTTGGTATTGAGAAGGTGTTTGACACCAACGTTCTCGGATACGGAGTTACCGCCCCAGGAACCGCAGCCAAGAGTAAGGGATGGAGCAAGCTTGAAGTTATAAAGGTCACCGATACCACCCTGGGAAGAAGGTGTATTGATAAGGATACGGCAGGTTTTCATAGCTGCTTCGAATTTATCCATCTTCTCTGTTTCATTTACGTTGATGTAGAGGGAAGAGGTATGACCATAGCCGCCGTCTGCAACGAGCTGCGCAGCCTTTGCAACAGCATCGTCAAAATTCTTGGCCTTGTACATGGCAAGTACAGGGGAAAGCTTCTCGTGTGCGAATTCTTCGCTGATATCAACGGACTCAACCTCACCGATCAGGATCTTGGTCTCAGCCGGTACAGTAACGCCTGCCATTTCAGCGATAGTAGCAGCCTTCTGTCCTACGATCTTGGCATTCAGTGCACCGTTGATAAGGATGGTCTTTCTGACCTTCTCGATCTCGTCTTTTTTAAGAAAGTAGCATCCTCTGTAAAGGAACTCTTCCTTCACTTCTTTATAAATGCTCTCCAGAACAGTTACGGACTGCTCGGAAGCACAGATCATACCATTGTCAAAGGTCTTGGAGTGGATGATGGAGTTAACTGCAAGACGGATATCTGCGCTGTCATCAATAATGGCAGGTGTATTTCCGGGTCCTACACCAACAGCCGGTTTACCGGAGGAGTAAGCTGCTTTGACCATTCCGGGACCACCGGTGGCAAGGATGATATCTGCGTTCTGCATTACCATGTTGGTAAGGTCAAGGCTTGGGATATCGATCCATCCGATGATTCCTTCCGGCGCACCTGCGGCAACAGCTGCTTCCAGAACAACTTTTGCAGCTTCAATAGTGGATTTCTTAGCACGCGGATGCGGGCTGATGATGATCGCATTACGGGTTTTCAGGGAAATAAGAGATTTATAGATTGCTGTGGAGGTCGGGTTGGTTGTAGGGATAACTGCAGCGATCAGTCCTACAGGTTCCAGGATCTTCTTGAGTCCGTATGCCTTGTCTTCTTCTACAACACCACATGTCTGAGTGTTCTTATATGCATTGTAAACATACTCTGCTGCGTAATGGTTCTTGATAACCTTGTCTTCCATGATACCCATGCCTGTTTCCTCAACAGCCATTTTGGCAAGTGGGATACGCATCTTGTCAGCAGCAGTAGCAGCTGCCTTAAAGATCTTGTCGACCTGCTCCTGTGTGTAGGTAGCAAAGATCTTCTGTGCCTCTTTCATTGCAGCCATTTTCGCGGTCAGGGCTTCTGGAGTGTCGATGATGGTAGGGATAGTTTCTTTCTTTGCCATGTGGAATCCTCCTGTTTTCATATGATAATGGTCTGTGGTCCTGCGGGCTTATCCTTTTTTCGCCGGCAGATGCTGCAGAGTTTTTGTAAGTCCCCGCGTTGCGTTTCGTTGTTGATTCAATCTGATTGAATTTTCAGCTTTGATACTGATATAGTATCAAAATTCTGAAAAAAACGCAAATTCTGAATTTTGTCGCTATGTGCAAAATGACGAACAAAAAATTAGGGGAAAATACTGTAAATTTTACTTTGCGGAACGCTGAATTATTGGAAAAATCTTAAAAAAAATTTTTGAAATTCAGCACTGTGCACAAAGAACATGTTAAAAAATTGTCAGCACTGACAAAAAACATGCACACATATGAAGGGCGGGCAAAAGATAAAACGCAACATGTGGTTAAAACATTAACGTTAAACTTTTGTCAAATGATCATGCGCACATTATAATTTAACTGATTTCAGACGTCAATAGAGAATTCGATGAATAATTCACAAAAATACGGAGTAATTTTGATAAAAAATTCACAAAAATATTGTAGCAAAGTAAAGCGTGATAACATAAGAAATCAAAAAACTTGAAATTATTTAAAATTTCAGAATAATTAGGCGGAAATTATCGGGATTTTTTTCAGAAATGCAGAAAAAAAACTGCCATACAGGAAATGCTTCCCATATGGCAGTTTATATAAATATAGGTCAGGCGGATAAAAGCATCCGCATTCACTATGCGGCTTTGCGCCGAATTACTGTAAAAGGTTTCTGCTCAACAGTAAATGATAGCCAGGTTCGATCAGCTCTTGCGGAATGCGGCACGTTTTCTGTCTCTGGAGTCCAGAATACGTTTACGGATACGAAGGCTTGTCGGTGTTACCTCAAGAAGCTCATCCTGGTCGATGAATTCAATGGCCTGCTCAAGACTTAAGATCTTTGGCGGAACAAGCTTCAGTGCATCGTCAGCGGAAGAGGAACGAGTATTGGTAAGGTGCTTGGTCTTGCAGACATTCAGTTCGATATCCTCGGCCTTTCCGTTCTGTCCGATGACCATACCGCTGTACACCTTCTCGCCAGGTCCGACAAAGAGAGTACCACGCTCCTGAGCAGAGAAAAGACCGTAGGTAACAGTCTCGCCTGCCTCGAAAGCGATGAGGGAACCCTGTTTACGGTACGGGAAGTCTCCCTTGTATGGTGCGTATCCGTCAAACATGGTGTTCAGGATACCGGTACCCTTGGTGGAGGTAAGGAATTCGTTACGGAATCCGATTAGTCCACGGGAGGGGATGGAGAACTCGAGACGTACAGTTCCGTCGCTTGCTGTGCTCATACCCTGAAGCTCACCTTTACGCTCGCTGAGTTTCTGGATGATAGTACCGGAAAATTCTTCCGGAACGTCAACGTATGCGATTTCGATCGGCTCCAGTTTACGTCCACGCTCGTCTGTGTGATAGAGAACCTCCGGTTTGCTGACTGCAAACTCGTATCCCTCACGGCGCATGTTCTCAATAAGAACGGAGAGGTGAAGCTCACCACGGCCGGAAACCTTGAAGCACTCGGTTGTATCGGTGTCTTCTACACGAAGGCTGACGTCTGTGTTCAGCTCACGGTAGAGACGGTCACGAAGGTGACGGGAAGTGATGTATTTACCTTCCTGTCCTGCAAGAGGACTGTCGTTTACAAGGAAGTTCATGGAGATTGTTGGCTCGGAAATCTTCTGGAACGGAATGGACTCCGGGTTGTCTCCTGCACAGAGGGTATCTCCAATGTGGATATCCGCGATACCGGAGATTGCAACAATAGCTCCGATGGTAGCGCTTTTAACTTCAACTTTGTTCAGTCCGTCAAATTCGTAGAGTTTGCTGATCTTTACGCGCTCGTGTTTGTCAGGGTCATGATGGTTCAGAAGCATCAGCTCCTGGTTCACGGAAATGGTTCCGCGCTCAACCTTACCGACACCGATACGGCCTACATACTCATTGTAGTCGATGGTGCTGATAAGAACCTGTGTATCTCCGTCCGGATCTCCCTCCGGAGCAGGGATCGCATCAAGGATGGTCTCAAAAAGAGGAGCCATATTCTCAGGCTTATCATCGAGGTTACGAACTGCGTAGCCGGCCTTTGCGGAGGCATACAGGAACGGGCAGTCCAGCTGTTCGTCAGATGCGTCCAGATCCATGAGAAGCTCCAGAACCTCGTCGACAACCTCCTCCGGACGTGCTTCCGGACGGTCGATCTTATTGATGCAGACAATAACATGCAGGTTCAGTTCGAGAGCTTTACGAAGTACAAATTTAGTCTGAGGCATGGCACCCTCGAAGGCGTCCACAAGAAGAATAACGCCGTCTACCATCTTCAGCACACGCTCTACCTCGCCGCCGAAGTCCGCATGACCTGGAGTATCGATGATATTGATTTTTACATCTTTATAATGAACTGCGGTGTTTTTGGAGAGAATCGTAATGCCGCGCTCACGCTCAATATCGTTGGAGTCCATGACACGTTCCTGGACTTCCTGGTTCTCACGGAAAACACCGCTCTGTTTCAAAAGCTCGTCAACAAGTGTTGTTTTACCGTGATCGACATGGGCGATAATGGCCACGTTACGAACATCTTCACGCTTGGTCTTCATATAATCCAAATCCTTTCTTTCCATATATAAGTAATCTTTTTTGTTAAAAATGATGTCCAAATTTATAGTCTATCACATTTTTGTGAGATTACAAGACATAAAAAAATATTTTTGGTTTTTCATTTTTCAGGCATATTATACCGTAAATACACATAGATTGATATAGACGAAATACACGAAGAGGAAGGAGAGCTACTTATTATGGCAGATAAAATTATTGAAAACAATCAGGTATCCGTTATGGGACGGATCGCTACGGGGTTTACTTTCAGCCATCAGGTCTTTGGAGAAGGATTTTACATGATGGATATCCTGGTAAAACGTCTCAGCGATTCGGAGGACAGGATCCCGGTGATGGTGTCTGAGCGGCTGATCGATATCACACAGGATTATGTGGGAGAATATATCGAGATCCACGGACAGTTCCGATCCTATAACCGTCATGAAGAAAAGAGAAACCGGCTTGTGCTTTCAGTCTTTGCCCGGGAAGTGAAGTTTGTGGGGGAGGAAGAAGAAACTGTGCCGGTCAATCAGATCTTTCTGGACGGATATATCTGTAAACCGCCTGTATACAGAAAAACACCGTTGGGAAGAGAGATTGCAGATCTTCTGATGGCAGTTAATCGACCTTACGGAAAATCCGATTACATACCATGTATATGCTGGGGAAGAAATGCCAGATATGCTTCTGCTTTTGAAGTAGGCGGGCATGTACTGATCTGGGGCAGGATCCAGAGCAGGGAGTACATGAAACGGATTAGTGAAAACGAAACAGAAAAAAGGATTGCCTATGAAGTTTCGGTGAGTAAATTGGAATATGTTGAGTAACATTGGATATATTTTGGAATAGTGGTGAGAACATTAAGGTAACACTTGCATTTCCAGCCAATCTGCGGTAATATTAAAAAAATCAGAAAAATGGGGAATTACCGGTTTCACTAACAGTAAGAGGAAAAATCATGGAAAGAGAAATAACAGAGGTTTATTGCGGGAACGGGAAAGGAAAGACAACTCTGGCTGTAGGCCGGGGGCTGCGCTTTGCTACACAGGGAAAAAGTGTGATCATCATACAGTTCCTCAAGGGCAGGGAACGCAGAGAACTGGATTTCCTTGAGGAACTGGATAATTTTGATTTCAAGATTTTCCGTTTCGAAAAAATGGACACCTGCTATAATGACCTAAGTGAGCAGGAAAAGGCAGAAGAGAGAACGAATATTCTCAATGGCCTTAATTTCGCACGGAAGGTAATTGCTACCAGAGAGTGTGATTTTCTGCTGCTGGATGAGATCCTCGGGCTTATGGATAAAGGAATCGCTCCAGTTGAGACGATCATCGATATGCTTAAGCAGAAGGATGAAAGTATGCATATAATTATGACCGGACGCTGGCTTCCAGATGCTTTGAAGCCCTATGTGGATAGTATTACCACGATAACAACAGAGCTGACTGACCAGGAACGGGAATAAGCAATATTTCACAGAAGAAAGAAGGAGGAAGACAAATGGCAATTTTTAAAGGAACAGGCGTTGCAATCGTAACACCTATGCATGAAGACGGTAAAGTGAATTTTGAGAAACTTGAGGAGATCCTTGAGGATCAGATCGCGAACAGCACAGACGCCATCGTTATCTGTGGAACAACAGGAGAATCTTCTACTCTGACACACGGAGAGCATCTTCAGACAATTAAGTTCACAATTGATAAAGTTAACAAACGTGTGCCTGTTATCGCAGGAACAGGTTCCAATTGTACAGAGACAGCGATCATGATGTCCAAGGAAGCAGCTTCCTATGGCGCAGACGCTCTTCTTATTGTAACACCTTACTATAACAAGGCTACACAGAAGGGTCTTATCGCTCACTACACAGCAATTGCCAATGCAGTTCCGGAAACTCCGCTCATCATGTACAACGTACCGAGCCGTACAGGCTGCAACATCCAGCCGGCTACAGCAGCTTACCTTGCAAAGAATGTAAAGAACATTGTCGGAATCAAGGAAGCAACAGGAGATCTTTCCCAGATCGCCAAGATGATGTCTCTGGCAGACGGACAGCTTGAGCTTTACTCCGGAAATGATGATCAGGTACTTCCGATTCTTTCTCTTGGCGGACTTGGAGTTATTTCCGTGCTTTCCAACGTTGCACCGAAGTTTACACATGACATGGTCATGAAATATTTCGACGGCGACACCAAGGGAGCAACAGAGGATCAGCTGAAAGCTCTTCCACTGATCAATGCGCTGTTCAGCGAAGTAAACCCGATTCCTGTTAAGACAGCTATGAACCTTATGGGAATGAACGTAGGGCCGCTTCGTATGCCGCTCTGCGAGATGGAAGAGGACACAAAGGCAGCTCTTGCAAAAGAGATCGAGAAATTCGGCCTTAAGCTTGCTAAATGATCTGACTGTAAGCGAAAGGTAAAGGAGAATATACTATGGTAAAAATCATCATGCACGGCTGCAACGGACATATGGGCCAGGTCATCAGCGGCATTGTGGAGAAAGATCCGGATGCTGAGATCGTAGCAGGTATTGATATTGCAGATCAGGGAAAAAACAGCTATCCGGTATTCACCGATATTGACGCATGTCAGGTAGAGGCAGATGCGATCATTGATTTTTCTTCCGCAAAGGCAACAGACAAGCTTCTTGAGTACAGCGCGGCACGCCAGATCCCGGTTGTTCTGTGCAGTACCGGTTTAAGCCAGGAGCAGCTTGCAAAAGTGGAAGAAACATCCCGAAAGGTAGCAGTTCTGAAATCCGCAAACATGTCTCTTGGTATCAACACACTTCTGAAGCTGGTTCAGGACGCAGCTAAGGTTCTTGCAGCTGCAGGCTTTGATATGGAGATCGTAGAGAAGCATCACCGCCTGAAATTAGACGCACCAAGTGGTACTGCACTTGCGCTGGCAGACAGCATTAATGAAGCTATGGACAACAAGTATCATTATGTATATGACCGCAGCCAGAAACGTGAAAAACGTGATGACAAGGAGATCGGTATTTCCGCAGTCCGCGGTGGAACCATCGTAGGTGAGCATGAGATCATTTTTGCAGGCCAGGACGAAGTGATCGAGTTTAAGCATACCGCATATTCCAAGGCTATTTTTGGAAAAGGCGCTGTAGAAGCAGCTAAATTCCTTGCCGGCAAACCGGCAGGACGTTACGATATGAGTGACGTGATCGGTTGATCCTAGCAGATTGAGCCGCAACAGAATAAAATTACAGGCAATACAGACGGGGTTCGTGTAAGATCGGACCCCGTCTTTTTTGGATGAAATTGCGGTTCTTGAAATTTTTCCCAGAATAGGATAGCGGAAAAAGTGCCATATTAGGAATACAGAATTTTTCAGAAAAAGGAGAAGATCATATGAAAAAATGGAAGGCGATTCTTTTTGGTACTTTGCTTACCCTGTCTCTGTGTACATTTACAGCCTGCGGCACAGAGGTAAACAATGCGGATGAAACAGTGGATGAAAAAGATAAAAACACGAAGGATAAGGAAAAAGATACAAACGAAAATACTGCCGCAGAAGATGAAACTATGGAAGAAAAAGCAGACAATGACGGTGTGAAGGACAATGGAGAGAGCATTAAGGATTCCGGCACGGATAACAATGAGATGTCCGATGGAAATATTACCGTGACGCCTGCAGGAAATGGAAATAACGGGACAGTACCCGGAGCTGCGGATGCTAACAGAAACGAAAATGACGGAACTGTATCCGGTGAGCTGGGTGACAGTGTAAAGGACCTTGGCGACGGCGTAGGTAATGCAGTGGATGATATCGGAAACGCAGTGGGAAATGCGGTAGAAGGAAGATAACAGATATTTTACCACAGCATTGCATAAAACTGTTTCAGATGCTATTATCAGTGCATGGAAAGAAAATGGAGGACAGGATTATGAAATTCAGACCATGCATTGATATACATAACGGAAAAGTAAAACAGATCGTAGGAGGAAGCCTGAAGGATCAGGGGGATCAGGCGGCAGAAAATTTTGTGTCAGAGCAGGATGCGGCATTCTATGCAGAGCTTTATAAGAAGGCAGGATTAAAGGGCGGTCATGTGATCCTTCTGAACGGAAAGGATTCCCCGAACTATGAAGCAACGAAAGCCCAGGCACTTCAGGCTCTGGGAAAATATCCCGGAGGGCTTCAGATCGGAGGCGGCATCTGCCCGGAGAATGCGGCAGAATATCTGGAGGCTGGCGCCAGCCACGTAATCGTAACCTCCTATGTGTTTAAAAACGGAGTGATCTCCTGGGAAAATCTGGAGAAGATCCGTGATGCAGCGGGAAAAGAACATCTTGTACTTGACCTGAGCTGCCGCAAAAAAGATGGCAAATATTATATTGTCACAGACCGATGGCAGAAATTTACAGAAGAGATCGTGACACCGGAGCTGATGGAAAGGCTTGGAAGCTTCTGCGACGAATTTCTGGTCCATGCAGTGGATGTGGAAGGAAAGGCCCGAGGTGTGGAAACAGAGCTTGCAAAGCTTCTGGGACAGTATACAGCCCATCCGGTGACCTATGCAGGCGGTGTGGGTTCTATGGCAGATATTGAAGAGCTTCGAAAAGCAGGTCAGGGCAGACTGGATGTGACTGTTGGCAGTGCTTTGGATATTTTTGGCGGAAGTATACCCTTTGAAGCTCTGGCTAAAATGAAATAGTATATACAAATAGTGAAGCAGATGCTTTTGTCCCATCAATCTTCTGGCACTGGTGTGCAGATATACATTTGTAATGAATTAATTAGATGAAATACTCTAATAGTTGCGCATTCACGACAAAAAAAACATTTTGAAGGAATATATCGAATAAATTTGGAAAAAATTTATGAAATTTTTGAAAAGTGATGTTAAAATTCAATTTAATATGTTATAATAGCAACATAAAACAGCAAAGGGGATGGAAGTCATGAAATTTATTATTAGTGGAAAGAATATAGCAGTAACCGAAGGACTTAAAACAGCTGTTGAGGACAAGCTTGGTAAACTTGAAAGGTATTTCACTCCTGAAACTGAGATTTCAGTAACCTTAAGCGTTGAGAAGGATCGCCAGAAGATCGAGGTAACGATCCCTGTGAAAGGTAACATTATCCGTTCCGAGCAGGTAAGCAATGATATGTATGTATCCATCGATCTGGTTGAAGAGGTAATTGAGCGTCAGCTTCGTAAATACAAGAACAAGATCGTTGACAAGCAGCAGGAATCCACAAACTTCCAGAAGGCATACCTTGATAAGGATTATGAAGAGGATGAGGAAGTTAAGATCATCCGTACCAAGAAATTCGGAATCAAACCAATGTATCCGGAAGATGCATGCGTACAGATGGAGCTTCTCGGACATAATTTCTTTGTATTCTTTAATGCTGAGACAGAGCAGGTTAACGTAGTTTATAAACGTAAAGGAAATACTTACGGACTGATCGAACCAGAGTTCTGATAGGGGATTTTATTATCACAACTGAATATTGAATGGAAGGCTCCGGGAATCTGTGTGAGAAATCGGCAGGTTTCCGGAGCCTTTTATGTCACAGCAAAATCAGGCTTCTTTTCTGTTGCAAGCAATAGGGGAGAATTATATAATGAAGACATATGCGAAAGGAGAAAGGAAAAATGAAAAAGAAGCTTCCTGTGGTGATCTTAAGTGTAGCTCTTGGTATGACCATGATACCGGCTACCTGTATGGCAGCGGAATTTAACAGTGGTGACACCATAAAAGAACAGACTGTGGAGGACCTGGAACTGAGTTCCGGAGAAAACAATACAAAGGATTCCCAAAAGTCAGAAATACAATGGACAGGATTTAAATGGGACAGCTATTCCCAGGCAGAGATAACGCTTACGTCAGCCGTTAACGGCGTCTGCTATTATAAATGGGCAGAGCGGGGGGAAGACGGAAATCCCCAGGTGCCTCAGATCGAGACCGGAAATACCGTGAATGATGAGGTTTTGATCAGTGAGGATGAAGAGTTCGGGATCACACTTGCAGACCTGGATACAGACCAGGCAGTTGATCTGTATATCCAGATTGAGGATGAGAATGGGAAATTAAGTGATCTGAAGCGGATGGAGCTTGATCAGGACAGCCGCCCGGCGAAAAAAACAGATTCTGCAAAAAAACATAAAGCATCCAAACCAAAGGCAGAGGACAGTACGGTAGAGGGGCTGGATTCTCCTCTGGAATTCTACCCGGATACATTTTATGATTTTAAGGTTATCGGTGCAGGTACCGATAATGAGGATCCGGAAAACGGAGACATTAAGTGGGTGCCTGTTTACTGGAGCACATCTGCGAATCCGAATTCCAACCGGATCCGAAGCACCTGGAAGATCGGTTCCAAGGAAGGAATTGACCAGGAGGGAACTTTTAATCTGTATGTTTTCTTCCGCAAATATACCTGCAAGGATTCCAAATGGCAGTCTACGGATAAGATACAGTCTGTACAGTACAAGTTTCAGTCAGCCTCACTTTCTGAAAAATAATACTGTGTGGAGTGCGAATATCTCCTTGACATAACAAATATGTAACTCACGGAGAAAAGGAGGAAAGTAAATGAAGAAAAAAGTTCTGGCACTTTTTTTAAGTGCTGCACTTTGTGTGACGGTGCTTCCGGCAACCGGTATGGCTGCAGAGTTTGGCAGCGGTGATGCAGAAATCACAGAAAATGCTGCGGACAGCCAGGAAGTGTTTTCCGCAGAGGAAACTACAGAGTCTATGGGAGAGACTGAGCAGCCTGCAGAAGACAGTGAGGATATTTCTGAGAAAATGGTGGATAACTCTTCCGATGCAACCATGGAAGATGTGGAAAACGCGGAAAATGCGGAGAACAGCGAGGATGCTTTCGGCGGAGCTGCGGAAGGAGTTTCAGAAGAGATCTCCAGTGAGGATGATCCGGAAGTATTATTGACAGAACTGATACCTGAAGAAGCAGGAGACAGTATAGAAGAAAACGCAGAAGCTATGTCAGCGTCAGCTTCGGAGCTGACAGTGACACCGACAGCGGGTCCGGAACCGACAGTGACACCAACACCGGTGCCAAAAATAAACGTAAAATGGACCGGAGAAAAATGGGTAAGCCGCAGTTCTGTAAATGTGACACTTAAAGTTGATGCAAACGGAGCCTGCTACTACAAAGCTGTAGCGAGAAAAAAGGACGGAACATCTGATGTTCCGAGGGTCGATACGGGAAACTCTCGTGGGGCGGGTATTTGAAAAATTATAATATT
>OGOJ01000385.1_pt1 | contig 41747 bp, 67 predicted proteins | sample 1552601 | NCBI WGS metagenome assembly OGOJ01 (sample SAMEA2580184, study PRJEB22360) | human gut metagenome | biome: human gut; feature: human-associated habitat; material: faeces | place: Denmark | collected 2008/2010
GAACGGCACGGCGAAGGAGATGATGGCGTACATCTTGAACAGGCCCGTAATGGAGAGCGTGGCCAGGATGTAGCCCAGAAACGTCGAGCCGGTGTCACCCATGAAGATCTTCGCGGGGTTCATATTATACGGGATGAAGCCCAGGCAGGCGCCGAAGAGCGCGCAGAGGATGATGACGATGTTGACCTCCTTGACCATGAGCGCGATCACGATCAAAGACGCCGTGGAGATGGCGGACACGCCGACGGCGAGGCCGTCGAGGCCGTCGATGAAATTGACGGCGTTGGTGATGGCGTAGGTGCTGTCGCAAAGCCCGTTCTGGATGGCGCGGATGCCGTTGTCGATGCCGTTGATGGCAAAGCCTTCGTTGATGTCTGCGCGGGTCGCGTAGCCCTGGAAGCCCGGCGAATTGGCGCCGTTGTTGCCGAAGCCGCCGCCCCAGCCCATGCCGCCCCAGCCGCAGAACATGAAGAGGAACAGAACGATGATCCACCACGCGCCGTTCCCATCTCCAAACATGCCGCCGTTGTTGCGATTTCCGCCCGTTACCGCCGCGATATCGGCGGGGGTCATTTCAGAGGTTGTCAAAGACATTTTCACACGTCCTTTCGTTTTTATCGCTAACCGTGCGCACGGATTTAGCCGTTAGAGACCTTCAAAGAGGCTTTGGAATTGGCGGGCGATGCCGTAGAGCTGATTAAACTGCTGCTGCGTCATCTTGCCGCTGTTGAGTAGGCGCTGAACCTCTTGCTGAGGATCGCCGTTGAATCCGGCTTTGAACCGCTTGAACTCCTGCGCCATCTGCTGAAACTGTCCCATCTGTCCGGGCAGATTCCCAGACATACCCTGCATCGCATTAAACAGCGGGTTGCTCATCGGCTGCATCCTCCTTTTTTCTGTTCGGCTTTTTTGCCAGCGCATCGACCCGCGCCACAAGCGCGTTGAAGTCGTCGCGGGTCACATAATCGGCTGATTGTATGGGAGACTCGGTTTGTCTCGGTGCTGTCCTCTCGGTGTAGTCAAAGATTCGCATCGACGGCATACCGCTTGCGTCCGCAGATTTGAGGTAAAACGTCAAGGATTCGCTGTCCATCAGCAGAACGCCGCTTCCGGGGCTGACCGGGTAGCTTTTCGCCGCCGCTTCGCCCTGAACCCAGATGATTCCGCCGCTATTTTGAGCTGGCGCTTGCTGCGCTGGCTGCTGCGGCATATACGGCTGTGATCTGAGCTGCGCGAGTTGATCTTGCATTGGCGGGTAATATCCGCCGTATGGCTGCTGCCAGCCTTGCATCGGATAAGCCATAAATCATCCCTCCCAGTAGTAAAGGGGCGTTTCGCCGCCGCTGTCCCATGTGTCATACCAATCACCGTCCACGACCGCGAGAACGTGTCCATTTGTCGCCAAAACATAAACGCCGCGCGGAAAGTCTCGGCAAAAATCCGAAACTGTGTAGCAGTCTGGGCACGTCTCCGGGATGCTGTGACGCTTGAAGCCTTTGCGCCGAAGATACGCGCCCCAGACGTGATTTGCGTTCGGCATATCCCCTGCACAGAAACCATCAAGGCAAAGCGCGACGAATACGCTTTCCCATGTTTGCCCTGTGGCTTTGCTTACCGCTCTAACCGCGCAGTCGCCGACACGAGATCGAAAAGGGTTCGGATTGAATGGAACAAACACGCTCTCACCTGCTTCTGCCCTCATTTTTGCACAAAAAAAGAACGTGCACCTATCAGATGCACGTCAGATTTGTATCAGGTTTTTGTCAGTCCCACATGTGTTTGTTCGCCTCCTCGTTCCAATCGGCCTCCATATCGCCGATGACTTTTTCCCAGTCCTCGCCGTCAAGGATGCGCTCGACGGCTTTTCTGCCTGCGCTGGCCTTGTGGTAGTTGGTGGCGCGGGAGTAGCTTTCCGCGCGGAGAATCGCGGCCGCCATCGGGTATCTCGCGCTCAGTTCTGCCGGATCGCTCTTGGGCTTGGCGGGATAGATGCCGTCGCCGCTATCCACAGCCCGCGCGAACGCTTCGCGGTAGGCCGCTTGCTCGGCTTTCGACACCTCAAGCTCTTTAAGCCCCGGAATCGTAGAACGGAAATTCCGGCGGCGCTCGGCGGTTTCGCGCTCTTCGGCTTCCTCGTCCATCAGCGCGGCCTTGATCTCCTGCATCTCGGCCGGGTGTGCTTTGAGCAGCTTGACGGCCTTGTCGCGCGGAGATACGGCCATATTGTCGCCAACGAGGGAAAAGCTCAGGCCGGAGCTTTCCAGAATCTCCCGCGCGACGGTTGAGATCTGCTGTTTGTACTTTTCTTTCATGGTTTCTTCCTCCTGTCAGGTTGTTTTCTTGTTCCTTGTGACTGTATTATACACTATTTTAATTTACTTGTAAAGTATTTTATAAATCAAATTTGATTATTTTTTAAAAAAGAAGCCCCCGGCTTTCTGGCCGGGGATATCTTATAGTTTGGTATAGGCTTTCAGGATTTTGTGGCGCTGTACCGCGCCGTCATACCAGATAAGCGCTGGCTCGTCGCCCCAGTTGCCAAGTACCATCCGAAGCGGATAAACAAGTCCGTCACCCAGATTTACAAGCGGATCGCCATCACAATTCTCGCCGTCAACGTTCGGCACCTCCACGATGATCTCATCATAGACATCACTCTTCGGGCATGCCCACGAATAAACCGGCTGGAATTCGTGCGCCAGAACACCATAAGATTTGTAAATTTGGATTTTCATGTTTTTCTTCCTTTCCTCTTGTTGGTCAATTTTTTGCTTTAGATGATCCGATCCCGCTTACTGCCAAACTCGCCGCCAACGAGGAGGCGCGGCAACCCCTTATACATGATGACATCTTCTCCGCGGCTGTCAACCCAGCGCGCGCCGCCGATCTCATTAACGGTCATCGGCTGCTCATCCCGCCAACTCGCGAGGGTAAACTGCACACCATCAGACTGGATCACGGCAATGATCCCGACATCCGGATGATCGACGAGATAAAATATCCCATACTCGTCGATCACCGTCTCAGACACGATTGGGAGTGCCAGCGTGCATCCAGTCTCCCAATCATAGACGGCCAAACGCTGGGCGTCGCCCCGAAGGTAGGCTGTCGAAACGCCCAGCGCGTCCGCCAGCGCGGGCAGAATCTTGTTGCCGGGGTTACTACTCCCACCCTCATAGTTGTTGAGCTGTTGGGCGGATATACCCAACATATCCGCCAGCTCTTTCTGTTTCAATCCGCGCAAGACGCGCAGCTGTTTAATGTTCATGCTTTTTCTCCTTCTTTTTACGCGGCGACGAGCGCGCCGGTCATGTTATCGATGTAGCCGATCTCAAGATCGCGCTTGCGGTTCCACGCGTTGGTGTAGATGCGCGCGGAAACGTAGGTGCGATTGTGGCTGCCCTTGACCCAGTCATTGCAGACAACCTTGTAGTTCCAGCCGGACTCCTTGCCTTCCTTCTCAGCGGCGAGCAGCGCTTTGGCCAGCGCCCACGCGCCCTTGAGCGCAACACTCAGGCTCAGGCCAAAGCTCTTGACCATGATCCACGCGCGCTTCATGATGATCTGCTTGTTGTACTTCATTTTGATTTCCTCCGATCAGGTTGTTTTCCTTGTTCCTTATGTCTGTATTATACATCTTTTTAATTTACTTGTCAAGTGTTTTGTAAATTATTTTTATTGATTTTTTGCATTAAAAAAAGACCCTGCCATCAGGCAGGGGTGTTATCATCTGTATGTATAGATGCAGACATCCGTCTCTTGATCTCGCGAATGCTGCGGCTGACGGTTGCGGGCGACATACCCAGCGTCATGCCGATCTGCACGATGCTGTAACCGCGCCAGAGCAGGTCAAAGACCTGCCCCAGCCGGACATGCTCGTCAAAGCCGCAGCGGCGGGCGATCTCCTCTTTCGTGCGCCTATCAAAATCAAGGCGCACAGAAAATCGCCTCCTTTTACACGCTGGCTTCCTCGACCACTACGGGCGCGGTGCTCTCCAACTTTGCAATCTCAGCGTTGACCAGCTCGACAAGCTCATCCGTATCCAGCTTGTAGCCATGCGCGTCAAGCCGCTCCTTTACCCACGCCAGCTTTTCCTCGCCGCGCCCGGAGCCGGTGTACAGCTTCTCGGCGGCGAAAACAAGGATAGACACGAGATCTCGAATTTCACGGCGCTGGTCAAGCGTCGTCTTTGCCTTAATCCACGGGACGATGTACCGCGTAATCAGCGCGGCCACGAGGACGATCAGCGCCTGAAAGATGGGAGTCAAGTCAATGTTACTCATACTAGCTTTCCTTCCTGCCCGACTCTCAGTCGGGCATTGTCATATTGTCATCTAAAACTGTGGTTTTCCAAACACTTGTGATAAGTGTTTTTGATGATATTGGTTGCCTCTATCGTTTTGTGGTTCGCAAACTGCGGATGTGACTCACAATAAGCATCATAAGCATTGATATCGTCAAACACCTGCTCAAAATGCTGCCGTGAGTGGCTCAAATCCGTTCGGTAGTACAGCTCATCCGCAAACCGCTGTATTCGGGCGCGTGAGATTTTGGCAAATTCGAGGTCGTTTTTCGCCTCGATCCTGCTTATGCGCTCCTCTAGTGAGCCGACAAGTGCCTTGCGCAATCCGCGAAAAACCCATGAGAGCGGCTGAACCTTGATCGGCGAGATCTCAACCAGATTCAGCATCAAGTATATTAGCACGAGCGTCAGCGTGCTGTGTGTCGTGACAGCCGCTCGTAAGCCGTCCAGCAGCTTTTGTAGAGTCATCGGTCAGTCCTCCGCAATCGTCCATTTTCCCGCCAGCGTGATATACACGCCGTCGTTCCTGCACAGTGTCGTCGTGTTCGGCGCTTCGCCGCTCGTCTCGCCCTGATCTCCGTTCCCCGGCGCATCCTCAACCAGATACTCGCTGGACATGTACCCAGCCTCGCCACTTTCCAGCACGCCGAAGACCCAGCCCGTGCCGCCCGCCTCGCGGATGATGTTCACCCGCGCGCCGTTCTCGGCCTTGGCGATGACCTTTGACCGCGTGCTTGCGCCCTCGCGGATGTTGAGATATCCGCTGGTCACACTCACCGTTGCGTTGCCAAACATGGTCTCACCTCCTTCCGCGTTATCGTCCAGGACTGCAATCATCCGGTGCTTTCCAAGCCCGTTCCATCCGCGTTTTTCCGTCAGCTCGGTTTCGACCACACATCCCCGGCTCTTGCTTGAGTGGATGACCGTTCCCCGCTCCGTCACCAGCCCGGTGTGGCTCACGTCGCCCGTGCCCACGCCCATGAACGCCAGCATCCCCGGCTTCGCGCCGGAAATCCCAGTCTGCCGCCAGATCAAATGGCGATACTTTGGCGCGCTGTCAAAGCTGTTCCAAAGCTCGTTTGTGCCCGCCGCCGTGTAGCGCTTGTCGCCGCCCGGCGCTGTGCGGATGACCTTCTTGATGAGGTTGATGCAGTCCAGCTCGCTGTAAGGCGTTCCGATCAGCGCCCGCGCCGCGCGGATGGCCTCGCTTGTTTTAATCATTGGCTTTTCCTCCTTTCGTTTTTATCCGAGCAAATGCCCTCGCGTCCGATGGAACTGTTTCAGCGTCCTTCTGCGGGCTAAAGCATACTTTCGGATGTTTTCTTCCGTCGGTTCAATGCCCCAGCTGTACAGGTAGTCAGTAATGTACTCGATGGCCCATTTCCGCGCCTGTTTTCTTTGCATTTCATATTCTTTTTTGCTTTTCATTCGTCCCACGCACCTCCCGCGCGGATGAAGCGGCCAACCAGACAGCCAGCCGCGAAGATGATCGCGCCGCCGACGATGATGCCAAGAATAATCATGGTTTTTCCTCCTTAGACGATTGAAAGGCCGTCGTCAGCCTCTTCCTTCGCGTTTTCCGCGTCCAGCGCATCATAATACGCCTGCGCCAGCACCTCAATCTCCTCAATGTCTGCCTCACTCAGCAGGCCGCTGTCAAGATGAGTGTATGCCTTGTCCAGCCAATAGGCCACATCTCGCCCGGCGGCAATCTCGCGCTTGATGGAGCGCAGGGTCAGGTCGTGCCGGGCTTTGCTTTTGATTGCCATATGTATACCTCCTTTAGGTAGCGGTCATGGATGCGATGGCATCCTCAAGCTTTTTAATTGCAATGTTCACATCGCGCTGGTATTCCAGCTTTACCCCTGCGCCGTCGCTCGCTTGCACCACGGTGTCTGGCACGTAAGCGGTGATGGCTTTGTAGGCGGCAATTTCAGCAGGGGTGAGCTGGGTTTCGATAGGAGTGGCGAGAATTGCATTTTGTTCGGCAAGCGTTTTTGTGTTGTCAAAAGAGGCTTTATCAACTCTCTGCACCTTCACCCCTCTCTCCAAGTCTATCTCGTCGCACACCCACTGCTGGCCGTTTTGGTCAGTGTAGTTTCCGCCAGAGGTAACAGGGAGGCCGGGTAAGCCGTTGGGAGTGGGGAGCGTGAGGTGCTGTTCACGGTAGGGGGAGTAGGCGGTAGCGGTTGTGCCAAGCTCAAGCTGAACTTTTACGCCAGCGAGATTGTATGTTTGTCCTTTAGTGACAATAAAAACTATTCTGGTTGCCATATCAGACATTTTATCAGCGGTATCTTTAGAAAGAACAACTTCCCATGTTTTTGACACAAGCTTCACTCTTGGAGATGCGATGCTCGATGATAAAATTGCCACACTAGATGTGATAACTGGTGTGATAGCTAGATCGGCGTAACCGTTATCAATTGCCGTTCCTGAAATTGATATTAAACCATCTTTTGCAGTAACCGTTACACCTCTAGTGGTTTTTGACCCGTCGGGTAAATACAGCAAGTTCTTCCCAGTAACCTTCACCGTTATGCTCCCACCGTCACCAGCGCTCACGATAGGCACAGGTGCATCTGGCGTGGGTGTGCCATCCTGGGTACTTCTGCCGTAGACAGTCAGCCCGCACAGCGGAGCGGAAAAAGCGTCAGAGGCAGATACAGGATTGCCCGTTTCGCTGCCGATCAGGATATTCTGGCGCGCTTTGTCGGCCTTCTCAGCAACAGCCTTCTCGATTTCTGATAGCCGCTTTCCCGTTGCGGCCGCGTCCGCCGCCTTCCCCTCCTGGGTCAGCGTCGCGTCGATGACGGCATCCTTGCCCGGTTCGCCCTGCGGACCTTGCGGTCCTACCGCGCCTTCCTTTCCTTGCGGTCCGGTTGCACCCGTTTCGCCCTTGGGGCCTCGCAGGCTTTCAAGCTGTTCGAGCGTGAAATCGCCAAAGGTAAACGCGTCTCCCTTTGCGCCCGTTTCGCCCTGCGGGCCGGTGTCTCCCTTCTCGCCCTTGTCGCCCTTGTCCCCTTTTTCGCCCTTGGGTCCCTGCGGGCCAATCGGGCCTGTTTCACCCTTATCTCCCTGCGGGCCTTGCGGTCCTACAAAGTCGCCATTATCCAACCGCCGCTGTACTTCGTCCGCAACCGCCTGCGCGGCGTTTCCCGCCTGCTCAACGTCGGCCAGCGTGCCGGTCGCTTTGTCGATCCATGTTTCGACCGGATCAGGCGCTGGGTCGGTTTCGTTGATGAGAGACTCTTCGATGCGCGTACAGGCAATCGCAGTCTTGATGACCGTGCCATCCGCGCCTCGGATTGTGATTTGGGCTAGCCCGTTTCCGGCTTTACCGCAGACATCCGCGCGCGTGATCTCCCACGTCAGGATACCGCCCTCTTGTTTCACCGTCGCCGGATACTCCGCCCGGCCAGGCGGCTTGACCGTGATCGACGCAATAGCATCCGGATACTGGCTCAATATGCTTTTCAGATCGACCAGCACCCGCGTCGCGCGATTTTCGCCGGCGCGCCCAAGCAGAAGCGCTTGATCGCCAAAACGGTCAAACGCTAGAATGATATCACGCATCACGTTCTTCCCCCCCTTGTCAGCCCATGTTCAGCGCTTCGCGGATGGCTTCCAGGTCGTCGGTCGTCAGTGCGGGATAATCCGCCGCGATATCGGCAAAATCCTCGCCGTTGGCAATGCGGATTCTAAAGGCACGGGTCATAATGCGCAGCTTCAAAGCGTTCAAAGTTTTCATCTTTTTATCCTCCAATCAAATCAGCCATCATCAAAATCAGATCGTCGTTTGCAGATTCCAGCGCATCCGTGCGCCGCTCAACGTTGTTCACGCGCTCTTCGGTCGTCAGCGGCGGCGCGGGCAATGCGTCAAAGTCCGCATCCATCTCGGCCTGTGTCCGCTGCGCAACCAGCCCGTCCACGAGCTTGTAGCGGTACACGCCGCGCTCATCCGTGAGCGGCTTGATCAGATAGTTGTTCTGCGCGTGCCTGTATCGGTCGCCCTCGCCCTCGTCAATCTGTGTCCAGCCGTCGCCGCTCACAAACGCGTCGCTGTTGATCGCCGTCACGCGCCCCGCGTCGTCGGTCTGCACCAGTACCTTGCAGCTCTCTGTGTCCATGTCATCCCTCCTTTACAGGTCGGCAGAAATGTCAATATCTCCCTGCGGCGATATCGTACCCGTCAAAATACCTGTTTCAGTGATTGCACATTTAATAATTGCTCTGTTGACGTTTGCGCTGTGCGCTGTTGCAGTTGCGGTTGTCGTTCCTTGCTTATTGCCAAGAGTGTAATGAAATTTCCCTGATGGTACAAGTGACGGCTTAATGCGCATTGTTTGCAATGGAATCATGCAATAAGATACACCGTTTGCACAATAACCCGCGAACGTTTCGTTCGTCGCCGTTATCCTCCGATAATATCGCAAGCATTCGGCCAGTTCCGCCGCGTATCCCTTCGGCACATACGGCGGCAGGGTCTCCGCCGTGTATTCGCCCTCGTAGAGCGCCGCCCAACGGACGACCGCCGCCGTGCCGGTGCTGCCTGTGTCCGGCGAAATGTACACGTTCACCACTTCGTCCCCGGTCAGTCCATCCGGCTTTGTCAGCTTCAGCACCAGCGTACGCTCCGCCGCGTCGCCCTGAAAATACGCCGTGCCAAAATTCGTCGTGCCGCTGCCGATGTAGACAAACAGTCGGCACGCCACCGGGAAAACGCCGCGTACCGCAAACGTCATCACGTCGGCAAACCGTTTCGCCTCGATCCGCTGCTGAATGCCCGCCGTCCAGTTCGTCTTGTCCGACACGATTTTCAGCCCGTCCGCCGCCTGTGAAACCGTCGCGCCGCTCGTCCGCATCCAGCGATCCACAGCATACCCGGTCGCGCCGTGCGTCCCGTTCACGCCCGCCTGCGCAACCGGGTGGACAAAATCGCTGTTGTCCAGCAGGTTGTACATATGCACATTCTTATCCAATGCGCCCACATCCGCAGCCGTCAGCATCACTTTGCCCGCACCGTCCGGCGCTTTGCCGTTGATTGTCAGGTTCCCAAGGCTGCCCGTGTCGCCTCGCGGGATTGTCAGCTCGATCACCGGTGCTTCCGCCGTGCCGGTCTGCTTGACGCTGGCTGCCGTTCCCGGCTCGCCGGTATTGACCTGCACCGTGATCTGAGGGGTTGCACCGGTGTCACCTTTATCGCCCTTCGGCAGGCCGAGCACGATATTGTAGTGTCCGTCCACCTCGGTCAGCTCTGCCGTCGGTGCAGCGCCCGCCGCAAGGCCGGTCGCCGTGATGGTCATGTCGTTGATCTTCGTTGCGGCTGCTGATGCTGCGGAAGCTGCGGCTGTGGCCGCATTTGCCGCGCTGTTGGCCGCTGATGCGTTCGCGTCAGCCGCGCTTGCTGCCTGTGCCGCGCTGGTCGCTGCGGAGTTTGCCGCCGATGCAGCTTGATTTGCAGCCTTTGCCGCCGCTTCGGTCGCTGCGATTTGGGCAAGCAGCTCGTCGAGAGACGGAATCGTTTGACTTGGGTCAATGATTGCGTCAGTCTGACTGCGCGTGACGTATCCGTTGCCCCAGAAAACCGCCTTTCGTTCGCTTCCGACAGTGACCTTGATGATAAGGTTAAACTGCCCGATAACCGCATAGCAGCTTTCCGATAGCGTCACTTTCGCAACGCTTCCGCTCGCTGTTCCATCAACGGGAACAGTGTAACCGTCGGCGCGGATGAAATAGCCGATAACACCCGCGCCGTCGATTTTTAGCGGCTCTTTGTTGCGATAAAGCGAAAGCTCGAAAGTATGCGCGTTTTTGTCGCCGGACGCGTAAAGCGTCCGAATCGGAGTCATGAGGATATCAGCATCTACGTCAACCTTGCGCGTAAATTCGCCCGAAATCATAGGAATCACTCCTTTTTCATTCGGATTGTCAAAGTTCCGTCATCCATAATATGCGTAAGTTTTGAATATCCTTCATAAATAATTCTGTCTTCGGCAGAATCTTCGACGATAATCTTGTCGCACTCTTCAAAAGATTTCGCGACTTCCGAAATTTTTTCTTTGTTTTCCATGTTAATCCAAAGTTCGTCGCTGCCGATTGCAGCTGACACCCATAGAACCGGCCACACTTTCCCATCATTGGTCTGGATTTTCACGTTCTTCCTCCTCTTTGATCTCTCTCTTTTCGATTTTTACCATGCCTTTAAGCGCTCTTACGGTTTTGAATAGCCATTGCATACGGTTTATGTCTTCTTCGCTGCTCACATGGATTCGGTTGAGCGTATCAAGCATTTCATCAAAAAGTTCTGTCAACATCATCAATACCCCAAAAAGTTGATTGTTTCAAAGTCACCCCAAACTCCACTGATTTCTTTGATCGTTATGGTTGTGTCCGAAGGACTCTTGCAGTACCGATTGGTTGTGCTGTAATGGACACCAGTGCATACGTCAATCGATTTCCACGATCCGTCATGCTCACCAATATGAACATATCCATTCGTGACGACCAATTTTTCCGTGTAAAGCGATGTCGCTTTTACACCACCTGTTTTTAAACCGTTTACCTCTGTAATCAGCGCGTCAAGATCAATCTTGTTTGCTTTCAGCGTGATTTTGCTGTTTGCGCCGTCGATGGCAATTTCAGCGGCAGAAATTCGGTTTCCCTGCTCATCTGTCACTTCCGCAACCTGCGTGATTTTGCTGTTTGCGCCGTCGATGGCAATTTCAGCGCTGCTTACTCTCTTACCGATGTCGTCAACAGTTGTTTTTTCGGCTTTGAGATCAACTTTGGCGTTCAGTCCATCGATGCTGACTTCCGCTGAGGAAATCCGCGTTCCCAGACCATCGACAACCGTTGCATCCGCCTTGAGGTTGATTGCGGCGTTTGCGCCGTCGATGGCGATTTCGGCGCTTGTCACGCGATTTCCGAGTTCCGTTACCGTTGCGGAGTCGGCTTTCATTGTGATCAATCCGCCCCCGGCCGCCGTCGCCTGAATTAACGCGTTGACATCCTCAAACTTATTGTGCCGTCCGACCATCATCGCAACCAAACCGCCGTTGTCAGATGATGCCTTAATCAACGCGTCAATCGTTTCAACGTCTGAAAACGCATTGCCAACGATGGATTTTTTTGTGGCGTAGATGTTGGCTTCATTGGCTTCGATTTTTACGCCAGCCTCTTTAACCCATGCTTCCGTTGCGCTCGTGAAGGAATCGGTCTTTTTGAGCATATCGAGCACGGATGTTTTCGACAGACCGGTGCCTTTGCCGCCGCCGATATACTTTTTTGTGCTGTTCTGCGACGAGCCGCCTGTAACGGTGTTGTCCAGTCGCACGAGGTCTTCCGCCGTGTCGCGGATGTTGCTTGCAAGCGTCAGCCTTACGCCGCGCGGGTCACCGTAAACGTCGGAGATGCTGCGCACGAGGATTCTCTCTTCCATCTTCACGCCGTAATCGGGGAGCGCAAGCCGGAAAAGCCGCCCGATTCGGAAGGAATCGAGACTTTCCTCGGTCGCGGTCGCCAAATCAACGCCGTTGATCTCAATGCTATTTCGCGGGTTTTTGTGGTCTTCCAAATATCGCGTGATGTAGCTTTGCAGGCTTTCGGCGGTCACGCCCTCTCCGGCGGTGATCGTCTTTGTGATAATTCCCCACGTGCCGACGGTCGGACCGTCGATGTAGTGCGGCTCTGGTAGACTCTTGCAGTAAATCCGTGTGCAGAACTCGTCATCGGACATCGAGACGCTGACGCTTTCAAGGTTTCGGCTCAGCCGTCCCTCACAGCTCGCGGAGGTCTCGACCGATACGACGTTCACCTTCCATGGAAAGCCGTGCGTGTCGTCAAATTCGAGCGCGTAACCGTCTTTCTCGTCGCCGACCACTTCCGTCATCGCCGACAGGATGTTGTTGCAGTCATACGCATATTCGATGCTTGCGCTTTTCGCGCACGTGCCGAGAACCCAGGGCTTTTGTCCGTTTACAAGCGTCGTCTGGCTTGCCAGCATCGCCGCCAGCACTTCGGCGCACGTGCCGCTGTACGTCCCCTCGCCGGGAATGATCGCATCGCCGAGAATCGCCGAGCTGTGCTCTAGGTCAACGTCGCTCGTGCTGACATAGCTCTCAGACGAGCTAGACACGCGATAGAAGCCCGCGCTGCCGTCGATGGTATAAAGCTCTACCCATGCACGGAAAGACGCTCCCTCGCCCGGAGGAAGCGTCATGGAAGCATCGTGCGGCGGCACAAGCCGCTCGTTAATGGACAGCGTAACGGGATGGAGGCGGCACACCTCGCGAAGCTGCGCGTCAAGCAGACGCGGAAGCCTTACGCTCATGTGTAATACCCCCTCACGCCGAATCTCGTCTTTGCTTCTCCATCCGTGGAGACGGATAGCTTGCCAAGCTTCCCGGCTTCAAGCCGCAGCTCGTCGCTTGATTCGGCTGTCCGCTTGCTCAGCACGCTTTCGCTTCCGATTCGCGCATAAAAAACGCCGTGCTCGTCCGTTCCGACTTCCAGCGCCGAGCCGGAAGGGAGCGAAAGCCCGGAGAAGTGCAGCGCGGTTTGTCCGGCTGTCAGGTTTACGGTCGTGATCGCGCCCGTTCCGGCGTTGGTCACACTTGCCCATACGCGGGAATCATCCGCAAAGCCTGGCGCAATCATTTGAGCTTCGCCGTTCCCGTCAACCGTCGCGTTTCGCGGGTATTCGCTTTCCCAGAAGGGGATCTCAAAAGCCGTAAACGTCGCCGTCAGACTGCTCGTCCAGCGCAGAGCTGAGAAGTTCGGCAGGGTCTCGCAGATGACGTGCAGCCGCCTTTCCGGTCGGTCGTTCGTCGTCAGAACGCCGCCGAGAATCGCCCACTCCGTCACTTTCTCCGCGATGAGGGCGCGGCGAACGGTGTTCTGCTCGTGGATTTCAAATTTTACTTCGACGCTCAGGCTGTTCGTCGTGCGCTTCGTGATTCGCTGCCCGTTTCTCCCTGCAAGCGGTGTCGTCACAAGATCGCGTACGGGCGAAACGGTGCTCACGTCAAGCACATAGATTGCCGGGTCGATGCTCGACAAATCAATGCCGTTCAGTCGGCAGGCGTATCTCGTCATCATACGTTTGCATACCTCATAGCTCTTGCGCCCTTTGCGATGTTGCGGCTCACGCGCTGCGTCACAAGATCGCCCACTCTATCCGCGCCCATGTACACGCCCACGCCGTCCAGCGCTTCGCGCACGGCGACAGCGACGGCTTGGCTGATGCTCTCCGCGCTGATACCGCCGATGTTTCCGGCACGGTAGGCCGTCGCGTCTGCGCGGTTCAGAACGGCTTCGCCTGCATGTAGGATTGCCGGGAAGTCATTATATGGCACATAGTCAAGGCCGGTTGCCTTGCGCGGAGTTCCCGTATTGTGCCAGTTATTACCGTATGGATTATTGGGGTTGCTGTCTCTCTTTTCAGTGTCCAGCCCCAAAAAAGTCTGAACCTTTTCAATGGCCGTTCCGGCCTTGGAAATCATGCTGTCAAACCACCCCGAAATACTCTCAAGGATTCCGCTGATCGGGTCAGAGAAGGTGGCGTTAAAGAAATCGGCTGCGTTAGTCAGCGCATCGTGCGCCCAGTCATAAACAGATTTAAAAGCGTCAGCCACGTTTTGGACGATATCCGTAAGGCTAATGTCAAACTGCGCCTTGAAAAAATCGTCAACTGCCGTCAGCGCGTCGCTCGCCATGGTATGAACGGATTCAAACCATCCGGCAATCCCGGACACGATATTTGTCAGCGCGTCGGCAACCTCCGTCCCGAAGAAGTCCTTTACCGCTTCCAGCGCTTTTCCGGCCCATTCTTTAATGTCTTTCCAGTGAGTGACAATTGCTCCAATCGTCAATCCAACAAGGACAAGAGGCGATTTCATGGCAATCCACGCGGTAACGATGCCGCCAAGAACAACCGCCGCCGTTTGAAAGAGAGGATCGTCAACAAAAGCGCTGAAATCTTTAAGAAATTCCTCTACGTTTTCGGCTGTCTCCTTGTCAAATCCGTTGAAAAGCAGCGCCAAGAAGTCCTCAACGCCCGTGAAAATCATGCCCGCAATGTTGCCAAACGAGCTGGCAATATCAAAAAGCGCCTGCGCGGTGTCGCTGGGCTTTTCTTCGCCGCTGCTCCACGCCAGAATCTTGTCCAGCAGGTCAATAACGCCGTCAAAGACCCAGCCCGTTGCGTCTGCCAGACTTGCCGCCAGCATGCCGGCGCGCATTTGAATTGTTTCGTCGGTGAGAAAATCCGTCGCTTTTTCGATTACCGGAATTAGATTTTTTCTGAAGCTATCGCCAATCTTTGGCATGATTCCGTCTGTTCCGTATAGCGCGGAGCTGAGATTGCCGATTACGGTTTCCCATCCGTGACCTTCTCTTGCCGCTTGCCCGATAACGCCGGAAGCGGTATACATCTCATCAACGACGTTGAGAAGGAGATTTTGTTTCTGTGCTTCTGTGAGTTCAGACCATTTCTTCCCGTATACTTCAAGCGCTTTCGATGCGCGTGTAGATTCGGAGATTTGGAGACCGATTGAATCGCCAGCCTCTACATTTCCACGCAGAAACGATCTCAGCCTTACATCTGCGTCTTCAACGCTGATGTTATACGCGGCTGCACTGTCAGCAGCGAGGCGGACATATTTATCCATCATGGATATAGCTTCCGCCGCGTCTACGCCTGCGCTCCTAAACTGCATGAAGGATGACGTGCCAACGCCTTTAAGCCTTCCAGCCAGAATGTTTGTGTCCTTGCTGATTGTATCAAGAGCGCCATTTGCAGCAGATTCCAGTTCACCGAACGTTTGACTTGCAAGAGAATCAAGGGCTTCCTTGTCTGCGGAGGACACAATCGCCTTTTTCACGATGTCAAAAATCTTGGAAAACGCGCTTTTAATTCCGTCGGCCAGCAGCTTGGCCTTCGCAAGCGTCCACGCGCTCAGGCTCTCCATCTTCGATTTTCCGTTGCTTTCGACTGCGGAAAACATGCGTTCCCACAACGTCTTATTTCTTTCCGTTGTCGTCTTCGTCGTGCTTTCCGTTCCCTTGGTCGCATTCTTGATGCCTTCTCCCGCTTCCTTGGCCGCGTTCTTTACGGATTCGGACGAGCGCCCGATACTCTGCGCGGCAGCTTGCGCATCGTTTTTAGCTTTGCGGATGCCCTGCTCGTATTCCTTTGAATCAAGGCCGATCTTGGCTACAAGCGTAAACAAATCCATGCTTTACCCCTCCCCTCTTGCTTTTTTTCTTCTCTCGTGCTCGGCGATCAGATCGTCAATAATCTCCTGGCCCGTTCGGTTATCCTGCTCCACCAGCCCGACAAACTCCTCATAGCTCACGGGTTCGCTCCCCATCGCCTGACAGATGGCGGAAAGCATCTTCGCGTTGTACACGTCGCCCAGCCATTTTTGACGATCATCTGCCAAAAGATCGGAGAGTGCCGCGATTGTCGGCGGTGCTCCGTGCCTGTAAATCGCCGCCGTTACAGCTTTCCGACCGTATGCACGGACGACGTAAAAAAATCCATCAGGTCGGGGTCTGCGAGTGCGTTTTTCAGTTCCTTGATGGTCTGCATGCCCTTCTGACTGCGGATTTCCTCAACGGTTTTGCCGTTGATTGCCGCCAGAATGGCAAACGTGTCCTCCCGATGATCGCCCAGCAGCAGCGGAACGAATTTTCCGATCATCATAGAGGTCTGCTGGATGTTGTTCATGCCGCTTTTGCTCAAATCTGCAATTTTCTGAAAGGTCTCCGTCGTCTTCTTGTCAAAGCCGATCCTCTCAAGCGGTTCTGCGATTTTGCAAAGACAGACAGACAGCTCTTCGCCGTTCATTTCTGAAAGTTTCATCTCATCACCTCAAAAAAGAAAAGCGCCGAAGGCAAAGCCCCCGGCGTATTGTTACTGCGCCGCTTCGTCGAAGAAGTAGATCGCGCAAGGCGCGTATTCGTTGTTCTCCACGGTGTCTTGGTATGCGTGGAACTCGACCGGGATTGTGCCCTCTCCTTTGTCGCTGAAAGTCAGCGTCACACCCGTGTTGTTCAGTGCATTGTCAAGCGCGATGGCGACAAATCCCTTGGACGTGTTGCCGAACCAGACGAGATTTTGGATATAGTCGCCGTCTTCGATGTTGGTTCGCAGCTTGATTGTGGTCTTTTTTCCGACTGTGAAGGATTTGTCCTCGGTCTTCTCGGCCGTGCCGAGTGCAAGCACGAAGTTATCCGGTGTGATCTCCATAAGCGTCGCGGTCAGCTTGATATCCCAAGTATCAATGACCGTACTGCCTTTGAACTCATACCGCTTTCCGTCCGCCTCGATGCTGCGCATGGTTGGCGTTGCGGTAAATGTACCGCCGCCTCGCGTCGCGCCCAGCGCCTTTGCGCCATCCTTAATGGCGGCGAAAAGGGCTTCTTCGAGCGCACTGTATTCGGTGTAGGTACTCAGGTCAAAATTTTTGAGAAAAGCACCCGCGTTGAGCTGCAACCGCTCAAACGTCTGCGGTCTGACAGCCGTGACAGGTTTGCCCATTTATTTCACCTCGATTGATACGAATTGATTTGAAAATTGAGATACGCGACTTTGATTTCCGGGTTTGCGATGGGCTGATACTGCACCAACGGGTCAGCGGGGCGAATGGCGACATATCCGTTCGCCGTCGGAAGCATGAGCAGCTCACCCACCGCTTTTGTGATCTCGTCAACCTTGGCGCATATGCCCTTGTAGCTTTCCGACCGATACCACACACGCGCCTGATGACTTGCAGCGTTTCGCCAGTCCGGCTCAATGACGGTGTAGGTGATGTATGGGAGTTTTGCGTTCTCCGGCACATTGCTTTCCGGGTATGCGTCAATGCGGAACCCGGAATAAAAGCTGTATAGCGCCTTTGCCGTCTCGGTCATGTCGGAAGCTCCCACCTCTCAGCCGTCACTTGCTCAAAGTCGAATGTCGCCACATCAGGCGGTCTGCTGTCGGTGTAGTCGCTCGTCACGCGGAAGATTGCCCCGTCAGAAACGCGGCGGAAAACCTCGTGATACTCAAGCGCAACGCCTCGCGCCGTCGTGATGGTGTAGACGCTGGAAACGCCCTGCTTCTCGGCGACACGCGCTTGCAAGCTCTGATCTTTGACAATCGCCGCGTCGAACTCGTCACCGTCCGTCCAGCTCGTTTCAAAGCCGCCCAGCCCGTCAGGGACGCGCTTTTTCGTCAGCATCACGCACGGCTGTGAAAATCTCTCGATCAGCTCTGCGTTAATCATCGCTTATCCTCCGATAAGGGGCAAGGCGGGAGGCGAAAGCCCCCTGCCAGCCCATCGGCGCACCAGTCGTGCCGGATGCGCGGGAGTAACTGTAACCGCCGAAACTCTCAGAAACCTTGTCGGTCACCGGGTTCTTTTCCGTGTACGCGGCGATTTCTTCCGCAAGCTCTTTGACGCTTTTCGGGATCGCCAGCGCCCAGATTTCGCCGTTGAAGGTCTCATCTGCCAGCATCTCACCGCTCTGATAGACGTGCAGTCCGTCGGAAAACACGCTGCCCTTGATGCGGTAATACTGCCCCGGTCTCAGAAAGTCAACGTCAGGGATGCCGGAAGCGATGGTGAACGTCCCAGCGTCACACCTGACGGGAAACCAGTTATGCAGATACGTCAAAACCGCTTCAAGCATTGGTTTGCTCCGTTTCTGCGGCTTTGATCGCCGCTACGATATCCGCCTTGTTCATCGAGCTGCCGACACCCTCAACGCCCTTCTCGGCGGCATACGCCAGCAATTCAGCCTTTGTCATGTCGCCGAGATTGGCGCTTTGAAGCGTAGGCGTTTCGGACAGCTCCGTTATTCCCCCGTCACAGACGCGATATACAGGCTGTTCGGATTGTAAAGCATCGGCATAAAGAGTGCGCTTGCCTTTGTCCACAGAACAGCCGGATCTTTCTCCATCCACTGAGAAACGTAGACATACGGGCTTACGCCGCTCGCTCCGACCTGCATAAACGCACCTGCGTCAGTCTCCGGCGGATCGCCCCACAGACCCTCGCCCAGACGGCCAGCAGGATTCGCCGCGAAGAGCGTGATCTTATCTTTCGGGTAGTAGCGCTTCGTCGTTCTGTTCGGGCGGCCATTCGCGCCGACACCATTTTCGACCGCATAGGTCAAATCGTTTGCGATAACGCGCTGAATGCCAAACTCCTCATTGAGATAGGCGTTGAAAGCGTCCGCGCGGACAAGTGCGCCAGCGCCGACATTGCCGTTCACAGCCTTCTGAATTGCCGCATTGCTGCGCATTTTGGTGATGTTCGCCTTGCTGGTGTAAATGCCGGTCAGCGTCACGCCGTTGTCGGTCGCCTCATCGATCAGCGCTTGCAGCAGCTTCGGCACGTTAGCGCTCTCGGACAGATCAAGCGTCTTGGAGGTCTGCCCGGACGGCACGCCGTAATCAACGGTCAGGTCGAGGTTATTCTCCTTGATCGTTACCTTGCCCGTCGCCAGCAGCTCGTTCTTGGCAACCTTCGTGCGCGTCACGACCTGCTCCGACAGGTTAATGCCATCGCGGATGACATAATCATACATGTCATTCTGCTGCACGCCGCTTCGCAGAAGAGCGCGCATGCGCTCGGACTGATTGATTTTGACTTTAATCAGACCCTTTTCGATGTTGTGCGTATCGACCGGAACGCGGAAGGTCGTTCGTGCTTCGGTATCAAAGCCGTGGAACTGCGCCATGACGGGGATCTGATACTGCGCCGCGATGCTCTGCCAGTAGGCGACCAGATTCGCGGTTCGCGTATCGCCGAACAGACCGTCAATCGGGTCGTTCGGGCGGGTAACCTGGAACGGGATGTTCAGCCAGTCTTTCTGCGGGATAAAACCCAGGATGTTGTTTTCAAACATTTCAGCCATTTTTCTTCACCTCTTTCAGTACGGGCGCGTGATCGCCGGGGCAGTGGCAACAAAGGTGATGCCTTTCAGCGCCGTCTTTGCAGCCGTATCAATCGCCGGAGAAATCTTGTCCTCATAGACAGCTCCGCGTGTAACGATAGACCCCGGCATGTCGCCGCTGGACACGTCCACATCCTCATACAGGATGCCGACCGCCGTTGTGTCATTCGCCGGGATGACAGACCCCGCCGGAACATACTTGCCGCCGTTTGTGGCGGTTTTGGCGTTCTCGTGGTCTGCCTTGACCGTGCAAGTCTCCCGCGTTACGTCTTCAGCATGAACCAGAAAATAACCAGGCGCGTAAACCGCGCCGTTTTCAGCTTTGATAAAGCTCATTTTTTCGCTCCTTCTGCCGCGCCATAAATCGCGGCGTAATAATCCTTGGCGACCTGTGCCGCGCGGCTGGATGCCCCGCTGCCGCCGTTGTTGTCAGGCGGATTGTCCACATTCGCACCGCGCGTATCGGTGTTTGGGATGAAATCCGCATAGTCGGTCTGGATGCCCTTCTTCACGCCGTCAGCGTCTTCCAGCTTGCCGTCTTTGACCTTCACTGCGGAAAGATCAGTCAGGCGTACAATGCTGTCAGCTCGCTTTCCGGTGATGCCCAGCGCGTTAAGCTGCTCCCGGTACAGTCGCTCGGCCAGTGCCGCCGATTCTTTGGCGCTCTGATCGTTCTTGTACTTCTCAAAAGCCGCGTGTTCGCTGTCATACTTGCTTTTGTAGTCCTCTCCGCCGCCCTTAGCTTTCAGATCGTCCAACTCCCTCTGAACGCCTTCCAGCTTCTCAGCGTCGGCTTTGTAGCCCGCCATCTGGCTTTTCAGCCCGTCAACGGTTTCCGTGTGCGCCTCAACCACGCTGTCAACCTGTTCTTCAGTCAGACCAAGCGCCTTGAGAAATTTTCTGGTGAATGCCATGTTTACGCTCCTTTACTTCGGGGGCTGTTCTTCGCCCTTCGCTTTATATGCAAACGGCGGTACTTTGCCGTTTTTGCCAAAAGAAAAACCGCTGTTCTCAGCGGTGCTTGTCAATTTCCCTGTTTGCCTTTGCCCTGATTTTCTCGATCTTCCGCGCCAGTGCGCGTTGGCCTTGCCTTGTGCCGGGTGCGGCTTCTCGCGCCTGTTTGATCTCTTTTCGCGCTCCCCTTCGGATTTTCTCGCGCCTAAACCACTTGATAAGCCCCATTTTTAACCTCCTGACAGCTCGTCTCGCATGATTTCTTTGTATTCTTCACGGTGATCTTCAATTGCGGGTCTCAGATAGGGGTGAGGTCGCATGAACGATTTACCGATTCCGCTTCCTCGCGTCGTCGTGAATTGCTCCCATTCGGGCGGTGCTTCGAAATACGGTCCAGTGCCCAGTTCAGGATACGGCGCGTATTCGACGTTGCTTCCCATGCTCACCACGTCGTCATCAACCCTGTGCGTGATACTGTTTCTTAGTGTTCCGCCGATGTACCCTTTCTTTCCCGTGCTTTCAACCGTTCCGACGGGGCACTTGTCTTTCGCGTATCGCTCGGCTTGCTGGCCGATAGTCTCAAGCGCCCGCGCCTTTGCGCGTTCCAGCTCTGCCAAAAACGCCGCGCTGTTGTCGATCAGATTTCCCGCCATTGTGCGTCTCCTTCCATCTTGCCCACTCCGCGTAGGTCTTAAACGGTATCGTTTCGCGGGTGATGTTGTCAAGCCGCGTCTCATTTCGCGGCGGATATTTTGGATTGTACGACACGAGCGCACACCGGCAGTTGTACACATTCGCGGGTCTTGCGTTTGGGTCGCCCGGACACATGATCTCGCCAAGCTCGCTTTGAAACGGCTTGTCTACGTCTACTCGCTGCCCGTCAAGCATGGCGTGAGAATGGCGTGTGTGGTTGTCCGGCGTCGCCCGCCACTCCTTTTGCAGCTTGATACCCAGCTTTGCCGCCTGATGATAGCTTTCGATTCGTCCCGCGTTCTGTGCGTAGGTCATCGCGGTGCGCGCGTGTCGCCTTGCGCTGACCTCGTTCGCCGTCGTCACGCGCTGCAATCGCTTCACGACAGTCTCAAGCGGCTCGCCTTGAAGGATGCCCTGCGTGATCTGTTGCGTGATCTGCGTATGATTCCAGCGCTTGTCTGCTGGTATATCTACCTTTGACGGCGGCAGAAGGTCGGGCTGGTCGCGGATAAGCTGCTTGACGGTCGATGCGTCGTACAGCTCAAAGCCCATGTTTATCCGTGCGCCCTTCTCAAGCGTGTAGCTCGACCAGTTGGCATTATAGGCAAACGCTTCCGGGGTCGTGTCGTTGATGATCTGCATAGCAAGCTCGTTGCTGTGCGTCAGCGTTTCTGTCATGTTGGCAAGCATCTGCCGCCAGCGTTTGCCTTGGAACACTTGCCCTGCCAGCCAATCGCGATAGGTTTCCGGCGTGATTTCTCCCGCTTCGAGCTGCGCACGGTACTTTTTGTCGTCCCTGCGGAATTTCGTGATGAACTTGTCAAGTTTGCGCTGGATATCAGCCGCCGCGTCGGTGTACACGTCGCGGATGCGCCGCTCTAGCTCTTCGATTTGCTTGTCAGTCCACCGAACCGCCTGATCTGTCACTCGTCATCACCAGCATTTTCTTCATCTCCACGCACAAACCGCCTTTCCGTTTCCTCGTCCAGCCGCGCCATGATCTCCGGCACTTTGTCGATGTAGATGTTCGGCAGATTCTCAAGGATCGTCTGTCTATCAAGATACGGCGCTTCAAGCATCAGCATTTGAACCTGTTCGAGCTGGTTGCTGATGCGGTTTCGCTTGAAAACAGGAACATCATCAATGCCGATCAGTCCCAGAATCGACCGAATGCAGGATTCGAGCTGATTTTCAAAGTCATCCGCGTTCTCGTCAAGCGGTTGATACGCGGAGTTAATTGCCGTTGCAGTCTGGTTAGACGCGGAAATCGCTTTGGTGTCAAACCCACCGAAATCCTCGTAGATATCCTGCCTGATCGTCTGCAAATACGCCGTCCGCGCGGCATACGGTATGTCTTGCGTATACGGTTTGATGCCACCGCCATCACTCGTATCTGCGACTGCGATATGCTGCAACAGGATTTGGTCTCGGAATTTCTGCAAACTCTCGTCATCCATGCCACCGTAGTTTTCAAGAATCCAGTAGATTTGCGCGCAGTCCTGCAAATCGTTTGCAAATCCAGACCGAATCAGATCATAGCTGTCAATGCTCTGCTGTAAACCGACAAGCGTCGACTGATGCAATCGACTTCCCCACAGCGGGACAATCGGCAGGCGACTGTAATTTTCCTCGGCGATAACCTCAGGCTCTGCATCGGCAGGCGCTTTCGAGACGGTCTGCTTGTACGCACGCAGATCTCCATCTTTCTCAAATCGCGCATACCCAGATTTTGATTTAAACCGCCTGTAACCGTCTTCGGTGTACAGTACGGCAATCGTCGGCTTAGTGCCGTCAATGCGCCAGTATCGCAGACCAGCGCGCAGCGTGCCGTCATTCTCGTCCCACAACGGCACAAACTCAGTCAGTGGGAAGACATGGATGTGATCAAAGTTGAAAAACACAAAACTGACACCGTGAATCAGCGCCAGATATCCAGCTCTGTATAACTCAGTATCAAACGTCTTGCCCAGCTTTGCTTTAGTCCCGCCGTCCTGCTTCGCTTTTCCGTCGGTGTCTTTGTCGCTTGCAAAGGTCACGCCGTTGCCCAGCGAGTAGGCGCAGCGCTGTGTATTCAACCTCCGGAAGAAATTCGACGCGATCTTGTTGTTTGACGCGACATAGTTTCGCACCGATACCCCAGCAGATGAATAGATTTTCTTCACATATTCATTTATGGTTTTGTTTCTCTGATGGTCGTACAGGTTAGCTGTCCGCGCCATTTCAACCGCTTCGTTTTGATCGTGCTCCGCAATCATCTGCGAGATGAAATCTGGAATTTTATCCTCGTCTGTCGGGAAATCCTGCCACGTCAGCAACGCCATCACCTCCCCTGTTTAAAAAATGGGCTTTTATACTCTTCTTTTGGCTTGACAAGCCGCATGGTGCGCACGCCATAGCGCAGCGCGTCCATTAAGTGATCGTTGACCTTAATCGGCTTGTCGTCCGCTTTATCGTCCCAGACATAACCGTCAAACTCCTTGCGCAGCTCCGGCAGATTGTCGAAAATCCGCACGTCGCCGCGCTGCATGCAAACCGCAACGTCGCGGATGCCGTCCAGCACGTCGTTGTCTGCCTTGCGCACGCGGAAGGCAAGCCGCGAGCGTCTGAGCGCCGCGATGAACGATGCAGCAGAAGGGTCAATGATCGTCATCACGCCGCGCTGCTGGTCTTCCGGCAGGCTCTCGCTGACGAACCGCTCCATGTCGCGCACATAGTCCTCATCGGTCTTTTGCACCTGTGTATCGCGTCCTGAGTAGCGGTATTCCCGGAAAATATGCCAAACGCCCTCGCTTTTGCCCCATAGCAGAGCAGCGAAGGCGTTTTGTGTGCCGTAGTCGATAGAAATAAAAACATCGCGCCAGCGCGGCGGCGTGAACGGTGTTTCGAGCGCTGAGGAATAGCCGGGGTAGATCATGCCTTCGGCAAGCGACCACTCGCCCAGAATATAGCGCTTATAGTACACCGACCCGGCGTATTCTCGTTTCAGGTTTTCAATGAACTCAGGTGGCAAGAACGGGTTGTCATCTATCGTGTAGGTTTGGCTGAATATGTCCGCGTCGCTGTCCAAAAACGCCTTTAACCAATGGCTGGGATATTGCGGGTTGAACGTGCCGTCAAAGCAGGAATACGCCTTGTCCAGACGGCTTTTCAGCAGTTCAAAAACTTCGATGCTCCAATCCGCAACCTCGTCTCCGTAACAATACTTGATTGATGCGCCACGGATTTTTGAAACTTGCGTGATTTTCTCCGCGCCGAGTGCGTAACAACGTTCGCCAAAAAGCCAGATGCGATTATCACTAGATATTGTGCCGACAAGTTCATCGCCATAAATATTCCGCATAGGTTCAAGCACGTTTCTTTCAATCGTGCTTTTGGTAACGCCGAGAATGACCGTCAAGCCTTCTTTCCCGATGCGCTCCCTTATCCGTATCGGAATGATCCATCTGAAATCCAGATATGTCTTTCCGCTTCGCGTTGCTCCGCCCTTGAAGTTCCATCTATGATGCGCCTCGCGTACAAACTCCGTTTGTTTATCGCTTAACAGCATCTTGAAACTCCTTTAATAGCGAATCCAGCTTCTCTACCGCTTTGTTGTCCTCGTTCTTTACGTTATCAGCCTGTCCCAGCATATTTTTCCCCAACCAAATCAGCATCTGCACATTTCCACTTTTTGCCTGTAAAAATTGCCAGTGACGCAAGCTGAGTTTTGATTCCTGTACGCCCCACCGATACGCTTCCATCGCCTTTTTGTTGGCGCGGAAGGTCGAATCTGCGCAGCCGACGGCGTGCGCAAGTTCTTCAATCGTCGCGCCCTCGGCTGCAAGCTCCTTGATTGTATCTAAACGCTCCTCGGTAAACTCAAAGCGTGGTCTTCCACCGGGCAAGCGCCCACCTCCTTCTTATGTTAGCGGGCGCTCGCCCATCATTTAGGTGCTGCTCGCTCTCGCTCGCATCGAGCTTTGCACTCGGCGGCTTTCACGACGACGTGCGCCAGCGCCCGAAACGCCGGTTGCGCGGTTGATTCTGCGCTGCATTGCTGTCATGCAATCACCTCCTTTCTGCTACAAAAAAAGAGCCACATGCGCAGCTCTTTCGTGGAGTTTATCAGATATCCATAGCCCGCGCCGAAAACTCTTTGTCCGGCGCTTTAATCTTTGCAAACTTCAAATCCGGTGTCCTGACCGGGCGCTTCACCACCCGCGCCATCTCTCGCCCGTCGATGTACTTCAAGTCGGTTTCCATGCCGACACTCTGTAAAAACTCCTCCTTTTGTGCTCTGCTCTTAAAGCACAAGCAGACCCAATACTCAGTGTCGCACATGTCGCGGAAGCGGTCATTCTCCGCCTTCATGCGCTCGCGGAATCCTTTTTCAACCTCGCCCATTTCTTCAAGGCATTCGGCTTCGACATTTTCAAGGCTGTCCGCCTGTTCCTGCTCCTCCGGTTCGGGCGCGGAAGGTTCTTTTTTGTCCCAATAGCCCATTACATTTCCCTCCTCATAATTTCCAGTTCGGCAAGCGGAAACCATGTAATGATTTTTTCGTAATCTTCCGGGTAATGCTCCTTGATCGGGGCAAGGAATCGGTAATCAATGCCGTCAAACGTTCTGCCGAACAGCTTATAGTCAGGCGGAAGTTTCACGCCAGCCGAATCTATTTCCCGCAAAAGGTCAGCTTTTGTCCAATCATAGACCGGGTAAAAGCACTTCCGATTGTGATTGATACAGCCATGCGTTTTCAGACCGACGCGGCGCATAGGCGAATCCGCCATGCGAACGCCTGTTCCGGTGTACGCGCCGTCCGGAAGCCCGGCGGTCTGACGGACGATCTCGCCAATCATCGCGTCGTCGTATTCTTCGCCGGGTATGTCCAGCACTTCGATTTTTGTCACATGATCCGGCGGCTGAAACACAAGCCCTCGCATCCAGCGGTAAAGGCTTCGGTGCGGCAGCCGATAGATATGCGTCCCGAAAAAATCCTCATAGTACGCAAGACTTCTTTCCACAAAACCAAGATTCGGGACACTATAACAGTAGTACGGTACGATGCGCTTAAAGTATCGGCGCATTTGCAGCCACGCCGCGATGCTGTCCTTACCGGTGGAGAAAGCAATGATCGCTGTGTCGCACTCCTGCGCCATCCGCTCGCAAAGCTCGGCGCTGTTGGTGTACTCAATCCTTTCATACATCGCCTTCATCCTCCTTCCTCATGCGCTCGCGCATCGCTACTTTTAGATAGCCGCTGACGGTCTCCCGCTTCGCATCCGCATGATTTTTCAGCCTTTCATACTCTTCCTTTTGCATTTCCAGTGCTACGCGGCGGATATGGCGCTCTTTATAGCGCCGGGTTGCCGCAATCTGGCTTTCATTCGGCATCCCATCACCTCCACCATCATTATAGCGCTTTTTCATATATGTGTCAACATATATTTTTCATTGTTTATATTTTGGCTTTTCCCGCCAGTGCATCATCCTGTACAGCAAGCCGTGTGAATTTTCCCATTCCAGCGTTTCGAGTATCTTGTCAAGCGACGATTTCGGCGGCGGGGATGGAAAAATATTTGTGCAACACAACGCCGCCAGCATCTGCTCATCATGCGTGATCGGAATTGGCTGCATAAAGCAGCTCGGGAATGGGGTAAACTGCTGTCTCCGCTGAATCCGATCTTCCAGCAGCTCAATCTCTCTTTGCAGTCTTCGGATGTTTTCTTGCCGAAGTTCTTCGTAGCGTTCTTCGGCTGTCTTTTGAGTTTGCTGTTTTTCCATGCCGCAAACCCTCCCTGCACATCCTCCTGAATCAGCATAAGCAACGCCGCTCCCTCTCTGCGTCCCTGTTTGCGTTGCGTCCCGATCTGCGCCGGAGGTAAAGCACAAATCACCCCAAAACAAAAGCCGTGACGTTCGCCGCGGCTTTGCTGCTGATTATTTGCCAGCGTCCTGCGCTTTGCGCTCTTCGCTGATTTTAATGTTATCACACGGTCGCACTCTATGTGTAGCTCCAACCGCTCTATAAGTCTACTGCAAGTCGCCTATAATTTCCCTCTTGTACGCCCAGCCCGTGCTTTCGGCCAGCCCCTGGCGCGCCGTCGCCTCAGTGACGGACAGTCCCTCGATAAAATACGCCTTGCAAAACTCTCGCACTCGGCTGACCTTCTCAAGTGTTTCGATTTGCAGCACAATCTTGTCGATCACCTCAAGCGCCGCCGAAATTGCCGTAAGATATGCCGTGCTTGCGGCTTGCAGCGCCTCGAAAGCCTTGTCACGCCGTATGACATAGGCTTCAAGCCCTGCACCGCTGGACGAGCCGGACGGCATGCCTGTGAGCTTTTGCGCCGTCAGATAGGCGTCTTTCTCTTCCTCATAGGCTTCTTCCGTCCTCATGTACGCCTTGCGCTTTTTCCGCGTGTCAAGCAGCGTTCGCTTGTCCGCTTCTGTCAACTGCATCATTAACCTCCTTTTTGCGCCTTTCTTTGAAATTTCAGCCAGCGCTCGTGACTGCGCGGCATGGCGCGTCATTCATGGTTATCTTTCACACCTATCAAATAATATCTCGGAAATTTTGTAACGACTTTTCGACCACATTTCGTGCAAACGTGAGTAAGAGTGTAGTATTCTTCATCATGCTTTGTTTCGGTTTGCACCCTCACGAAGTAATGTTGGCATAGCCTCTGCCTGATTCGCGTTATCAGCTTTTTCATGTTCTACCTCCGCATATCAGCCCCGCAGTTTGGGCAGAAGTTGGTCATTGCTGTTCGTGGCTCGTCCTAATAGCGCACTCAACTGCAGCGGCACTGGTGCTTTATCCGCGTACTTGCACACCTCCGGGAACTCGCTCGTCGGGCACCAATCGCCGCAATACGGACACTCGCCATTGGTGCAGACCCTCTCAAACTCGGTATAGTACCATTTACATTCCATCCACCATTTCCTCCGTTTCATCAAAAATCCCAAGCTGCAACTCGTCGTTTGATTGGCAACATCGGTCACACCTCATCTTTTTTCACCCCCTTCTTTTTTAGCTGTCTATCATCTGCTTCTTTAAGTGCAGAGAACACCATGCAGTAGATACTCCGGGCGTAGTCGGTGTTCACCGGAATCATTGGGGCGACAAAGTGCCAGCAGTCCATGTAAGTTATTTCGTTATCCATTTTCATCCTCCAAATCCATTTTTCCCCCGCAGTTGGGGCAGTAATTCAAGCTATGCCCACCACGTCTGCCTTCTTCGTAGCACAAGGCATTTCTGGTGTTCCACCAGCCACAGATAGAGCATTTGTCGTGGCTATACGCCGGGTATTTTGGATTCTTAACGCTTTCCCACCGTCCATGAACCACCGGCGCAACGTCGGCGGCGGGAGCATCTTCAATATCACGCAGCACCTTTGCTGCTTGCAAATATGCAATTTCCGCGCTATTATCGGCGAAAACGTCTCTTGTGTAGAAAGCCCCATGGTACCGTTCTGTATTCTCGATCGCCCTCGCCCCGGCATTGGCGGCAAGGATAATCTCCGATGTCCGTTCGATGTATTCACTCATCGCCAGCCCTCCAAACGTCCGCAAACTGTTTTTCTACGGTCACGGTTAAATAAGGCGAACAAAAGTAGCTGTTTGTCAATGCATCCTTTACGTTTTCTGTTATTTGATTTGCAAAAGTATCCCGCAATTGTTCGAATGTTTTCAGATGTGGCGTATTCTCATCGACATCCATCTCGATAACGACCTGAGCCACATAGCGTCCTTTAATCCTGCTCATTCTTCCGCACCTCCGTTCCACGGCGTTTCCCGCCTTTCCGCTTCCGTCGGCTTGCGCAGCCAGCAGCGCCATTCTTCTCCATAGGTTGGTTCAAAAAAATGGCCATTCACGAAACAATTTACCGTTGCCGCGCTGCCGAAAGCATGTTTCGGAAGGTCAATCACCATCCAGCGATTTACGTCGCTATAATCCTTGCTTTCATACCACAACGGCGCAGCATCCGCGCCGCCTTCGCAATATGCTTTCAGCTCTTCCATCGTCAGCACGCAGTTTTTCGGCTCGGCGCGCTTTAACGCTAGATCAAGCCCTTCTTTTTCATTTTGCCCATATGGCGATTTCCACCCGCAATCAAGACAGGCGTAGAAGTATTTATGAAAATCTTCTATGGGTACCATTTCTCGCCCGCATCCGGGGCATTTCGGAATTTCAGTCATCGCTATTACTCCTTGGTCTTGGTAAATCCATTTTTGCGCCGCAGCGCGGGCAGTATTCGGTCTGGTGCTTTCCTGCAACTTGGTTGCAAACGCTACACAAAATTTTGCAGTATGTATAAGCATCAGGCGGCGTAGGAATAATCCAATAACCATGTTGTACCGGCTCGATGCGGCTTTCAAGCTGCTCGATGTAGGCGAGCGCGTCAGCATACAGAATGTCTCTGCATTCCAAATATTTAAAATACGGGCAATCATTCATGCATGAGGATTCTCGCAAAATGCACACCCTCATGGCTTTTTTGATCTCGTCAGGCGTTTTCATCGTTCTTCCTCCGTTTCTGTTCCTTCTCGATCTCTGCCAGAAACTCCTCCCACATCGGCGCGTCAATCTCCGCATCGCCCAGACTGTCAGCCTCGGCGATATCCCGCGCCATCACATACAGCGTATTATCGCTCAGCGCCGGCAAGAACTGCTTGATAAAGCTCATTACACTCCACGGCATGTAGGTGCGCCGCCGCATCAGACAATAGCGCACTGCGCAGATGCAGACAAGGCAGAAGTCATCTGTGTTAAAAATATTAATCATGGGTTTCCTCCACTGCATTTTGGAATCTGACATAATCCTCAGCCCGTTCTTTGCTCAAAAAGACTGGTCTCCAACGGTAACCCTTTAAAATCTCTTCATTGTCAAGTTCGTCCCGGAAATTTTTCACAGAGTATCTGACTTCATCTTCTCCCTTTTGGAGAATATAGATAGGTGATATTCGTTCTTCCCCATAATGACTGCAAGTTTCAATTTCATAAAGCGGAATTTCGCGCAGAAAATAACGTAGTACTTTGCAAGAGCAAGAACAAGGTTCTGTAAGTTCTTTCCCAGACGGTGATTTAAAATGGATTTTCCTCTCGTCGTCGCACTTGTCACATTTAACGTGCGAGTATTCGTATTTGCAATCAACAAGATACGCGCATTTCTGAACATCTTTCAAAAGCTCTTTGAGCCGGGTGTGCCGAATTTCTTTAATCTTTTCGTCCCAATTCTTTTTGATATAACTCAATTCCTTAATCTGAGCTTCGAGCCGATTGTTCTCATTTTGGAGGTTTTCAATCTGAAATTGCAATTCTTCAAAAGTGCTGTGCCTCCATTTTTCACAAAATTGTCGGAACGCTTCGTACGTCTCAGGATCGCTGAAAGTCGGGAACTCCTCATACAGATAATATTTGCTCATTGCTTTTCCTCCTTCGGCGGCTCCGGCTTCTTCGCGTCCTTCTCCGCCGCCAGCTTTTCCAGCATGTCGGCAGCCTGCCGATTTGCTTCTTTTCTATCGCATTTATTTTCCAAATTCGCAGTACAGGCGGCGCAATTATAATCGTCGCCTGCGCCGCACCTCAGGATTTTCACCAGTTCCGACACTTCGTATCTGTTTCCCGCATACTTGCACACCTCCGGGTGTTCGCACGTCGGGCACACATCGCCGCGATACGGACACTCACCATTGGTGCAGACGCCTTCAAACTCGGCGTACCATTTACACTTCACCCGTTATCCCCTCCATCACATACAGCACGCACGGCAACGCCATACCGTTTCCCCACATCTTATATCTCGCACTGTCGCTTCCTTCGACACCGGTTTCCCACCAATCCGGAAAGCCTTGCAGACGGCAGCACTCAAGCGGTGTCAGGCGGCGCACAAGGTACTTGCGCGGCGGCTTGCCGGGCGTCACGGGCAGCATGTCGTTGAAAGCGTCCTGTCCAGTCACGCCGCCCGGATGCGTGTTTGCGCATAGGCATCCCGTCACTTGAGGAAACACTTCTTCGCAGCAAACGGCGGTGTAATCCGTCACGCGATTCTCATGGTCGCCGGTCAGCGTGGGGCAATGCGTCCCGTCGCCGTTCCCGCGTGCGTCATAAACGACAATATCCCTAGGCTCAACGGCTAAGTGCGCAAGCAATGTTGAACAGACTTCGTTTTCTACATATTCTCCACGCTTGGGGTTTTGATATACGACCGTTCCACAGCTTCCACCAGTGCTTCCCACAGCATCGGCGGCAGTTTCTTTCCGCGCCGCTCGGCTCTGCGTAAAATCCCCTCGCAAGCCCTCGCGCTTAAAGAGTATTTCTCCGGCGCGTTCTCCTGCAAAATCGCAGACAAGGAAGATTCGGCGGCGTCTTTGGGGGACTCCCCAGTATTGAGCGTCCAGCACTCGCCAGGCAATCGAATAGCCCTCTCCCACGATACAGCCAGCGTTTTCCCATTTGAGCTTTCCGCCCTTGAACGCAGGTTCAGGTACATCAGTTCCGTCGCCACCGGCGGCTTCGACGAACGCATGTAGGACGGCGAGGAAGTCTCTCCCCTGGTTGCTCGAAAACGCTCCCGGTACGTTTTCCCAGACGGCATAGCGTGGGTTTTTTCCATGTGTAGCCTCCCGCATTTCGCAGATGATTCGGATAGCATCGAAGAACAGGCTGCTCCGCTCGCCCTCTACAAGCCCCTTCTGCGCCCCTGCCTCGCTCAAATCCTGACAGGGGCTGCCGAAGGTGACGATATCCACCGGCTCAATTTCCGCGCCGTTGAGCTGCGTGATGTCCCCGAGATGCTGCATCTCGGGGAAGTTCTTTCGGGTCACGCGGATGGGGTACGGCTCAATCTCGCTTGCCCAGACAGGCTTAATTCCGCACAGTGTAGCCGCCAGCGGGCAAGTGCCAGAGCCGTCAAACAGACTGCCCAGCGTCATTTCCCGTGCCTCCACTCTCGTCCTCGGTTGATCTCCATCTTCTCCCGCACCGCCTTGTCAATGTCGATGCCCAGATACCCGGCGGCGGACAGCGCCGTGATGATAACGTCCGCCAGCTCCTCACGGAAGTGATCTGCGTCTTCCGTCGCAAAGATAAGCTCGCGAATTTCCATCGAAATGAACAAAGCGGCAATCACGTTCTTTCTAGTTTCGTCGCTGTTTGCATAAGTAATCACGTCAGCTATGCCGCTTTTTCTGAAATCCTCATTCGTTGCTATCAGCTTCCAAACATGCATTTCGTCCCACAGCCCATGTTTCACCGCGTCATCGTAGATTTCATCGCGCAATTCGTTCAGCATGCTCTTTCCCTCCATCAAAACGGCAATTCTTCGTCGTCCACCTGCGTGAACCCGCCAAAATCGTTGTGTGGTTGCGGCGCATAGGCCGTCCCGCTGTCTTTGCTCGCCGCCGTCGTGTATACCCCCGGCGCGCTCTGTGTGCTGCCCTGCTGGTTCTGCGACAGGAATTCTACCTCGTCGGCGACGATATCCCATGCCGTCCGCTTGCTCCCGTCCTTCACCGCGTACTGCCTCGTCTGGATGCTGCCCATCACGGCCACTTTGCGCCCCTTGGCAAGATACTTGCCGCACAGCTCGGCCAACTGCCGCCACGCGATGACGTTCAGAAAATCCGTTTCCTGCTGACCGGTCTGTGCATTGCGAAAACGGCGGTTCACTGCAATCGTGAAGTTGCAAACTGACACGCCGCTCTGCGTGGATCGCATTTCCGGGTCGCGTACCAGATTGCCGATCAGAAAAACCTTGTTCACGCTTTTCCCTCCAAATATTTTTTTATATATTCCGCAGCTTCGCACCATCCCCGGCACACTGCCGCGCAATAGCCTTGTTTTTGCAAGTCATGCAGCCATAGCTTTTGACAATCGCTGACCGTTCCGCCCTTCGTCCTCTTCATCTCGATGAAAAGCCCGTGAAACTCTCCACGCGGGACGGGCAGGAAGATGTCAGGCACTCCGCTTTTCAGTCCCTCAGCTTTCATTTTGCCGCCCGTCATCCAGCTCCGTTTCCCCTCGTTGGGGATATGGAACATCAGCGCAAGCTCTGGGTATTTCCCGCTCTGCATCTCCGCCCAACGGAAAAGGGTCTTCTGCTCTTCGGATTCAGTTGGTACTTGCTTTTTCACGCTTAACCTCCTTGCATTTCCGTGAATCGCATCGTTGCGCCGTCAAAATACAGCGTAATTCTTCCGCATCGACCGCCCCGATTTTTGTCCAGAAACAGCTTCCTTTCCGGGTCGTCCTTGTCGTTCGGCGCATGCAGCAGAAGTACCGCGTCCGCGTCCTGCTCGATGCTGCCGGATTCGCGGAGGTCTGACAGTTTCGGCTCGTCGTTCCGCTCGCTCGCGCGGTTGAGCTGTGAAGCGGTCAAAACCGGGATTTTTAGCTCCATCGCAAGCGCCTTTAGCCCTCTTGTGACAACTCCGACTGCTTCCGCGCGGTTGTTTGTCTTCTGTCCTGCATCAAGCAGCTGCAAGTAATCAGCCACGATCAAATCAAGCCCGCCATGTGCTCGCGTCCTCAGCGCCATTCGGCGGATATCCTGCACGGTTCGCGCCCGTTCACTGATGCAGAACCTCTCTGACGGGATTTCTGCAAAGCTGTCAGCGACTTTGATGATCTCATCTTCCGTCAGGTCGTGGCGTTCGATTTTGTCCACCGAGACGCCGCTTTTCTGCGCCACAACACGCCCGACGACCTCATCCGCGCCCATCTCGCAAGATACCAACAGGATTCTTCTGCCTGCGTCCAGCGCTCGAACGGCCATATGCAGCAGGAACGCAGACTTGCCGACGGAAGGCCGTGCGCCGACAACGATCAGCTTCCCTCCCGCAATCAGCAAGGATTGATCGAGCTTCGGAAACCCTGTCTTTGCGATGGGTTCAACCGCTCCGCTCGTGAGCCGTGTATAAAAGCCGCAAAGCGCGTCTGTGCCGCTGATAATGTCTCCGTCGTCTGTTTGTCCGCCAAGTTCGTTCAAGCGCACCACAGCGCCGTTAAGCAGCTCTGACGTGGATATCTCGCCATCGTTCGCGCTCTTGACTGTATCCAGACACGTCTTGATAAGCGCTTTCCGCATTGCCGCTTCCCGGATGTTCCGTGCCTGCTGATCGGCAAGCGCCGTTGTGACGGTTTCCGTGGCGACGACGATAGCCTGTTCAAGGTCGTCGTCGGAAATCACGCCTTCAAGCGTCGGGATATCGCATGGACGACCTTGCCTCTCAAGCGCAAGCGCGGCCTCAAAAATTCGGCGGCAGAACGGGATTGTGAACCATTCGGCTTTAAGCCCGGAATCGCTTGCCTTTGTGTCGCCCTTGATGATTGCACCGCAGAATTCGCGCTCAGAGATCTCTTTCGTGAGACTTTGGTACGGATCGTCCATAACTCATCCCTCCCATGCTGTCAGGCGGCTTGTCCGCCCATGTGTATCCTCGCTCTTTCTCTTTGCGGAGAATGCCCTCGACATACCGCCAACATCGGCTTTTTTCTGTCGCTCCTTGAGTTTTGTTTATGGCTTTCAGCAGATTTTCAGCTCCGTATTCAGCCCTGAGTCTGTCCATCGCGTCAAAGTCGCCCGAAGCACTGGCGGGTAAACCCATGCGCTTTGCAGTAGTCTCCACGTCTGCCTGTTCTTCCCGCATTCGCCGCAGTTCGTCGTCCGTCACGTCGTCGTAGGGGTTTGGGGTTACGTAACCACCACCAATATTCTTTTCTTGTTCTTTTACTTGTTCTTGTTCTTGTATATACGCATTTTGCTTGACGTTGCTTTCGTCTGCTTCCGTTTGCTTGGCTTTGCTTGGCTTCGCTTGGCTTTGCTTCAATGTGCTTGCGTTTGCTTCCGTCTGCTTGACGTTGCTTTCGTCTGCTTCCGGTTGCTTGGCACTTCCGCCTTTCTTCCCGCTTGCTTTCTTTGCTTCCAAGGATTCAGCGCACTGGTCGATTTTGAATTGAAGCGTGTCCCAGACATACCATTCCGGCGCGTTCTCGCCAAACGTCGGCAACTCGCCACGGTAGGCATAGGCCATCATGGCCATAAAAAGCCGTCCGCGCTGTGCGTCATCATATCGTTTGAGAAGAACTTCGATGTCTGGGAAGACCTTCAGATAATCCAGCATTCTTTTTCCCCTTTCTACTTAAAGTAAATGGCGGCAAGCCCCGGAATCGAACCGGGCGCGTGGGCAAGGTGCTTCGCGTCAATCTGTGTGAGGAGGGAAGAAAAGGAAGAAACCTTGACGAATAGGGGGGGTGTTGCACCCGCGCGATGCCTTCCATGCTTGCCATAAGTGCCGCCGTTTTGCCCCGGCGGCTAGGCCGTCTGTGAAACGTCTTTTATTTGCCGTCTTTCCGGCTGCCAGAAAAAATGGTGTGCGGTCTTTCCCGCCGTCAGAATGTGAAAAAAACAGTTTTGTCTTTCTGCCGTCTCTCCGGCTGTCAATTTTTTTGATCGTCTTTCCGATCTGTCGATGCTAAAGGACACGTTCTTTGTCTTTCCAAAGCGCCAGAAATGAAATGTGCGGCGCCCGTCTTTCCGAGCAGCCAGTATGATCATAATTTGCCCTTGCTCCGCTATCCTCCCTTCTGTTGGAGCTTTCACCGTTTCAAGCAGTTCCTTCGTGCTTGACTTACCAAAACTTCTTCTGTTCGGCGCGCGGCGGTATCGACCCGCCCCTTCTTCTCGGCGCTGCTTGCCGCCTTGGAGCTGCTCTCCTGAGCTGCGCACCATGCGCAAGGGGCTAGCCCTTGCGGTTTTATTGCTCCTTGTCTTCGGGCACGTTCTCCGGCGCGTCATGCGCCGCTCCTGTGTCTGTTACATCTAAGATGCCGTCAGGTAACGGAGATTCATCATCGACCAGTCCCGCGCTTATATCGTGCGCCGCTTTCAGTGCGGCGGGGGATGCGCTCTTGTAGTCGATGGACATAACGCCCCAGCGTCCGAGCAAGCGGCGCATGACGGTTTTCCGCGCCATAGCGTCCCAGTCGTCGCGCCAGCCTTTGCCCTGAGTCTTTCCCTTGCGGTTTTTTGCCTCGTGGGCTTCAATCTGCTGAACGCTCATGTACACCGTCTTCTCCGTGCCATTTACAAGGCGATAGTAGCCGACATAGCCGATAATCGGCAGCTTCTCGCGCTCCGTCTCGTCCTGTTCCCAGCGGAACTCAAAGTCTTCGGTCAATCTGTCGCAAGAGATCAGCTCTCCTTCGCGCACATCCATGACGTTCAGCCGCTTGTATGCCCCGGTTCTGAGCGCAAGCTGAATCATGCCCTTGTAACCGAGGATAAACTGCGCTTCCGGAATTTTAATCCAGCTTCCGTCATCCGCTTTTTTGCTGTTGTTGAACGGCACAATGTAGGCGAAACCGAGCGCGTTATCAACCGGAAGGTCATAACTTGCGGCCTTGAGCGCCGCCTGAATGACCGTCTGCGGGGCTTGGCGAACCGCTGCCGTCAGATTTGCGTCCGCATTGCAAAGCGTGATGACCGCCGAGATAAATTGCGGCGCCCGATCGCCCAGTAGATCGTTCAGGCGTTTTTTGTAGCCCTCGGAATCAAACAGTCCGTTTAAAATCTGGTTGACGGTTCTTGCCGCAACGGGCGCGGTTGTGGCCGCCGCGACGGGTGCGCGGCTGGCGGTTGCGTTTGTGATAATCCCCGCTGTGTTCCTTGCTTGCCTTTCCATTTTTATGCCTCCTTGACCATGAATCGGCGCGTAGGTGCGCCAATCTTGATGTATCTGTCAACGATTTCGGGGTGTTCCTCCGTGAGCCGCTTGGTGTCAATGGTCTTTCGCGGGCTGCTGTTTTTCCAGCTTACAATATAGTTTGCGCTTTCTCCACGCTCAGATTCGCCCATGCACTCCTTGATGCGCTGCTCATACAGGGCTTTGTCCCCTTCAAGCTCTTTGATTTTGCTCGTCAGCGTCATGTATTGGCTGATTGCATCGTCACAGTCAAGCGTGATGGTTGAGCCGTCAGATACGGGATAACGCTTGGCTAGGATTTCATCTGCCGCCTTGCTTCCGTCAACGGGCGGGCATTTGCCTTGCTCGACGTACTCGTGCCAAAAGAAATCCTCAGCGGAAACGAGCGCCTTGATCTGGTCTTCGTTCTCACTGCGCCTGAAGCTGTATGTATACATCCCCCGACCGATGACCAGAACCACGAGCTTCCATTCATCCCAGCCCGTGACTGCGAGGTAGTGCATGCACTGTGCGTAGTACCAGGGATTGACGTCTCCACCTGCGAAATCGGTCTTCGTAAAAGAGGATGTCGTCTTGATCTCAACGCCGATCCTCTTGCCCTTTACGCGGCGGTCGATGTTCGCCAGCATGTAGGGATGCTCGATGCTCCGCATCATCTGATTGCACCTGACGATGTTCAGACCGCTCTCTTCGGCGTATCGCCTCGCGACGTGGTCTTCAAGCACGTTGCCAAGCCAGATTGCCTCGCTCTCGCTCTCTTCCTGCGGCTCGTCCGCGCTGGTCTTATCCGCCCAGACTGTGAGCGGCGATGAGAACGGGTTTAAGCCGATGATCGCGGCTGCATCGCTTCCGCCGATGCCGGCTTTTCGAGCCGCAAGCCATTCTGCGCGGCTCATGTTGCGTGTGTCCTTGTACACGGTGTAGATTTCTTTCATTTTCAAATCGCCTCCGCAAACGTCCATCCGGTGCCGAGCAGTTCGAGCCACTCCGTCGTGCTGATGCTGTCGGCGCAATCCTCACACAAAATCTTGTTGCCGATCTCCGCGATTTTGTCACCCTCATAGATCGCCGCCTTGCATCTGCTGCACTGACATACAGGGACATCGGGTTCGGCGTTCGGACAACTGCTCAAACACGGGAAGCTGTGGCAGATATCACACATTCTTCTTCCCCTCCTTGTCCTTGTCCATTTCCGCGAGGATGCAGCACACCAGCAGCAGCGCCGCACCGACCACGCCAACCGCCAGCGCATACGCAAGCACCATGCCCAGCCCTTCAAGCAGCCGGGCGAAAAAACCGATAAATTGCGCTTTCAACATTGCTTTTCCTTCCTTTTCATGCTATAATAGCCATGGTTTAAATTTTTCATTGGCTTCCGCTCGTGTTGCTGCACGGGCGGTTCTTTTTTTACCTTGCGATTCTCAAGCGTGGCAATGCCACGCCATCAAACCCTGCTTGATACTCAAGCCCCTCGGCTTGCATCAGCTCGTACAGCCTGCGCTCTTCGCGCTTGGTCAGCGTCTCCGGGTGGTTGATCCGGTTGTAGAGCGTCTTTGTCGAGACGCCAAGGTTCAGCGCCAGCTCGGCCTTGCTCATGCCGGACACGCCGCAGAGCTGACCAACCTGCCGCCGGAAAAGATCGTCTTCCGCGTCCCAATTCCGCTGGCGCTTTTTCATGGTCAAACCTCCTTACTTGTCGGGATACAACTGCTTCCAATCAAACCCCAACCGCTTTCCTATGACTTTTGCGTGCTTGATGCGCAATTCAATTTCGCCGCTGATGATTCGGCTAACAGCGGATTCAGTTAAACCCAGCATTTGCGCCAAATCTTTTTGCGACAGTCCATATTTTTCAAGCACTTGCTTTAATCTCAAGCTGCAACCTCCTTTTCCTTTAACTTTACTCAAGTATACATCATGCTTGAGTAATAGTCAAGCGTTTTTAGTAATTTTCTTGAGTTTTTTTCAAGCCTATTTACTTGAGGGAAAATCAAGTTTATAATAATAAAAAAGGAGATTTCAGCATATGACTAATAATATTCGTGCATTGCGCAAGGCTGCTGGAATGACCATGAAGCAGCTCGGAAACCTGATGGGCGTTTCTGAATCGACGATAAGCCTGTATGAGAATGGCAAAGCTGAACCGGATATTGCAATGCTGCGAAAAATCGCAGATTGTTTCGGCGTTACCATCGATTATCTTTTGACCGATAACCCAAAAGACACAAAAAAGCCCACATGTCATACATGCGAGCTTTCGGATGAAGAATACCGACACTTAATGAATTTTAGGGCTTCATCAGATGAAGGTCGTCGGCTTTCGGATGAACTTTTGATATACGGCTTTCCAAAGCCAGAAAACACTTCCGCTGGCCAGGGGTCAGCGTCCTAAAAAGCAACAACGAACGATATTCCCGATCATTCAAAATCATTTTTACCTTTTTTGCCTCAGCTTTTGTTGTTTGCATAGTAATCACCTCGTCTAATAGTCGCGCGCAAACGTGCTGACGCAAACGGTTCAATTTGGTTTGTTGCTTACCCTCTCCGGCGGCGGCATGACGAAAATTCGTTTTGTCGGCTTCGGATAGATGATGATGACAATAATCATGACGAACCTCCACAGTCGTTATGATTGATTTTATGCACAAATGCACAAAAATAGAATAAAGGAAGAGTTAAAACAATGAGAAGGTCAAAAACTGAGTTCCTTTGCGCCGCGCTTGGAACGCTGTACTCGATTTATCTGTTGGCGTATTTTGCAGATACTGCGGCTGGTTCGATTGGCGGCTCTATCGCCACGATGATGGTAACTCCCCACATGCTGATGTGCGTGCTGGGTTCAATTTTTGCATGGATTGCCTTCTTTAATAATAAGCGCGGAATGGCACTGACTGCCGCAATCATGTTTTGCGTCGCCGCCGTGATGTTTACCATGTACGCGGAACTTTGCATCCCGGAAATCATTTTGGGCTTTATCGGTTACGTTAGAATCGGAAAGATTCTGAATAAAGAAAATGGAGGGATTCAGTCGTGAAAAAGAAACTTGCTATCGTATTGGCGGGCATGGTGTTATCTGCCGGAGTTGCAATGGCCGAAGTTGATCTGAAGAGTATGTCCTTTGATGAGCTTGTCGATTTACAAAGCCAAATCCTCGAAGAAGTTGTAAGCCGTGAAGAATTTAAGTGCGTATCTGTCCCCGCTGGTGAATACACCGTTGGAAGTGATATCCCCGCCGGAGATTACACGATCACAAACAGCGTAAAAAGCGCCATGGTGACGCTTTATGTAAACGGCTTTGAATCCGCATATCATCTGACAAGCACAGACCCGGTAATCGGCAAACTCTCCCTCGAAGATGGGGATATCGTCTCAACGTCCGGCACGTTGGATTTCTCCACCTACAAGGGGCTTGGTTTCTAATCGCTTGAAATGAAAACAAGCGATGTTTTGCCGACGTCGACAAAACATCAGGTCGCGCTGAGCGACAAAAAAAGGCGCGTCCTGATGGGCGCGTCCTTTTGGTTTATTCGGCTTTTCCGCAGCACGGGGTAGTCGATGCAAAACCAAACCCAAACCCGTAATCTGTCGCGTTCGGAACGTTGAAACAGTTTTCCGCTTTGAAAAGTTTGACTGCCCTTTCAAAAGCGATTCTTTTCTGATTCTGCGTCAGTTCGTTGGGCAAGCCTTTCAGGCACGTTCGCAGATTCTCGATGATTGCAAGCACAATCGCGTTTTCCTCTGCCTTGGTTTCTCCGTCTTCAACCATCCACTCCGGGGTACACAATGCAAACATCCGATTCACATCTTTCATGCGTTCACCGCCTTTCTTTTTTTATCATATGCCGATATTCCGAGAATATACTATCAAAAAATTATCATAAAATTATCAAAAGGGGGATTTTTTATGGCAAAGGCAAAGAAACTTCCGTCAGGGAACTGGCGAACACAGGTTTACCTCGGCAGGGATGCCGCCGGAAAGCCAATCGTCGAATCCTTCACCGCATCGACCGCCCGCGAATCTGAACGCCTTGCCGCCGTCGCTGCTGCCGATCACAAGCGGAAGAAGAAGCAAACGCTGACGCTCGGTCAGGCGATGGACGAGTTTATAGATACTTGCCGTGTACAGGGCTATTCGCCGTCTACGATTCCGGCGTATGTCTCGATACGGGAAAACAGCTTTCCGATGCTTGTCTCTTTACGCCTGGATCAAATCACAGAGCGGGATATCCAAAAAGCGATTGACGCAAGAGCTAAAGACCATGCCGTGAAAACGGTTCGGAATGAGTTTTACTTTCTGCGTTCCGTTTTTGGCAAATATGCGCCTGATTTGAATTTGTCCGGGATTGTCATAGCCAAAAGGAAGAAGTCGAAGAAGCAGCTTTTCTCCGAAGGCTGGGCGCGAGACGTGCTGACCTACGCCAAAGAGCATTGGGAAACGGATTTCTACCTTTATTGCTGCTTCATCGTGAGCGCGGGCTTGCGCCCTTCTGAGGCGTATGCTTTGACGTGGGGCGATCTGTCCGCTGAACCTGTTTCCGCAATCAGCAGAGACGGGAAAGCGTACAAAATGGGGCTTTTAAGCATCGACAAGGCCACAGTGCGCGATGAATCCCGCTCATACGTCAGAAAAAACGTCACAAAGACAGATGCGGGAGAACGCGCGCTTCGTCTCGACTGGTCTTTTTTCCAAAACTTGTACGACTGCAAGCCACGAGGCGCTGACCACGCCCAAATACTGACGCTAAAGCCTAACCTCGTTGACTACCGCTGGAAAAAATGCAGGGCGGCGCTTGGGCTTCCCGGAAAGATGCGCTTTTACGATCTGCGTCATTTTTTTGCAACGTCCGTCGCCTACTCCGGCGCGTCCGAAGAAGAGCTTGCCCGCGTCATGGGTCATTCAACGTCTGCTTTCTCCCATCAGGTGTACGTCGAACTTTTCCGCGAACGGCAGGAATCCGTAAACGCCGAGCTGGCCGCGGGAACGGCGGCGCTCTACGAATCCATCAAAAAGCCCGTGTGAAATTCCGTGTGAAATGATTTTGCAAAAGTTCACACGAAACGGGAAAGGTGATACACGAAACGAGTAATAATTTACACTGAATAAAATAGACGGCAAAAGAAAAAATCCAGAAACCTTTGTGGCCTCTGGATTTCCTGTTTGGT
>OGOJ01000391.1_pt1 | contig 41422 bp, 38 predicted proteins | sample 1552601 | NCBI WGS metagenome assembly OGOJ01 (sample SAMEA2580184, study PRJEB22360) | human gut metagenome | biome: human gut; feature: human-associated habitat; material: faeces | place: Denmark | collected 2008/2010
ATGACAAATCCTCTTTCGTTGGCTTCAACAAGATCTTCTGGCGCCTTGGCGGTGCGCTTACCCGCCTTCCCGCTCTGCTGAAATCAATATAATCATAAGTGCATAAAAAAACAGCCGTCCGTTTGGGCGGCTGTTTTGATTTTGCTGTTCAAATTATAATTCAAACAGTCTTTTATTTAGTTGAGATTTTTGTTTTCTTTCTTTTTGCGGTTTTCTTCAGCTATTTGCTTCTCTTTATAGAAAGTATTGGCTTTCATATATACCATTATAATGTCGTTTATATGGTCATAGAGTTCGCCTTCATTGTAATCAAGAGGCACGATTCGTTCGTCATCGTCAATGCAAAGGGGGCCTTTTTCATAATCGTTGAAAGTGGGCATAATAGAATAAGCCTCTTTAGTTTTAACAAGAGAAATCAATGTAAGGTCTGAAGTTGCGTTTACAAAGCCTTTCTTTTTTGTGTACTTTTCAATTGTTGAAACGTCGCTGTCGTCATTGTGCTTTTTTGAAAAGCAGGCGTCAAAAACTTTTTCAATAAATTCCTCAGCCTGTTTGGGGCTGTAAGGCGCTTTAAGCAAAAGCACGGTGTCTATGTCCGCAATACCGTATTTCTCACTCTCACCGCAGGGAATTCCTATAAGGTTTTCATTTTCGTCTACATACACCGAAATCGTAGAAAAATTAAACTCCATAACATCACCGTTTCTTTAGATATTATTGAAATGATAACACACTTCATTGAAAAATACAATATTTTGTGATAATATAACCCTTGTAAAGAGCTTTATTATTATTAAAAATCAAGCAGGTGATAAAATGAAAAAAGTTCTTATAACCGGCGGGGCAACGGGTATCGGCCGTGAGTGCGCGCGCCTTTTTGCAGAGAAAAATTATGATGTTTATATAACTTATCACGAAACACAGCCCGATCTTGACTGTGTTACGCCGATGCATTGCGATCTCAAAAATATTGACGATATTAAATCCCTGTTTTCAAATTTCAAAACCCTTGATGTGCTTGTAAACAATGCGGGCGTCAGCCTGATAAAAATGATAAATGATACCGATTGCAATGATTATGAGAATCTTATGTCGGTAAATTCCCGTGCTGTGTATTTCTGCTGTAAAGAGGCGGCTAATATAATGCTTAGAGTACACAGCGGCGCTATAATCAATATTTCTTCCATGTGGGGAGAAGTAGGCGCTTCGTGCGAAACTCTTTATTCCATGAGCAAGGCGGGTGTAATAGGTCTTACAAAAGCGCTTGCCAAGGAGCTTGCTCCCAGCGGAATTACGGTGAACAGCGTTTCTCCCGGAATAATTGATACAAGAATGAATGCTCAGTTTAATGAAAGGGAACTCATCGAGGAGGTGCCTCTCGGCAAGCTGGGATCGACTTATGATGTTGCCCAAACGGTTTATTTTCTTGCAGGCAGTTCTTATATAACAGGGCAGGATATTTCCGTCAGCGGCGGAATTGTTATTTGATTGTAACACTTTTCTTTGCTTTTCATAGTATGTTTTAGAAAAGCGAAGGGAGGTACGAATATGGGTTGCGGTTGTAACAACGGTTGCGGTGGAACATCCTGGATTATCATCCTCATTATAATCCTTCTCCTCTGCGGTGGCTTCGGCAATTGCGCTTCCTCAAACAACGACTGCGGTTGCGGTTGCTGATTGAAGTAGTACCAAAACGGTGCGCTCGGGTTTCCCGGGCGCATTTTTTTACTTTAAGTTTGACCTTCAGCTGATTTTTTGACTGCTATTCAAAGCTAAAAGTCAAAAATTTTTTAAAATTTTTTTACCCTTACAAAATAAAAACATTGAAAAAATGGCTTAAATAAGCCGAAAACCAGCCATAAAATATTTTTTTGATTTTTAACAAAAAACTATTGACTTTCTTTGACCTTTGTGGTATTCTTAACTCAGAAAGTCAAGGAAAGTCAAAGTCAAAAGTAATTAAAGAACTTTGACAAAACAAAAAGACTTGAAAACAATAAAGGAAGTGATTAAGCGTGAACATGTCAGATGTTATTGCAGGAATGATCCTTGATATGTTTGACGATGAAAATTCAACTATCAGGATTAAGCGAAACGATCTTGCGTCGCAGCTGGGATGCGTGCCCAGTCAGATAAACTATGTAATAACCTCGCGCTTTACACCTGAGCAGGGCTACCGCATTGAAAGCAGAAGAGGCGGAGGCGGATGCATATATATCACTCGCGCAAATTCAAAAAATTCAGCGGTCATGGCGCTTATCAACAGTATAGGGGATTCAATAGACGAACGCTCGGCAAAAGCTAATATCTATAATCTCAATTATCAGAACTTAATTGATGAAAAGAGCGCAAAGATCCTGAATGCGGCACTTGCGGATACAAATTTTAAGGATTTGCCGCAGGATACCAGAGATGCCGTTCGTGCTAAGCAGTTCAAAAGAATGCTGCTTGCGTGTATAGGCTGATGAAAAGTTTTTGATTTTTTCTTAAAGAAAGGATTGAATTTATTATGAAATGTCAACATTGTAATCAGAATGAAGCAACCACTTATTTTAAGCAGAATATAAACGGTCATGTAACCGAGATGCATCTTTGCGAAGACTGCGCAAGAGAACTCGGAGTTATGAATGATTTCAGCCCCGAAAATTTCTTCGCCGATACTTTCCTCGGAAACCTGCTCGGAGCCGGTATTCCCGCAATGAACATCCTTTCGGGCGTGGACAGATGCGAAAGCTGCGGCTCAACGTTTAACGATATTGTAAACAGCGGGCTTGTAGGCTGTGCAGACTGTTACTCAAAATTTGCAGACCGTCTGGAGCCGTCAATCTTCAAGCTTCACGGCAACGCAAGCCATGTGGGTAAAAATATAACCTACACAGAAGTTCCCGATAAGGATAAAGAAGAAAGTAAAACGGAGGAGCCGGCGCCTAAGAGCGAACTTGAAAAACTGCAGGATGACCTTCAGCTTGCAATTAAAGAGCAGAGGTTTGAGGACGCTGCCGTTATCAGAGATAAGATAAAGGAAATTACCGGGGAGGATAAATAAATGAACAAATGGTACAGCCAGGGCGGAGCAGACAACGATGTGATAATGTATTCCAAAGTAAGGCTCGCCAGAAATTTAAGCGACACACCTTTTAAAAATAAATTAAGTCCGGAGATAAAACGCAGCACGGTTAAAAAGCTTTATGCCTGCGTAAAGAACTCAGAACTTGCGGGCGAATTTGAACTTGTAGATCTTTCATCAAAAAGCAATGCTCAGGCGGCTGCTTATGCCGAAAGGCAGATGATCAGTCCAGAATTTGCACGCGAAAAAGGAGCGTTCCTCACAACAGAGGATGAAAGCGTTTCTGTAATGCTTTGTGAAGAAGACCATATCAGAATAAGTGCTTTTGCAAGCGGGCTTGAGATAGAAAAGGCATATAAAAAAGCTGATAAGGTGGACGATGTGTTCCTTAAAAGTCTGCCGGTTGCTTTTGATGAGAAACTCGGATTTCTAACCGCAAGTCCCATAAATCTCGGCACAGGTCTCAAAATTTCCGTCGGGCTGCACCTTCCCGCAATCAGAGAAAACGGTTCTGTAAGCCGTCTTTCCTCTCTTGTAGGCAAGCTGGGATTAACACTCAGACCGCTGTACGGCGAAGGAAGCGCATTCTACCAGCTTACTAATCACGTTACTCTCGGCATAACCGAAAAAGAGGCTATAGATAATATTTCCACCGTTGCTCTTCAGATAGCAATGCAGGAAAGAAATCTCAGGGCAACAATGAAAAACAGTGAATATTGGGAGGATAAACTTTACAGAAGTATGGGCACACTTAAAATGGCAAGGCGTTTGAGCTACGCCGAGTTCATAGCTCTTGCTTCCGATATCAGGCTCGGCGCCGCGCTCGGTTATTTTGACTGTGATATCAACAATATTACAGCCATGATACATACAATGGCGGACGGCAATGTTTTAACCTCGCACGGCTGCGAAAACAGCCCCGAGTCAGTTCAAAAACTCAGGGCGGAAGATGTAAGAAAAATGTCGGTCTGAAAAACATTTTTAACGGCTGCGGCTCATTCCGACATTGATAGGAGGAATATTTATGTACAGGTTTAACAGCTTTACTCAGAAAGCAAACGATGTTTTAAATCTTGCAATTAAAGCGGCAGAGAATTTCGGCCACGCATATATTGGCTCTGAACACATACTTATAGGTGTTCTTAAAGAAAACACAAGTTACGGAGCGGAGCTTTTGACTGAAAAAGGCGTAACGCTCGATAAAATAGAAGAACTTATCAAAGAGAATACAGGCGTAGGCAATCCCACGGCGCTTTCACCCAATGATTTTACACCCACGGCAAAGCGTGTGCTTGAGGTAAGCTTCCAGCTTGCAAGAAGTATGAGAAATTCTTTTGTAGGCACAGAGCATCTGCTTCTTGCTCTGCTTAGGGAAAGTGATTCCGGAGCGGTAAAACTCCTCAATGCCTGCGGAGTTGAAGCGGAAAGCTTTACAGAGGAACTTGTAAACGATCTTGCAAGGCCAAACGCTGAATTCAGAGGCTCTAAAAGCGGTAAAAAAGGCAAAAGTAATACGCCCACTCTTGATGAGTTCGGTACCGATTTAACGGAAAAAGCCGCAAACGGCGGTATAGATCCCGTTATCGGAAGGGAAAAGGAAATAGAAAGAGTTATTCAGATTCTTTCAAGGCGTACTAAAAACAATCCTTGTCTTATAGGTGAGCCCGGCGTTGGTAAAACGGCAATTGCTGAGGGCCTTGCACTAAAGATAGTCAAAGATGAAGTGCCCGAACTGCTTTCGGGCAAAAAGATAGTTGCGCTTGATCTTACTTCAATGGTTGCCGGCACAAAATACAGAGGCGATTTTGAGGAGCGTATCAAAAAGGCTATGGATGAGGTCAAAAACGCTAAAAATGTTATCCTGTTCATAGACGAGGTACACACTCTTATCGGCGCAGGTGCTGCTGAAGGCGCTGTTGATGCCGCAAATATTCTTAAACCCGCTCTTGCAAGGGGTGAGATACAGGTAATCGGCGCTACCACCATTGACGAGTACAGAAAGAATATTGAAAAAGACGCTGCTCTTGAAAGGCGTTTCCAGAGCGTAATGGTAGGTGAGCCGACAGAAGAGGAGACCGTTGAAATCCTTAAAGGACTGCGTGATAAATACGAAGCGCACCATAAGGTAAAGATCTCCGACGAAGCCATCGAAACCGCTGTAAAGATGAGTTCACGCTATATTGCGGACAGATTTTTGCCCGATAAGGCGATAGACCTTATTGATGAGGCGGCTTCACGTGTAAGGCTTAAAGCCTTTACAGCTCCCCCGAATCTCAAGAGTATGGAGCAGGAGATAAAGCGCCTTGAACAGGAAAAGGCGTCGGCAGTAAAAAGTCAGGATTTTGAAGCGGCTGCCAAAATAAGAGATAAGGAAAAAGAACTTCAGACTCTGCTTGACGAGGAAAAGGAAAAATGGAAAAACCTTTCCGGCAAGGAGATAAAAGAGGTTTCTACAGAGGATATTGCAAATGTGGTATCTTCATGGTCAGGTATTCCTGTAACTCAGCTAACAAAAGAGGAGTCCGAACGGCTTCTTAATATGGAAAAGATTCTGCATGAAAGAATAGTGGGTCAGGATAAGGCTGTATCCGCCGTTGCAAAGGCAATCAGGCGAGGCAGAGTTGGTATCAAAAACCCCAACAGACCGCTTGGCTCGTTCATATTCTTAGGCCCCACCGGTGTCGGCAAAACAGAGCTTTGTAAATCTCTTGCCGAGGCTATGTTCGGCTCGGAGGACGCTATTATAAAGCTTGATATGAGTGAGTATATGGAAAAGCATACCGTATCAAAACTTATCGGTTCGCCTCCGGGATATGTAGGATTTGAAGAGGGCGGTCAGCTTACAGAGAAGATCAGAAGAAAGCCTTATTCGGTAGTTCTTTTTGATGAAATCGAAAAAGCGCATCCCGATGTATTCAATATGCTTCTTCAAATTCTTGAGGACGGTGTTCTCACCGATTCAAAGGGCAGAAAAGTTTCTTTCAAGAATGCCATTATCATTATGACTTCAAATGTGGGCGCTTCCAAGATAACAAATAATCAGTCCGCGCTCGGCTTCGGTGACAACACTGATGAAAATCTCAATATCGAAGAACTCGTTATGGAAGATCTTAAAAAGACTTTCAAACCCGAATTTCTTAACAGGATTGATGAAATCATCGTGTTCAACCGCCTTGAGAAAGATGATATCAAGGAGATTGCAAAGCGTATGCTTAAGACTCTTACAAAGAGACTTGCCGAAATGGATATCAAACTTTCGTTTACGGATGAAGCTATCAGTGCCATTGCAGATGCGGGATTTGATAATGTATACGGCGCAAGACCTCTTCGCCGTGCTATCCAGCAAAAGATTGAAGATCCGCTTTCAGAGCTTATGCTTGAAAAAGAAGTTGCGTCCGGCGGCAGTTATGTAGCTGATTTTAAAGACGGAAAATTTATTTTTGACAGTGCGGATAACACTGCTGAAAAAACAAATAGCCAGGAATAATAACTCAGCCGCTGTAAAGGTTATGCCTTTACAGCGGCTTTTTTACTTTTTATTGACTTTCGGAATTTAGTATGATATTTTAAAGTTGTAAGCTATACTTTTGTTTGAATTTCCGAAAGGGGGATACTATGCACGATAAAGAATGGGAAGATGAAAACAAGAAAATAGAAGAACGCCAAAAAAAAGAAAAGCTTTTGAATGACCTTGAGTTTGATAATGAAAAGAGACTGCTTTTGGAGATCAACGATAAACTCGGCAGTATTAAATCAATGCTCAGTTTTATAATAGGAGCAAATATTGTTTTGTTTGCTGTTTCTATTGTTTTAAGTATCCTGACAGCATCATAAACATAAAAAAGCCCCGGAAGTACTTTGCTTCCGGGGCCTTTATTGTATATTCAATATTACTTAGCAAGATATTGTTTTGTCTTTTCAAGGAAAATATCCATTTCCTCATCGGTGCCTATCGTTATGCGAACATATTTATTTATTACAGGCTTGTTGAAATATCTTATAAATACTTTCTGTGTTTTAAGATATTCAAAATAATCTTTCATGTCCTTTTCGGGATGCGCTGCCATTAAGAAATTTGTCTGCGATTCAAGCACTTCAAAACCAAGAGATCTGAGTTCGTCTTTAACTCTTTCCCTTGTTTTGATTACCATTGAAACGGTTTTATTGAAATAATCAACATCTTTTATTGCCGCCGTTCCTGCCGCCATTGCAATGCTGTTTACGGTGTAGCTGTTGTATGAGTTCTTAACCGCTTCAAGTTCGCTGATAAGTTTTTCACTGCCTATTGCAAAGCCTATTCTCATTCCCGCAAGGCTGCGGCTTTTAGAAAATGTTCCCGTAACAAGCAGATTTTCATATTTCTTTGTGAGTTCAACACTTGAATATCCGCCGAAATCAACATATGCTTCGTCTATTATAACAACGCAGTTTTTGTTGTAATCCATTATTTTTTCAATGAACTCCCTGCCTTCGCCCAGTGAAGTTGGCGCATTTGGGTTCGGTATAACAACACCGCCGTTTTCGGCTTTGTAGTCATCAGCATTTATCCTGAAATCACTGCCAAGCGGATAGTTTTTGTAGGGGATTGAAAAAAGCTCACACCATACGGGATAAAAACTGTAAGTTATATCAGGGTAAGCAATAGGTTTTTCGCTGTTGAAAAATGACTGGAAAGAAAGTGCAAGCACATCGTCTGAGCCGTTTCCAATAAACACGTTTTCCTTTTTTACATTGTAAAATTCGGCAATTGCCGCCTTAAATTCAGCGGCATTAGCATCAGGGTAAAGCTTCAGAGTATTGCAGTCAAAATCATTAATAGCCTTAATTACCTCGGGGGACGGGGGATAGGGGTTTTCGTTAGCATTAAGTTTTACGATATCCTTATCCTTGCTTTGCTCGCCGGGCACATAAGGCTCTACTTTTCTTAAATTTTTAATCCATAAATTATCCATATTCATACCTCTGTGATATTATATCAGTATAAAACTCTGTTTGCAAGTGTGCCTTGACAGCGTGGAGTACGCTTTTTCGGTCTTTACCGCCTAAAGTTTAAATATTTATTGTAGGCGGGTTGTTTTTATGATAAAATATAAGTCAGTTATATGGAGGTAATTATGGAAATTTTAATTGTGATATTGCTTGCGGTGCTCATAGTAATAAGCGCGGCGGCTCTTATAATTTCAATAAAGAATAAACCGAAAGAGGATAATTCTGCGGACGAAATAAAGCCTGTTGCTCAAAAGCTGGACAATCTTTCGGGCAGGCTTGATTTTCTTACATCTCAGACCGATAAATCCCTGCGCGAAGTCTCAAGAAATATGCAGGAGCTTACGGAAAAAAATTATCAGCAGATGATAAAGATAAACGAAACGCTTACCGATAATTCCGAAAAGCAGGCTGAAAAGATATCCGCGTCCATAACAAAAATGCAGGACAGCAATGAGAAAAAGCTTGATGAAATGCGTAAAACGGTTGATGAAAAACTTGCCGATACTCTCAATCAGCGCCTTAACGCTTCATTCAAGACTGTTTCTGAACAGCTTTCAAATGTTTATAAGAGCCTGGGCGAAATGAAAGAGCTTTCGTCCGGAGTTACCGATAATGTAAAAAGCCTCAACAAGGTGCTTACAAACGTAAAGGCAAGAGGTACATGGGCGGAAGTTCAGCTTGGCAATATACTTGATGAAACAATTCCGAATATGTATGAAGCGAATGTAAAAACCAACCCCGCTTATGACGGCAGGGTGGAATTTGCGGTGCGTATCCCTGCAAAGGATAATGACGGAATTACATATTTGCCGATAGATTCAAAATTCCCGATGGAAGATTATATAAGGCTTTCAGACGCCGCAGAGCAGGGCAATTACGATGAACTTGAAAAGGCAAGAAAGGCGCTTGAAAACAGGGTTAAGGACGAAGCAAAGCTTGTAAAAAAATATATTGCCCCGCCTAATACAACACCGTTTGCAATTCTTTATCTTGCAACGGAGGGATTGTACGCCGAGATAGCGTCAGGCAAGAGCGGTCTTGCGGAAACTCTTCAGGCGCAGGGTGTGATGATAGCAGGCCCCAGCACTATTACGGCTCTGCTCAACTCGCTTGCAATGGGCTTCAGAACTATTGCAATCAATAAAAAAGCGAATGAAGTATGGAAAGTTTTAGGCGCCGCAAAAACTCAGTATGAAAAATTCGGCACGCTTCTTCAGAAAGCAAAGGATAAAATTGAGGCGGCAGGAAAAGCTCTTGATGAGGCAGACCATCGCAATTCCATAATTCAGAAAAACCTTAAAAGTGTTGAGATGCTTGAATCGAATACTGCAAATGATATCCTCGGAATTGAGGAGTAATAAAAATAAAAGTCCCGACGGCAATTTAAAGCCGTCGGGATTATTTATTATGATTTGCTGTTTTTAAGATTATCAAAATATTTGAAAAGCGGCAGACATTCTTTGAAAAACTTTTTATACGCTTCGCAGTAGTCAGCGCTTTGCCTTGTGCGTTTGCAGCCTCCTGCCCTGCAAAGCTTCAGGTATTCACAGTCTGCGCATCTGTCAGGCATTTCGGCGCTGCCGTTAACGAATTTTTTAGCAGTATCGCAGAAAGCAATATCCTCAAATTCTAATTCATTTATGTTGCCAAGCAGGTATTCATCAGTGCAGTAAAAATCGCAGGGGTACATATTTCCGTTGCTCTCGCAAACGAACTGGCGGGAACAAAAACCGTTCATTCCGCATTGCTCAGCCGCCCCGCCCAGCCAAAGCCTCACCCAGTTGTCAAACTGTCTGACGCTTATGTATCTGCCTTTTTTGTAATCATCGGCGTACAGAGGGAAAACATCGGTCAGAAAATCGGCATATTCACTGGGTGTCATGAAAAGCTCACTGTCACCCTCAAAGCCGAATGGTTTAAGGCAAGGGATAAACTGAAGGTTTTTAAATCCCTCGCTTTTGAAAAATTTATAGATTTCGGCGCCTTTTCTTGAGGAATATCCTGTTAAAACGGATACCACATTGAACTGAGCGCCGTGTTTTTTCAGTATTTCGGCAGCTTTCAGAATTCTGTAAAATGAATTTCTGCCTTTTTCGTCTTTTCTGAATTTGTTTGCTTCAAAATCTCCGTCAAGGCTAAGTCCTGTGAGAAAATTATTATTCGCGAAAAACTGAGCCCATTCTGCGTTAATAAGCATACCGTTTGTCTGAATACTTAGATAAACAGGGCTGTTATGTGTGTTAAGTTCGTTTAGGTCTGCAACAAAATTTCTGTAATAATCAATTCCTGCAAGAGTTGGCTCACCGCCCTGAAATGTAAATGATACGGGTTCGCCGTCTGCAAATGAAAGGGATTTTTTTATCAGTGCTGCGGCGGTTTCACGCGTCATCAAAGCGTATTGGCTTTGTTCTCTGTTTTGCGCTACATCTTTGTAAAAACAGTATTCACACCGCAGGTTGCAAAGCGCAGAAGCGGGTTTTACCATTATAGACAGCGGCGGCATACTATTCCTCCCAACAGTGTAAGTTTATTTTTTCGGCTTTACTGCGGCTGCAAATTCTCCAGGAGTTGTGCCGTATTCTTTTTTAAATACAGCCGTAAAATGCGACTTGGAACAAAAACATAAAGCATCGCATACCTGGGAAATATCGGCGCCTTCCCAGAGAAGTGTTCTTGCCGCTTCAAGGCGCCGCTTCATAATATAACTTCCGAGCGCAGTGCCTGTTTCTTTTCTGAATAAATGGGAAATATAATCAGCTGAAAGACCAAGTTCCGCGGCAACGGAAGCTACGGTGATTTTTTTGTTTAGGTTTTTGCTGATATAAGAAACGCACTTTCTCACGTGAGGTGAATATTTAAGTTCGCGTTTTGACTTTGCCACATTCTGTGTAAGGCTGTATATATTTTTAAGCAGGCACCCCATTACTTCTGCGTCGCTTTCAAGATTGTCTATGGTTTTTATGAATCTGTCTGAGAATGAATAAGCCTCGTCCTCATTAAGCCCGCCCTGTATGGCATATCTTGTTGCAAGCGTTATACTGCTGACTGCCATATATTTTCTCTGCATAAGGCCGTTTTCACTCATTTTGCCTACAAATATTCCGCCGTCAGAATGGCGCTTTATCTCTTCAATAAGTCTGTTTACATCGCCCTGCTCAATGCACGAAAAAAGCCGTATCTCATCACGGTATGGCGTGTGGCCTGCTGAGGTTTCGTTCAGTTCATCTGTAAGTTCGTCAGGAACGAAATTAATGCTTAAAAGCTCGTCGTATTTCATATAATCACTCCCGCTTTCAGCATAGCGCGAACGGGTTTTGCCAGTCAAATATCCGCTGTTATTGACAGCGGAATTATGCCAAAACAGCGGAAATATTATATAGACTGCTGTTATCCGAGAAAGAATTTCAGCAGAATTATTATTATTGCAATTACAGCAATTACGGCAACTATCTTTATGCCTCTGCTGACTGCGTCAAACATGTTTGTGGGCATTATCTGCAAAATGCAAAAACGCAGTTTTTCTTTAACCTTTTTTCCTATTATATCACGGTATCTAACATCGTAAGTGTTGTATGTTCCGTCTTTTTTGAGGTTTATCATTCTGACACCGCGGTCAAGTCCCGGCCCGTAAACGTGAAATCCTGCGCCCTGTGTGTAGCCGAGATCTATACCGCGAACCTTTCCGTTAAAGGAATTGTTGTGGTCATGTCCGAAATAAATGCCTTTTACATCGCCTTTTTCAGCCATGGCGTCAAATTCTCCGCTGTTTTCCATCGGGTCGGCAGGGGATTCTTTCATAAATCCTTCTTTGTTAACCTTATCTCTGTTGAGTATGTACCATTTTCCTGCATGATTTCTGAATCCCTGCTGTGCGCCTTTTACATTCTTTTTCACTTCAAGCAAAAGTTCCATTACCTCAGGTACAGGGATATGCTGAATTACTATTGAGTTTATAACATGGCCGTATTTTCTTTCATAATTGTCACGCACGCTTTGATACCATTCTATCTGATTTGCGTGCACATTGTCATATCCTATGCTCAGGCTTGAATGGCTGTCAATAAGATATAGCAGAAATTTCGGCTCATCACCGTCGGCAATTTCTATTACTTGATTTGCGCATCCGTCAATTCCCGGTTCGCTTTCTCCCACAAAGCAGTCTATTTTTTTGTATATTGCAAACTGCTCTCTGTTTGTAAGTCCCACCTGCCTGTCATGGTTTCCGAAGCATATGGCAAACGGTATTTTTCTTGACACAGCAGGGTAAGTAAGTTCTCTCAGCACTCTTTCCACTTTTTCGGCATTGCCGTTAAAGCTGGCTTTTCCCCATATCTGATCACCCGAATATACGATTAAATCCGGCTTTTCACGTTCAATTGCTGTGTTTATAAGGTTTAGTGTGTCAGGGCTTACTTTTCCGCCCTCCTGCGTGTCTGCGATCTGCATTATTCTGAATTCGTCGCCTTTAAAGCTGAGTTTCATATTTTTTCCTCCATGCCAGAGTTATATTGTATATTTATTGTTGTTTTATGAATTTTTTCCATGGCTTTACGCACAGTATTGTGATGATTGCAGCCGCCCCGGCAAGAGCAAGCCACATTATAAAGAGCATACTCCATCCGCCGCCTGTGTCAAGTATCTCTCCTGCGCTTATATTCAGCAGGCCGCAGCCTATGTATGCAACGGCGTTAAGCAGACCTCCAACCGTACCTGTGCGCCCATAATTTGAATAATGCAGCGGCACCATTGTAATCAGCATAACATTTATTGCAAACATAGAGTTTGTAATTCCCGCCATGCATATAAGTGAAAGAAGTGCGCTTTTTGTTCCGATGGTCATAAGCACTATCAGAAAAACAGCTGCTATTCCAAAAAATGCCGCTGATGTAGCAAGCTCATTCTTTAGCTTCTTGTTAAGCTCTTTTGCTATGTACGCTCCTGTTACGTTCACAACCGGAAGCGCCATTGTGAGCAGCAGGGAAAGGCTGGTGCCCATACCGTACTGGTTTTTTAAATAAGTCGGTATCCACTGTGTAACGCTGTCTTTCAGCGTTCCCTGTATTGCTATGGATATCATCAGGGCGGCAGTTCCGCTTATAAGTATCAGTTTCCCTAGCTTTCCTAAAGATACGGCTTTGCCTTGTTTTGTTTCTGCGGGCTCGGCTTTTGCTTTCGGCATCTTTTTTAATAAGTGAGTTCCGGCGTACCAGTATGCCGCCACGGCTATAACTATTGCACCGCTTATCAAAAATACATATTTCCACGGCGCAAATAACAGCGTTACAAGGCTTACACCGTAGCTTGCCAAAGTTCCGAGCGGAACGGTGGTTGAAATGTCAACTCCGAATTTCAGCTTTTCGCCCTCGCTGTAATAATCTCCGGCGAGTTTAAGTATGGGTGCCCACACAAGTGCCTGTGCAATACCGTTGAGCGCCCATAAAATCGTAATGGCAGTGTATGAGTAATAGAAAATATATATAACAATGTTGCTCAGCCCTGACGCAAGCACTCCCGCAAATATAAGAAATCTTGCTGATATCTTATCTCCGAGAACACCGCTGAAAAGCTGGCCTGCACCGTAGCTTATGAAAAATGCGGATGATATTGCCGCAGTCTGGCTCTGCGTAAAAGCTCCGTCACTTATAAGATCCGGCATAACTGCGGAAAAATTCAGTCTGCATATATATGTTGAAAAATAAGCAATCCAGCACAGCAGAAAAAGTCGTCCGTTGTAAGCGGTTTTGTAACCGAAGTTCTGTTGCTTCATAGCCGTGAAACCTCTTGCAATGTTTATTTCATCACCATTATAATACAAAAAAGGCGCAATTAAAAGAAATTTATTTTAATCAGTATAATATTAGCAATTTTTGAAACCTGTTCAGTACACCTTTAAGGGCAGAAAACATATTGTCAGCTTTTGCAAATCTTCTGAATACTACGCATAGCATAGTCAGTGATACTGCCCCAACATTACTGTTGTTTGTTACAGCCTGATATAATTAATTTGCATTCTTGCGCTTAAAAACGCTTAACGGAGGGGTACTGTGAGTTCAAAGGTAAAATCATTTATAGTTAATCTCAGAAAATACTGGAATAATCCCGCACGGGACGGCATGTTCCGTTCAAGGAAGTGGCTGCTTACGGCGTGGGCGGAATGGGTGTTCATTTCGCAACAACGCTCGCTTCCGCTATAGGTCTTTCCGCAAGCAATTTCCTTGTGGGTTCGGCGCTCGGTATAGACCCAGTTCATCTTCAGACTATGAACATTATTGCAAGCGTTTTCGGCTTTGGTGTAACGGCGCTTCGTTCATATCTCTTTGATAACTCTAAGTCAAAATACGGAAAGTTCCGTCCGTGGCTCAAATGGATGGGTCTGCCCACTGTGCTTTCATCCATATTGTTTGTATGGATGCCGTATGAGCAGATGACTTATAATGAAAAGGTAATAACGGTAGAGCTGTGCTATCTGCTTATTAACTGTTTCAATCCGTTCTTCACAGAAGCGTTTAATCTGCTTATCCAGGTAATGAGCCCTAATACGGAGGAACGCACAGATATCATGTCCGCAGGGCAGATAGTTTTTTCTTTCGCCCCCACTATTACTAATCTTATAATTCCCGCTCTTGCTCCGCTTACAGGCGGCCTTAACGATATACGAACTTACAGGATAATCTATCCCGTGTTTACTCTTTTGGGTCTTGGGCTTACTTACTTTATTTACGCAAAAACAAAAGAAAGAATTATTTACTCTAAAAATGAAACGCGCTCCATACGTTTTTCAGATGCTTTGAGAAGCGCTTCAAAAAACAAATATTTTTGGCTGACTAATATTGCAACGTGGATAGGATTTTTGGAAAGCGCTTATCTTACAATACTTCAGTGGACTTTTGTATACGCCATTCCTGAAAAACAGGGCTGGCTCGGCGTAGCGAATACCGTTATAGGAAACGGCGTGCTTTGGGCAATGCTGATTGCGCTGTTTTTGATAAGGCGCTTCGGCAAGCGAAATCTTCTTATTTGGTGTAATATAGCAAATATATTCCTGCTGGCAACGCTCTATTTTTCATATCAAAATGTCTGGTTTATAATGATAATATGCTATGTGAATAATTTTATAAACGTTTTCGGCAATATTTATAATCCCGGTATTCAGGCGGATATGAAAGATTATCAGCAGTGGAAAACAGGTGAAAGAATAGACGGCATGTTCGGCGTTCTCGGAATTATAGGCACTGTTATTGGTTTCGGTACTGGTTATGTGCTTCCGGCGCTGTATAAAATGTGCGGTCTGAATACCGACTATGATGTTCTTTATAATGCGGATATCAGAAACAATATTTTCCGTATGCTGATCATATCATCCATAATAGGAGCAGTGCTGAATTGTATTCCGTTCCTGTTTTATGATCTTACAGAGGATAAGCACAGGGGAATGATAAAGGTAATACGCCTTCGCGCAGCTCTTGATGATTACAGAACAGGGTCAGTGGATAGTGAAGAACTCAGGGACTGCGCGCAGATAATACGTACTGCCGAAGAACTCAGCGGTATAGGAAAGCAGTCCGTGCCCAAAAAGCCTCACATTAAGAAACCCAAAAAGGGATCTCCCGAATCGGAGTTTGAAAAATACAGAGAAGAGATAGCAAATTACAAAAAGCAAAAGAAAGAAATAAGAACTCAGAACAGGGAAGCGGCTTCGTCTAATATAGTACGAGAGGAAATTTCAAAGTTTTCAACCGAAAGATATAAAGCAATGCTTAATGAAGCTGAGTACATATCATCTCTTGGAATAGACGGAATTATGAATATTGATGTTTCTGAATACAGCAAAAAAATCAGAAATATAGATAAAAAATCAAAGTGTGGCAGCGAAATGCGTTCTGATTTGAATGAACTGAGACGCTCTGTTAAAACGGCACAGCGGCTTGCAAAGAAGTATTATCCCTCAGGTATTACGGAGCCTGATGAAAACAGACTGAAAAACGCTCATAATATGCCCGGGGGCTCAGTGGCTCCGACTGTTAAACGCAAACGCGCAATAAGTGCGGCATTAAAAGAGCAAAGCGTTTATCGACGCTGTGTAATGCCGTATACACATGCTGTGACACTCATAAATCAGGCAGAAAATTATAATAACCTTGATTCTTTCCTTGCATATTGCGACAAAATTGATGAAAGTGATTTAGTGAACGCATAAATCAGTTTTTGTTATACATAAATACAATGCGGTATATGTAATTCGTTTTCAAAAAAATAAAAAATACACTTGTTTTGAATGTTGAAATGTTGTATTATATATAGCGCACGGGCGCGTAGCTCAGTTGGGAGAGTGCTGCATTCGCATTGCAGAGGTCGAGGGTTCGACTCCCTTCGCGTCCACCAAACGTGTATTGGACGAACACCTACTTTTTTGCAGGCGGCTTTGCCGTGAAATGTTCGCTCTAATACAAAACAGAAACCGCCATCTTACAACTTGGTTAAAGATGGCGGTTTTGTTGTCTCTTCAGCAAAGAAAAACCCCCGGTTCAACCGGGGGAAATAAAAAGCTTTAGTAAAAATAAAACCGGCGAGCTTAATGCAAGCCGGGCGTGTTGGCGAAAAAATAACCTCCAAGTATTATAGAAACGGTTTGGCAGCCGTGTTACTAAAATACAGGAGGTTTAAAACAATGATAAGTAAGAATGGAAACAATGAAATAAAAACATTATCGCACTCAACATACAGATGTCAGTACCATATAGTCTTTGCACCAAAATATCGCAGAAAAGCAATCTACGGTAAAATCAAAAAAGATATTGGGGAGATAATCCGAAAATTGTGCGAACAAAAAGGTGTGGAGATCATCGAGGCAGAAGCGTGTAAGGATCACATACACCTTTTGGTAAGCATCCCTCCGTACATAAGTGTAGCACAATTCATGGGATATCTCAAGGGAAAAAGTACACTGATGATTTTCGACCGACACGCGAATTTAAAGTATAAGTACGGCAACCGGCATTTTTGGTGCAGAGGATACTATGTAGATACAGTCGGTCGAAATAAGAAAGTGATAGAGAAGTACATACAAAATCAGCTTGAGGAAGATTTTGTGAATGACCAAATCTCACTCAGAGAGTATGTAGACCCGTTCACGGGTAACAAGAATAAGTAAGCAAAAGGAAAACAGCCGCACGAGAGCGGCTGCTTGAGATAGTAATGCGCTGTCAAACTTCAGTGCCGACTTTCAGTCGGCAAGCCAGTAGGCGGCCCTTTTAGGGCCTGTGCAAACCACCAGTTCAACTGGTGGTTTTGATTATGTCAATTTATATTTCTCTGAAAGTAAATTCGGAATTTCATACCTTTTACCTAAAGAATGCGATTCTCGGAGTATTTCTAAAGGATCAAAGAATGGTGTAAATGCAACTATATCTTGTCCTGTCTTTCCCGCTTCACAAAGTGCCTTGCTTTCGCGAACCTCTTTTTCAATAGATTTTGAAAAGTATATATCCTCTGAATACATAAATATAATCAATGTTAATGTGGCTAATTTTTCTTCTAATATAAGTTTATTGAATTGCTTATAAAACTGTCTATAACGTATATCTCCATCCTCAATAAACATTACAATCACGGTTTCCGATTTCAAAGGTAATATACTTATATGAATGTTTAGTATTCTGTACTTAGAAGATGGATTGAAAATATTGTTTATAATATTACCGTTAAAATCAACTGCTAAAGCTAATGAACCTTGAAAAGCAATGGGAACTACATAATTAAGTTTATCATAATAGCACACATAGTAGTCAGTGGAGTTGTCTTTTTCTAATGCCTTCTTTGCTTTTTTATAACTGTCTTCATATTCTTTCAAATCCATTTCGTTTGCTGCATTTTTAGCGTTGCTAAACATTTGAGCAGTATCTGATATTTTGGCACAGATATTAAAAAGTTCAATTTCAAGCAGTCGTTTACTAATGGATTTTAAGGCATTTTTTAAAACCATTTGAGCAATCATTTTTGGCGTAGGAGGATTTGAATAATTATCAGGATTCTCGTAATCTGAAAAAATCTTGCTATCGCAATCATTGCAGATCAAGTGAAATGTTCCTGCTTTATTCACTCCGTTTTGGGTATCAATCAAAGGATTATCTACAACGGCGTTTAATGTTAGTACGTCGCCATTTGTAGCTATATTTTCAAAACAAAATCTCGGAACAGAATGCGAATTACAAAAGCTCGTAACGCTTTTTCCACAAAAATAGCAAGTATCTCTTTTGGCAGCTTGGCGTGCTTCTTTTAAGAGTTGGTTCATCTTTTTCTTATATGTAAAATCGCTTCTGAGCAATTTCTTTTCTTCCTTTGAAAAAGCTCCCAAATCAATGAGATTAACCATATTATCAAACATCTTTCCCACCTCTTTTAGTATATTATATCATAATTTCGAGTTAATAACAATTATCGGTTGTAAACATAAAAGAAGAAAGGATGAGATATAGGTATGGGTTAGGGAAGTCGTAAATATCAAGTTTATATATAATAACCAACGGCTTTTCCCCTCCATAATAATACGTAGTAACAGATAGAAACGAAATTAAAATTTTCGCCTATGACACGAACAATTTTTTAAACATAATTATTTTGATAACTATCATTAGCATTAAAAACAACAGTTGCTAAAACGGTTGAAAATTCAACAATATAACGCTTTCATTCTGGCGAATTAGAAAACCAGCACATGAGTATTAATTTCTTAAAATAAAAATGTCCGATGAATGTAACACATTCATCGGACTAGTATACAACACCTTGCAATAAAGTCATTAATTAATGACGTTCTCCAAGCAGTCAGAAAGTATCGTGTAGAAATTTTCTTCTTCCTGGAGTTTCTGATTTTGTCCAGTAATACTGTTGAAGATTTTTTGCACTGTAGAACCACCAGCAGCAATATTTGATTTGCGGTAATTCTTGCTTGAACCAACTTTAAACACATCCATAAAGGCATATTTGCCTTGATGAGTAATGCGAATAAGGAACTGAAGATAATCATAGGGATGATCAGTATTATAAAGAACAAGAACATCCTCTACTTGTTTGCTGAACAGTCCACCTGTTTTTAGAGTGTCATTGCGAAAAGCAACGGGGATGCCATTAGCATCACACTCATCCTGCAATATCTCCTGAAGAGCTACCAAGTTTATATCGTTACCGTTTGGAAAACGAACACGGTTAATGAAGCGGTAATCTTCGTTAAGATCATTCTGAGAATAAGGCATAAGTAATTACCTCTCTTTCAAAACATATTTTTGATGCAAGGCGTATGTATCAAAAAAGTAAGTTACTGCAATCCCGATCTACGAACCTCATCACTTGATGTTTCGTAATTCTTTACATAACCGGGCTTTGCGAAAAAGCCAGAAGTCTTTTCTGCGGCAATAACCATTTGCCGCAATTCTTCTTCGACCTTTACCTGGTCATGTCTATCTTTGTCAACCATAGTAGAAAGTTTCGGTAGATACTGTTTAACAAACTGAAGCTGACGCTCATTAGTAATAAGGTGTCTGCCCGAATTGCGATTGTATGATGTAGCTTGATAAATTCTGTCACGCAAGCAACAGAAGTAAATGGACTTTGCGGTGGTGCTGAGATTGTCGGGATTTTGTTTATAAGCAGCTTCTGCCGTAGAAAGAGCTTCTTCTGTTCTCTCCATCAAACGTAGCGCTTCTGCACACAAAAATTTATAGCCGGGAGTGTTGGGATCGAGTTCAACCGCCTTAGAAAAACAATGGTAAGCATCGGCGTATTTGTCGTGATCCATATAAATAAATCCCAAAGTCTCATAAGGCATATCGCTCGGTTCAAGACGAATAGATTGTAAACAACATCTTTCCGCTTCAACTGCATTTCCTTGATAGTAGTGTGCATCACCGAGAATATACCATGCGAGTGCGTTTTGAGGCTGAGCATTAACAACATTCTGTGCCAGTTGAGCCAAGCTGATATAGTCGCCCCTGTTGCGGAAATAACTTGCTTGGTCAAGCCATGAATTATCGCTATACTGCTGCTGAGAAGAAGATGTAGTTGACGTAGGCGCAGAATTGCTACTCTGTGAAAGAGCAACATCATACTTTGCTCGCTCTCCTGCATCTAACAAAATCTTTTCAGCTTGAGCAATATCACGAATACACTGTTCTGCTTCAGCTCTAATATCTGCATTGGGGTTTGTTGAGCGTGTATTCCAAACTCGACGAACTTTTTTTATCGCCGCTTGTATTTCATCGGCTGACGCCGATGGTTCAACATTTAGTAATTTGTAGTAATCAGTCATAAACGAAAACCTTCCCTGTAATTGATTTGTGCTTTAATGCGTTGCTTAATCCAACGGGGTACGAACCCCTTTAAGATAAGCCTCTAAATGTCGCTTGTAGCCAACAGATGAATCTGCATATAATACACCACCATCGTCACCGATGATTAGTGATCCGCCGCCTTTTTCCGGTACACTAAAGTACATGGCGTTAGCTTCGGTTATTTCGCCACAACAGCCCGTCAAAGTTTCAACCGGAACATTCAGAAGCTTGGCAGCTAATTCGATTTTTTCAACTTTAGTCATAACTTCCTCCTATACCAATGCACACCATTCGGTAATATCACCGTAATCGTATGGCCATTCTAATATTTCTCCGCTTTGCCCGTCGATTGTGTGAAAATTAACGCCGTCAAAGAAAGCGTTAAACCAATGACCGGATTGTGGGCAACCATTTGGTGCCGGTCCACGATTGATACCAACAATTAGGTGTGAGCCTGCACCTTGGTTTCGCAAATAATCTTCGATACTTTCAAGCGGCATATACACACATCTTTTTCCGGTAGCCATTTCCATTGCATGGTCAGTACCGATATTCTTCTGTGTTGCGACCAGATCATCGCCTCCCGAAAGACGAGTATCTACCGCAAAAGCACATGAACCACAATTAACATGATAAGGGTTTCGACTTGGCAAGATAAATGGATCATAGAAGTTCGGGTTTATATCCTTAATCCACTTTGATGTGTCATCCAAGCAAAACACTCCATATTCGTTTGCGAGACTATCAAATCCGTATTCGCCACTTGCACCAGCGATGCGATATGTATAAAGATCTTCGTCCTTTACAGCACCATGACCACTCGCTTCGTCAAGAACAGCAGCTTCGTACTTTAGCATCTTTGCTCGTTGAACTTGAAGAAACTTATCCAAAAGCTTGTTGTCCTGGATACCTCTTGCTGTCAAAGCATCACGATAATTTTCAAGAACTTGGTCGGTAGAGTTGACAACAGATTTCCACCTTTCATTAACCTCATCCGGTGTTAGCAACTTAGGCTGTGCAGCACCATCTGATGCGTCCTCAAAGTCGGGCATCGTTGTCAAGTTAGGAGGCGTTGTTTCCATAATGCCTCCAAGCGACACGCCCATGCGTTCTTGCGACCAGCGATCTAATATACCATCGGCATTACTGATGGTTAAAACAGTTTTGTTGATACAGTCTAACGACGTTTGAATCAACGCCTGAATCTGACTGTATTCTGCAGATGTAGTTCCATCTATCCCCGAACGAATTTGGTCAGCATACTGTTTGCATGACGCAACACACGCCAAAAGATAAGATTGACCTTGTTCAAGACTTTTATGAATTGCCTGTACGTTAGTTCCTATGTCCTGAAGAGTAGCCAAAATCTCACCTCCTATGACTGTGTGTGTTTTCTTCCTCGTCTTGGTAATAACCGGAACCAAAAGTCATTACATTATTTGAAATTGGAGAAGTTGTACCTGCGCCAGAATTTTTTTCAATCCACGCATTTGCTACGGAGATTGATAACCCTAATGCCTCTTGCATTTTTGAAACGGAATTGATTGCACTTCTTAATGCAACAAGGCAATCTTTTATATCCGTTTGCGAGGTACTTCCAACTTGGTCAATAATGTAAGAAATGTTCTGTGCAAGTTGTCTATTCCATGCCAAAGCAGACTGCTGTATTTGACTTAGGTTATTAGTGATAGCTTGCACATTCTCAATAATATGACCTAACTCACTCATGCTTTTTAGGCTTTATCTGCCCATGCCTTTGCCTTAGTAGAAGCAGTCTGCAACTGGATTGCGGCATCCTGGACGGATTTCTGAGCAAGCTGAAGGGCTTGAATCATCTGCTGATCTTCGTTAGAAGAAGTCCCTCCAATAGCGTTGTTTACAGCTCCGATCTGCTGCTGCAAATTCTGAGAAAAAGCATTCATCGAAGCTGCGGTCTGCCCGATGTTCGTGGCGATTTGATTGATCTGCGCTTTCAGTTCACTAAGTTTTGACATAATTCATTACCTCCAAATTTTTGTTATTGTCCTGTTAAGAAGTCGATGAACTTCTTGAATGTACTTCGGTTCTCTCTTTCGAGTTGGCGACGGTATTCTTCTTCTCGCTGACGTTCAGCTTCCTCTGCCTGTTTCCGTCTATTTTCTTCTTCTTGAGCCTTTAATGCAGCTTGGCGAGCCTGCTCTGCCTTTTCAGCTTCAATCTGCATTCTTTTTTTCTCAACAGCAGCCTGCTTTGCTTTGTCGAAATGCGATTTGAGCCGAAGGGCAAGAATGTTTTGAGCCGCTACTGCATCTTTCAACGAAAGCGGAGTTGGTACAGGTCTCGGTCGGGATACCGGCACCGAAAACAGAACCTTATACTCACACGCAACATCATTAAATTGTTGAAAAGCAATCTTCTCAGTCTTTTCCAATTCGTCAAGTTGCGATTTCGTTGTAGCTTCAATTTGCTTTTTTTGGTTCAAAAACAATGCTTCTGCTTTTTGCTGACTCTGCTGTAATTCTGCAGGTAACAAAGCCAATCCTTTAATCGCTTCGGCGTAGGTCTCGTAATTAAATTGACTCATTCCCAAACCACCGCCTCCATTCGACCTATATCCCTAACTGTACAAGGCGACATCGGGATTAAAGTGAGGTCTGATTGCAAGTCCGTTGCATCGTGTATCAGCGCTCTATGAGAAGCGCCACCCCATTGAACAAACGGACCCAAAACATTTTTAGTGGTTGCATCATCAAGCCTCAAAAGGATTTTAGTATCAATATACCCATCGCCGTTAAAGCCGATGTGATCTCGATACATGGCTACGTTCGACCACCAAGCTATAGTGTGAACTCCCTTGGACGGTCCCGATTTCAATAATTCTTGAAAAGCACTTGCACCACTTACCGGATTGAATATGTCGTTACCGATTGGCTCTGCCATTCCCGAACATCTATCCATAGCAAGGGCTAAAATGTAATGATTATCTTCATCATACTGTGTCGCTTTAATTTCGTTTGAAAGATTCACAAAGAAAGCAGGTGCTTCTTTTAGAGAAACCATTTCTACTGGGAAGCCGAAGCGTTCCATAAGTCTGAGCCATTGCGGTATCCCATTTTGGTTTGCAACACTTTGGTCAAGCCCATTTATTAAGTAAAAACGAGCGTTTCCAGAGGGATGTTGAAGTGCCAATGAGATTGCCATACCCTGGACTAAGCCAACAGCGTAGTTCGGAGGTAATGTATCTGCCGACTTTCTCTCCCCGTCTCCGGAGCCAAGAATAGCGATATTTCGACCGGCATCATTGGACATTCTAACTGACACAATTTTTCTGCTGACCGAAATAAGCTGTCCGCAGGGAAGAACCGGTGCCGATTGCAACGACACGACATTGTTTCTCCACTTTTTGATAGCTGGCACAGCACTTAGCAAATTGAACTCATCGTTCTTGCTAAACACCATAGGGATTCGTTTTGAATACACCTCATCCTTGCACCAACTTTTTCTTAAACTCAGCATGGCATTTGGTTCAGCAAATGCTACAGAGAGTTTTTGGTTTGAATCTATCGCACCATAGTTTACATTTATAACGGCTTCGCCACGAACACGAAGTTTTGCTGCAGCATCATTACCTTGAACAAAGGTCGCATACGATTCCTGCAGAGTGTTTTGCAAAGCAATTCTGACGGGGAACGCAGGGTAGATTTGATCTTCACGCCCCATAAGTGCGGCTCCATGAGCTACGGTCTGTGATGCAAGAACCATGTGGATTCCGCAAGCTCTACCTTGCCGTACAATATTTTCAATTAGCTCTGCAGCTCGCTTGCCAAGATCGTCAGCGATTTCAACAATCTTCTGATATTCGTCAATCAACAAGATAATTCTTGGCATTGGAATATCTGGACGCTTGGCTCTAAAGGCTGCTACAGAACTGGCTTCTACCTCATTCATTCGCAAAGCTCGATTTTGTCTTTCTGCTTCGATATGCTCAAGAACTGCAACACCGAAGTCTCGTGCACTTTCAAGTCCGAGAACCTTTGCATGAGGAAGCCAAGAAAACTGAGTCGAATACGAGTACGGTTTGAAAGTCAGACCATCTTTGAAATCTAACAGGTATAGCTCCAATTCATCCGGGCTGTATCTACAGCACATACTATGTATCATTACTTCAAGCAAATTGGACTTACCTTTACCCGGAGCACCTGTTATCAAGACATTGTGCAACTGAGTTGTTTTGTCACCCAGTCTTAATGTGACGGTCTCTAAGCCAACTTTGCCGAGACTGAATGTTACACCTTCTGCGGAGGATTCAGTCCAAAAATCATTTACATTTTCAATGGTATCGAAAGGTATCGTCACAGCAGCGGAGTTTTCCGATTGTGTGATGTATGCAGCCAAAAACGTATCTGCTTGTTCCGCAGAGACTTCTGTTAGATTTACTTCTAAGTTTGGCAAATCGGAAGGTGTCCATCTGTTTCCACTTCCGCACTTCTTCAAATATGTTGCCTTTTTGATTAAGCTCTGAACCGTCTGCAGATGTTTTTCATCTGTGCAAAAAACAAAAGCACATCCCGTTCTAATCGAGCTTTCGGACACTCTCAATAATTGCTTCTTTAGTGCTTCGTTGTCGAGCCAATCACATCCGGCAATTACATATAGCCGAAGCTGTCCCACGGCCTGCTGAGACTTCTTTCTTAATTCAATCAAAGAAGTGTATTTGCCCTTTAGTAAACCGTCGGTAGTTACGATCTCTTTTGACAGTTCATTTAGCTCTTTGCCAAAAACATCGGGGGACGAAACCATGGAATACTGTTCAAGTTCAGAAAAACAAGAAAACGTATCTTTCAATTCCGGGTTATATACAGTTACCTTGATTTGTCCAGCCGCCGTCTGCGCTAACGCACTAAACGTAATATTTCTCAGCGCCGTGTATATTTCTTCGCCTTGTCCTGCCAAGACAATATTGCCGTGTCCTAAAAACGGGATTAAATACGGTACACTTGCATCTGGATTGATCTGCTGAAAACGCAAATTTCCTAAATGAAGATATTCTGCAACTTTCAAAATCTCGTGTTGAGGGGCGGTGTCTGCCGAAAGCTGCTCTTTAAGGCTCTGTACAAGACTAATACATTTTTGGCGTACTCGTTGCTGTGTCGTTGCCATCTGAGCAGTTGCAGATTGCTCAAGGTTTGCCAAGACATCCTTTTTCTTTTTCAAAAGGAGCTTTTTTTCACGGTCTATGGCAAACAAAGTGCGCCCATACGCTTGATGAAAGTCAGTATATTGTTTTTCAACTTCTTGGCGATCCACTTAGTTCACCTGCTTTCGTTAATCAAATACTTATTTCTCGACAGCAACGACTACATCGGCTGCTCTGATTACTTTTCCATCACGGACATAACCGTGTCTCACAACAGTTGCAATGCTGTTTGCCGGTAATTCTTCGGTTGCTTCCACGACAGAAACAGAGTTATGTATTCTCGGATCAAACGTATCCAACTGCTGAATTTGCTCTATTCCACGACGAGCCATCACTTCAAGGATTTCTTCCATGATGGAATATGCAAAAGCATCGCTTGTAGGTTGATTCGTAATTCTGTCGCAAATCAAAATCAGCTCTTTTACGAAGTCCAAAACCTGCTTCTCCTCTGCAGCTTTAATAAGAGCTGTATTAGATTCGGACAGTTTTTCAATAGCTGCATTTTTAACCTTATCGTCCATCAATCTTCGAGCGAACAAGTCTCTCAGCAAAGAAACTTCGGTAAATACCTCGTCTATTGAATGGACATTTGAAGTGTTTTTGTTATCTTCCATTTTCAAATCTCCTCTCTATGTCTTCATCCAATAGGCATATCATTCATACGCTTCATAGCATTGATAACGGACTCCTCGCTCATGTTCATAGAGCGATCAATCTCAAATGTGCCTACTGTCTGTTGAGCAGTATCGTCGAACAGCTCAACATAAACTGTTTGGTCAATGTCATAAGCGTAGGAAACTGTAAAAGGAGCGCCTTTTCGATATTTAGGAATTGGAATTTCTTTTCCACCAATAACTACTGCATAACGAACATCGCTATCATCGCCTTGGGTAACTTGGACATAAATACAACTTTGGTTGTCCGCAACTGTTACTGCATGACGCTGCCCTTTTGTCGGTATTTTAGAATTCTTCGGGATTACCACATAGTTTTCTTCCTGGTCATTTTCATTAAGAAGAATGACACCAAGCGCTTGTGATGTAACATCGGAGATATTTAACACCATGTCGTTCACGGTTGTAGGCATAAGAGCAGTTTCACCACTTGTCGAACTCTCCTGCTCACAAATATAAGCTTGTACTGCTGCACCTAGGGCAACTGCTTCATCGGGATTAACATTCAACTCTGGCTGTTTACCAGAAATGGTCTTCACCATATTTCTTACCATTGGCATTCTTGTAGAACCCCCGATCAGCAACAAATGGTCAATGTCAGACCATTTTTTTCCAGCAGCTTCCATAGTATCTTCAACTAACTCTTGAGTAGTGTTAAGAAGATCTTTTGTAATTTCCTCAAAGTACTCTCTCGTAATCTTGATTCTATACTGCTTACCTTGGACAGAAAGAATGATGTTAGCTTGAGTTACTGTGCTCAAGCTTTTTTTTGCTAGTTCTGATTTCTCTCGAATTTCAGCAACGAGCGCATCATCAAGTGACAAATCCCGGCCTGCACCCTGGTGCTCTAACTGCTCCATTACATAATTCGCAATCCTATTATCAAAATCGAAGCCACCAAGATTTCGGTTTCCATCAGTAGCAAGAACATCAAAGTTCCCGTCTTTGATTTCCATGATTGTTACATCAAATGTTCCTCCGCCTAAGTCGTATACAAGTACCGTGCCATTGCTTTCATAATTTAAACCATAAGAAAGAGCTGCAGCAGTAGGTTCGTTCAGAACACGAAGAACATTCAATCCTGCAATTCTTCCTGCTTGCTTTGTAGCAACTCGTCTTGTGTCGTCAAAGTATGCAGGAACTGTAATGACGGCATCAGTAACCGGCTCGCCCAAAACTAATTCTGCATCGTTTTTGAGTTTTTTTAGAATAATTGCAGATACTTCTTCTGCAGTAAAAGAACTTCCGTTTGTCGACTCAAATCTCCAGTTCGGATCGCCCATCTGTCTCTTGACAAACTGAACCACATCTAACGGTGAAGTTGCCACAGAATGTTTGGCCATATCTCCAACAAGTGGTTCATCGTATCCATTTGCAACATCGGGGAATAATACTACCGACGGGGTAATATTCTGACCCTCGCTGTTAGGAAGAATTGCTGGTTTTCCATCAGCCTGCAAAATGGCCGCCGCTGAATAAGTGGTTCCTAAATCAATGCCTATCGCATGTCCCATTTATATGCCTCCTAAAAGAATTTCGGTTATTACCCGTTAAATTTAATGAATAGATCAGATGGGAATATATTAAGACCGTCGATCATGTCTTTAGTAGATTTAATCTCATGAAAGAAGAATACTAGTGATAGATACGAGCTCCACGACATGGTTCTTTTTCCTACTTCAATCGCGCTGTAGGTTTGGCGAGATATGCCAATAATATTTGCAAGTTCCTCTTGAGATATATCTGCTTTTGCTCGCAGAGAAGGTAAATTCTCCTGTAAAACAGCGATACTGGTAAATTTGTATTTCTCTGAAATTGACCATTTGTTTCTTATCACATAATCACCAACCCGTATTTTTCGTAGAGTATTCACCTTGACGATAAAAAGTGGAATAGCCCTTGTTTCGCATGGACTATTCCACTTTTTATGACGGTTTTGTTGACGGTAATTAAAACTATAATATTGCAGTCAAACTTAGTTTCTCCATATTGTGGCGTTTCAATTCCATAGAGGAATGCACATATCTATCAAGCGTAATTTTTACACTTGAATGCCCTAAAATTTCGCTAAGTGTCTTTATATCGAAACCAGCTTCTATACATCTCGTTGCAAAGGTATGCCGTAAAGAATGGAAATTAGCATCGCCAATGTTTCCTTGCTCCAAATATCTTTTAAACCTGTTTTGCATTGTTCTCGGTTCAACAACTGCTTTGCATTCTCCTGATAAGACATAAGCACTCGGCGAACCCGCAAACGGTTTTACAGTCTCAATCACAAAGTCAGGTAGAGGGATTGTTCTTAGGGATGCACTGCTTTTCGGTTCAGTAACAATGATTCGTGTTTTATATAAAGCGTTAGGATCATCGTATTGAAGTCGTTGCATTGTGTGTTTTATTGTAACCGTCTTCTCACTGAACGATATATCTTGCCACTGGAGCGCACACAATTCGCCTATACGAATTCCTGTGAAAAGGCAAATAAACACTCCTAATTTGTATCTATCGAAATCTTCAAATAGAACAGACAGTAATTGTTGTTGCTCAAATACGCTCAGCACTCTCATTTCTTGGGTAGTCCGTTTGAAATTGATCCCATCAAATCGACATATAGTAATCACACCGGCAGCTTGTGCATATTTGAAAGACTCCTTGATAATAGTCAGCATATCTGATATCGTTTTAGTCGATAGACCACCGTTTCCATCCAACCGTCCGCGGTTTAACTTGTCGGAAACAAAGCGTTCCATCGTACGTGTCCCGATCTTATTGATAGGGTATTTGCCCAGTTCGGGATTGATGTGATTTTTAATAATATTTCTATACCGGATAAAAGTTGAATCCTTAATACTGATTCTTTTTGATCTTAGCCATTTTGATAACCAAAATTCATATTTTTCTCTATCTGTAACTTTCTCCGCCACAGTTTTAATCTCAATAGAGTTTTGTCCCCTGATTAATTTTGCTTTTACCTCGCAATAAGTTCGAGCATATAGATATTTGTATTTTGCTTTCCCGTCTGAATTATACGAGAAAATGTACCGAGCTTCCCATCTGCCGTCTTTCCTCTTGTAAATGTTTTCACCTTTTCTGGCCATAGCTACCATCCTTTCATTTATGATTGTCTGACGGAAAGTTCGACGGAAAATAGGAAGAATAATTGTTGATTAATGTCCTTTTCCACGAGAAATCAAGACTGTGTAACATCCATTTTTGACTTTTTGGACCATTTTTGTTTGACACCTTGACAAATCCGACAACATTAAGTACAATTATAATAGTTTTTTCGAGTAATTTCTCCATCGTCAAGGTGAATACTCTACGAAAATAATATTGTGTCATTGTTCTATATAAGGACATTTTTATTTTATATACGCGCACTAATAATGTCGAATGTACCAATTTTCGCATACAATAATTGCCCCACCTGAAACGCAACTTTTTCTGCTTTTCGGGTGGGGCTTTTGTTTTTGTAGGGGATTTTATTGCATATTAAAATATGATATAATTATTTTAAATAAATAGGAACAATTTAATATATCTTGTGTCGAATATTGAGTAGAGGACATTTCCTCGGAAAGGAGTTGAAAAATTATGCCAATTCATCTTTTTAGGTCGGACGGAACATTTAAGGAATTTGAAAATGCCGATTATATTCCTGCTTACTATTTCTTGCCGCAAGAAATAGTGTCTATGTGGGGCAAAGAATACCGAAGGATACCAAGGTCATTCAACAGGCTTATAGACGATGATAAAGCCGTTTCGGCAATTGAAAGCGATGATTTTTTAGGATTCTTGCTTCGTTCGTATGCATATTTAATATGGCCTATTATGATGCCCGGTGTCGGAAGAGAAATTTATTCTGAAACAGAACCGTCTTGGGTGTTTGCGCACAGACCAAAATATTGGATTAAAACATTAACTTTGCAAGGCATTATCCCTACTGTTGAGTTTGTTGCAGAGCACTTAGGAGACAAGTATTTTCCATATCCTCCATTGGATGAGATTAATAATTATCTTAAGCCGGCGGTGAATGTTACAATGAGAAACAACAATATGCACGAGATCATTAAACTTGCAGAAGAATATCGTTGTTTTGAGGATTTTGATCTTCGTAATAGCCGTCAGAAAACCGACTTCTATAGAAAGTGGTATCACACCCGCACAAAGCATCCGGTGATATCCCTGGACGAGTATAAAGAAAACTATGCTCAGCATCATAACGGAATCGAGTGGGATAAAACCGATACTACGCAGGCGTTTGAAGAATATACAGATTCACAGAATGCAGTTGACCAGTTTAAGAAAACGCTAAGCGAAAAGGATATGCAAATACTCACGATGCGTATGGACGGATACACCCTTGAGGAGATTGCAGAAAAATTGGGCTACAAAAATCACAGTGGTATTCTTAAAAGAATTCGTAAAATCGGACTGGCTTATCAAAAATTCACTGGTGTGGATTACGGCTTTCAGAACAAAAAAATCATTTAACAACACCTATTGATAAAATCGGTAGGTGTTATTTTTATGCAGAAATTTAAAAACAGTAATACCTGTCTCATACTGTAACAAGCAGGGAACTTGTACGGCAAGTTCCAACTCAAATTCGGCTGTTTAGCCGATTTACTCTTTAGGGACTGCCGCCCCTAACACCCCCGCATATAGAAAGAAGGAATGTATATGAACAGAAATCCAAAAGAAAAACTTGCCCGCATAGAAATACGGGTAAAGCCAAAAGAGAAAGAAAAAATCAAGCAGCTTGCCGAGAAATGCAATTTACCGTTAAGCGAATATGTTGTGCAGAGGGCATTGGAATATGCACCGAGAACGGTTCTCCCCGATGTCTTTTTTGATTTCTATAACAAATTATGCGAGCTTTGTAACACAGCAGAACTCACACCTACAACAGAAAGCAAGTTGCTTTTGCTGATAGATGAAATTCATTCGGAGCTTTTATTGCCAAGGAAGGAGGATATGCGCAAATGGCAACAACAGGATTCTGGCCAGTCAAAAACAGGCTGAAAGAAGTCATTGACTATGCCCGTAATCCTGACAAGACCACCAACAAGAAATATCTCGATAAGGATTTGTATAATGCTCTCTGCTATGTTGAGAACGATGATAAAACAGATAAGCAGATGTATGTCAGCGGCATCAACTGTCCTACCAAAAGAGCTTACGAATATATGATGGCTACTAAGCGTCGTTACGGCAAGCTTGGCGGGAATGTTGCCTATCACGGTTATCAGAGTTTTATAAGCGGCGAGGTTACTCCCGAAGAAGCGCACAAAATCGGTTTGGAAACCGCACGGCGTATGTGGGGCAAGGATTATGAGATAGTCGTGACCACCCATCTGAACACAGATAATCTGCACAATCATATTGTGGTCAATTCGGTATCATTCAGAACGGGCAGGAAATTTGAAAACCATATCTCCGACCATTATAAGCTGCGGGAGATTTCCGACGCAGTTTGTTTGGAACGAGGCAAAAGCGTACTGCCGCCGAGTAAATTCACAGGCAGTAAAAAGAAAGACTATTGGATTCACAAAAACGGCGGTCTAACGCACCGAGATATTTTAAAACGGGATATTGAAAGTATTTTACCCTATTGCGGCAATATGGACGATATTGAACGCCGACTGGTATCGCTTGGTTATCAGTTTCCACGCAATAGAGATTACAAACATATTTCTATCATTGCTCCCGGCTGGAAACGGGCAATCCGCTTGGATTCGCTCGGATACACCAACGAGGTACTACGCAAGCGCATTTATGAAAACCGCAGCAGGGAGCGTTTTTATGTTCTGCGCAACAGCAATCCGCCGTTCAGACCGAAGGCTTATCCGCTGCTGATTTTAGAGAAAAAATTGAATTACGAGATAACACACTCGAAGGACACCGCCGTTGTTTTGGTGGATGTCCTTTTTTATATCCTTTTGCAGCTATTAAATCTAACCCGTGACGAGCAGGAATTACAGCGTAGAAATCAGCCGCTTTCACCCTCTATCCGTCAATCCCTGACGATAGAGAATAAGCTGTTATCGGAATACGCTTTTCTAAAAAGCAACGACCTTCACTCGACAGAGGATATTCTGAATTTTATGGACAGCCGCACCGCTGAAATCGCTTCACTGGAAGCGGAACGGCAAAAAATCCGCAACAGCAACCGCCGCCCAAAATCCATTGAAGAACGGCAAACGAAGAACACCGCCGCAAGGGAGTTTTCCAAAAAGCTGAAGCCCCTGCGAAAAGAATTAAAGCTGGCAGAGTCCGCACTGGAGCGTTATCCGCAGGTATGGGAGCTGCTGAAAACAGAGCGTGACGCAGAGATGAAATCACGCAACAGAAAATTAGAAAGAGGTCGATAATATGACAAACAAAAACACAACAAAAAATATATCAATAGAAAAACTATTCCCGTTTGAGGGACATCCCTTTAAGGTTCAGGACAATGAAGAGATGGAATGCCTTGCCGAGAGCATTCAGCAGAACGGTGTTCTATCTCCCATCATAGTCCGACCGAAAGAAAATACTCCAGATGAATATGAGATCATATCCGGTCACCGACGGGTTATGGCGAGCAGAAAGGCAGGGATTACCGAAATCCCTGCCTTCATTGTTCCCCTCGACCGTGATGAAGCCGCTATTGCGGTGGTGGACAGCAACCTGCACCGAGAGCATATTTTGCCTTCGGAAAAAGCCTTTGCCTACAAGCTGAAGCTGGAAGCGATGAAGCATCAGGGATGGCGCAATGATTTAACTTCGGGACAAATTGTCCCGAAGTCCGATAATAATCGAAGCACCGCAAAAATCGGCGAGGATATGGGAGAAAGCTATAAAACAGTTCAGCGGTATATTCGCCTGACTTATCTTATCCCTGAATTCCTTGAACAGATGGACGAGGGCAGAATTGCCTTTTCCGTGGGCGTGGAGCTTTCGTACCTGAACGAACAGGCACAGTACAATGTGCTGGAACAGTGCGAAATAAACGACTGCACCCCGTCCTACTCACAGGCGTTTCGGCTTCACAAGGCCGACCGTGACGGGCTGCTTACCAAAGCCATCATTCAAAGCGTTATGAGCGAAGAAAAAGCCAATCAGAAAGAGCGTGTGAAAATCCCTGCCGAACGCATCCGCAAATATTTTCCGAGCGGCTTCACCACGGCGCAGATGGAAGAAACTATTATAAAGCTCTGCGAGGCTTACCACCGTAAGCGAACGCGGGATCGTGATTCCCGATGAGGTGTACGCTTATGGGAAGTATTGTGAAAGGTAAGCAGGAGGAAATGCAGCTTTCGGAGGAGCTTTTAACTTCGTTTGCAAGATTCCTTGTGCCGGAAATCTGTAAGTTCTATCAAAGCGCGGAAGGCAGAGCGTATTACGAGGCGTGGCTGAAAAAGCACCCCGAGTACGCCGCCTGAATCAAATCAGAAAGCAATCGGCGAAAGCCGGCTGCTTTCCATACATATGACTTTCACAATACAGGAAAGTATAATTGGGAAAGAGTAAATGGAGGTAAACAGAAAATGAATGTAGTCATATATGCGAGATTTCCAAGCCACAGCCAGACCGAGCAGTCTATCGAGGGACAGTTAAAGGTCTGCTATGAATACGCCAAAAGCAACGGATACACGGTCGTCGGTGAATATATCGACCGGGCACAGAGCGGAACAACAGATAACCGGCTGGAGTTCCAGCGCATGATCTCCGACAGCGACAAGCACACCTTTGAAGGCGTGCTTGTGTATCAGCTTGACCGCTTTGCCCGAAACCGATATGACAGCGCAATCAATAAATCGAAGCTGAAGAAAAACGGCGTGCGGGTTATCTCGGCAAAAGAGAATATTGCGGATGATCCGTCCGGTATTTTGGTGGAGGGCGTTTTGGAGAGCATGGCGGAGTACTATTCCGCAGAGCTTTCCCAGAAAATCCACCGTGGTATGGCGATCAATGCAGAGAAATGCCTTTCAAACGGAAGCAATCCCGGTCTCGGCTTCAAAGTGGATTCCGAACGCCGATTCTATGTAGATAATGACGAGGCGGCAATTGTCAGAGAGATTTATGAGCGATACGCCGCCGGTGAAACAAAGGCGGAGATTATTCGGGACTTGCAGCGGAGAAAGGTAAAAACCTCGCTGGGAAAAGAGTTCAGCAGCAACAGCCTCAGCCGCCTTTTGAGCAACAAACGGTATATTGGGGTTTATCTTTACAAAGGTCAGGAGACGCCGGGCGGAATGCCGCGGATTTTGGATGACGATTTATTTTATCGGGTACAGGCGCTTATGAACAAGAACAAAGCTGCACCCGCCCGCATACACGGCGAGGGAGAATATCTTTTGACGACAAAACTGTTTTGCGGTTACTGCAAAGAGATGATGGTTGGATACGGCGGCACGGGAAAATCAGGGCGGCAATATCACTATTACAACTGCAAAAACGCAAGAAAAAAGAAATGCAAAAAGAAAATCATCAGTAAGCAATATATCGAAGACCGTGTTGTTGCCGAATGTCTGAAGCTGCTTACAGATGAAAACATTGCTTTTATAGCGAAGATGGTTGCAGAGGAATGCAACAAAAGTCCCGATAATATATCCGTCAAAGGATTAAAGAAAGCAATTCAGGAAGCAGACACGGCTATTGAAAATCTTTGGCGGGGCATTGAGCAGGGGCAATCGGTCGAAATGCTGACGGAACGAATCAACAAAAGAAAAGCTGAAAAAGCAGAACTCGAAGAACAGCTTGCCATAGAGCAAAACAAGAAGATCTGCCTGACCGAGCCGCAGATCCATGCTTTTTTGGATTATGTCTGTGATATGCCCGCAGACGATGCGAACAAACGCAGAGCGATTATCAATATCTTTGTGCATTCGATTTATCTGTATGACGATTATTTTACCCTGATTATCAATGCCAGCAGGAAGCCGCTGAGTATTGAGAACATCCCGCTGGACGATATTGAAGCAGCGTTCAGCGGGGATACATATACCTCTGCCAAGTGTTCATCTATGAAGCTATCCGCTCCACCATAAAAAGGCCGCACTTTTGTGCGGTCTTTTTTATAATCAAAGAAGGGAGTCGAACCCTTGAGGGTCTGAGCGTGATAAAACAGTTCGGTGAACTGTTTTTAGCTCAGAGCAGTGAACCGGGTACCGAAATTCGCAGAATTTAGGTCGGCGAGCTATCAGTATGAAAGCGAAGCTTACATACGCCGGCACCTTCGCGTCCACCATAAAAAAGCCGCACTTTTGTGCGGTCTTTTTTTATAATCAAAGAAGGGAGTAGAACCCGTGAGGGTCTGAGCGCAACTTAATCTACAATTTTATTACATTATTATTAGCTATCTTGTTTTATAGTAATTACTCAAAAAGCCCAGCTTTTGCTGGGCTTTTTATCAGTATAAACTAATTATTATTAATCGTTAGCACTTAAAATCTTAGTGTTCGCTATGTTTCTGGTTATAAAGCTGTGTGCTATCCTGGAGAAATGTATGCTGATATAGGAAATTCAAATTGCAATTATATGGTTATTTACATTCACGTTTGCTTTCAGGTTTGAAAAAGAGTTTTTGAGCCTTTTTAAACAGAATAGCGCCGGGCTTTTCGATAATATAATATGTTGCAACGGAAAATATTAAGCTGAACAGAAGAGAAACTGCAATACAGCGCAGAGCATGGTCAACAACAAATGAAGTATTAAGCCACAAAGTGCGCTTAAGTATCAATATAACAGCCGATTGAGTAACATAGATACTGTATGAATATCTGCCGAAAAATCCGAAAAATTTATTGTTTGTTATTTTAGAGAAGATACCGGCTTTGAACGGAAGGAAAAGCATAAGGATTGCAAAAAGGAGAACATCATACAAATTTGTTTTAAAATCAAATTCTTTGAAAAAGCAGTTGAGCAGAATAAGCCCGAGCGGAACTACCTCGCCGATCGACGCAATTATAAAAAATGCAATTTTCTTTAGTTTTGTATTTGTTACTCTTTCTTCAAATCCGTTTTCTTTAAGACTTTGAACTATAGTTGCAACCATATATCCTATGCCAAGCCCGCCTATAGCGCGGCACATAGCAAGACTTACAAAACCATAGCCCATACCCCTGCTGAATTGACCGCCATTTGCATTGAATACGAGAAGATAACTGATATAAGAAATTACTGCTGTAATGAAACAGAATGATTTTTCTTTTTTTACTAATTTATGTAAACCAAAATAGAATAAAAATGTCCAAAACAGAGGTGAAATATACCAGTTAATTCCGGTATAATTAAGCGAAAGCCCGTTATATTGAAGGAATAAAGCGTTGAAAAAGCCGTTAAACAAATTGCCGTTGAAGAATACAATTTCAAGAAAAATGGCAAAAACTAAGGTGGGCCATAATCGTGCAACTTTAGAATAAGCATATCTTCCGAAAGTTGTGTTTCCGTGCTTTTTGAAGCTGTAAAACATAAAAAATCCGCTTAACAGGAAAAAACACTCAACAAGGATATCACCGTTTGCGTTTTCATAAAGCTTTTTGTAAAAATCGCTGCCGTTGGTTAAATCCATTATATTGTCATGAAAAATATGAAAATAGACTATTATCATAGAAAATATAAATCTAAGAAAATCAACACTGTATAGTTTTTCAGATCTAATTGAGGGGTTGCTTTCATTTAGTCTAATCGATTTTTCTTCCATTATAATAACTCCTGTAAAATAACGAATTAATATGCTATACACGAAATTCAAAGATGCTTTGGTAAAACGCTGTAAAATGCAAAAGGTAAAAGATCCACACTCCTGTGTGGATCTAATTTTTATACACAGTTAAATTGTAACTATTTTCAGTCTGAAACCGGTATAATAATGAAATTGCGTATTTGTGTTTTTGTTTGCTTTAACTAAAGCATTAGCAGGTTGTAACCCCCGCTTTTATGGTCTGCCCGAGAGGGGTCGAACCTCCAGTCTTCTGAATCGGAATCAGATGCATTAGCCATTGTGCTACGGGCAGATGTTAAATTTTTATTATTTTTTATTTTACTACCTTAAAACTATTGTTGTCAATGAAGTTTTGTGTTATAATCAAAAAAAATCAGAGAGGGATTTATGATTATGGTTAATCTTATACCTCTGCCGCGTGAAATCAATCTTTCTAAAGGCGAATTCATTATGCCTAAAGATGCGGCAGTTTATTCTGAGATCGAGCTTGAGCTTGTTAAAAGTGACGGCGGTGAGGACGCACCTGTCAGAATTTATACGGATAGTTCCCTCGGCAGGGAAGAATACCGTTTAAAGGTTAATGAAAACGGTGTTGAAATAAAAGCTTCTGAAAAAGCAGGAGCTTACTCTGCGCTTCAGTCCGTGCGTATGCTGGGCAGATTTGACGAAGGTAAAAATCGGATACCGTTTGTGGAAATTTCCGATAAGCCTGCTTTTTCATGGCGTGGTATACACCTTGATGAAAGCCGTCATTTCTTTGGCGTTGAAAACGTCAAGTCTTTGCTTGATGATATGTTTCGTTTAAAGCTCAATGTGTTTCACTGGCATCTCACTGATGACCAGGGATGGCGCATTGAGATAAAAAAGTATCCGCTTCTCACAGAAATCGGCTCCAAACGAAGCTTTACCCATAAAGGCGGTTGGAGATGCGCAGAGCGTGATGATACTCCGTACGGACCGTATTATTACACTCAGGAGCAGATTAGGGAAATCGTTGATTATGCTGCCGAGCGATGCATAAATATCGTTCCCGAAATAGATGTTCCTGCTCATTTTGCCGCAGCGCTTGCGGCATATCCGCAGCTTGCATGCCGAAACCTCAAAAGGGAAGTCTTCGGCTGTATGGGTGATATATTCTTTAAAAATGCCGGCGTAAAGGACTGGAACAGGCCGCTGTGCCTTGGTAAAAAAGAAAGTGTTCAGTTCATTTTTGATGTTTACGATGAAGTATGCAGTCTGTTTCCTTTTGAGTATTTTCATGTGGGCGGGGATGAGTGTGATGTTTCCGAATGGAAAACATGCCCCGACTGCCAGAAGACAATGAGGGAATACGGATTTAAAAATGAAAAAGAACTCCAGAAGAAACTTACAAACGAGCTCTGTGAATATTTAAAGAAAAAAGGCAAGCACATGATTGCCTGGAACGATGTGCTGAATCAAGGTATAGAGCGCCTTGATCAAAGTATGGTTATACAGCAGTGGCTGCCGGGTCTGGATAAAAATACCGTCAGGTTTGCTGAATCGGGCGGAAAAATAATCATGAGCAACCATAAGTCTTTTTATTTTGATATGACTTATGCGCAGACACCGTTAAGCAGTACTTATAAATTTTCGCCTAAGCATTACGGCATAAATGATGAAAGCGCTATTCTGGGCATAGAGGGTGAAACGTGGACGGAATGGATGGATTCTTTCAGCTTTGTTCAGTTTAAAATTCACCCAAGGCTTGAAGCACTTTCTGAAGTGGCATGGACTCCTGAATCAAAAAGGAATTACGCACAGTTTGTCAAAAGATATATGGCATATAAAAGCGTGTATAAGCCGCTCGGCATAAATTTTGCGGCTGATGAAATTGCAATGCCGAAGAATCCGTTTAAACGCGCTTTGATATACAGGAAATTCTTTTCCGGAGATCCGGAATACGAATTCCGCGAAAATAACAAATTAAAGGAGATCAGAAAATGAAAATCAGTGAGTTTCCGTCCGCGGTAATCAAGGAAAATGTTGATTATACCGTTAAAGAAATCACCAATGTAATCAAAAAATACGGACCGCGTGAATCAGGCAACGAAGCATGTTTTGATGCAGAAAAACACCTGAAAAAAGAGCTTGATCAGTTTTGTGACGAAACACATTTTGAAGAGTATAAAATGGCGCCAAGGGCTTTCCTTCATTTCACAAAGCTTGTTGCCGCGCTTGTACTTGTTTCAATAATTATTTCTTTCGGTCTTGTTTTCGGCCTTTTGATGGAAAACTTTTTCATAGCGCACTGTATAGTAGGCGTTTGTGTTGCTATCGGTCTTTTCATCACCGCTATGGAATTTCTTATGTATAAAAGATTTATGGACGGTATGTATAAAAAAGTAACCGCTCATAATCTTGTGGCAACAAGAAAGCCCCGCGGCGAGGTAAAGAAAAGAATAGTTATCAGCGGTCATATAGATGCTGCCTATGAATGGCGCCCTATATACCTTCTTAAAGAAAAAGGCATGGGTCTGTGGATGGGACTTTCGGTAGGAAGTGCATTCATATCACTCATTATTTCCGTAATCAGCGTTATTGCTAATTTTGTTGATATGGGAGCTTTCGGCGAATTCATGCTTAATTATTCTTTCTATTTCAATATAATCACAGCTATTTCTATGATTCTTCTGTTTACATTCGTAAACTTCAATAGAATTTCTCCCGGCGCTAATGATAACCTTACCGGCACGTATGCCGCTGTATGTGCGCTTCGTATGCTTGATATGGCAGGCGTTGAGTTTGAAAATACAGAAGTAGTTGCAATGATCACAGACGGTGAAGAAGCAGGACTCAGAGGTGCAAAAGCATTTGCTAAAGAGCATAAAGACGAATATTTGAATTCAGGCGTAGAAACTGCCGTGCTTTGTGTTGATACACTCACTGATATTGAATACCTTAATGTTTATCATAAGGATATGACCGGTACAGTTAAAAACGATCTTGAATTTTCAAAGCTTGTTCAGAGGTCTGCTGCAGAATCCGGATATGATTCGGCTAAGCTTTCAAATCTTTTCTTCGGTGCATCAGACGCAGCGGCATTCTCTCAGGAGGGTATAAAAGCAACCTGCCTTGCCGCTATGGATCCCGCTCCCGCAGATTATTATCATAACCGTAGAGACAGCTATGACCGCCTTAACCCTGAAGCTATAGAAACCGGTTACAGAGCAGTGCTTCAAACTATATTTAATTTTGACGCAGAATAATTAATTTTTTCAATCAAGGTTTGGTCAATATTTTGATCAAACCTTGATTTGCTGTTTATAAACAGTTTAGGGGGGAGAAATGTGAAAAAGAGAATCGCGTGGCTTGATTATGCTCGTTCGATTGCGATTTTCAGCGTTGTTGTTATCCATTCTCTTGAGATGGTGTACAAGATGGACTTTGCCGATTTGATGAAAATAGGCGAAGTTTCTTTGTTGTTCCGAGATATAGTTTTTGCTTTCGGCAGAACCGGTGTGCCTATTTTCCTTGCGCTTACAGGCTTTCTTCTTCTTGACCGTGATTTTTCAACAAGCGAAAAAATTATTAAGTTCTACAAAAGAAACCTTCTTCCGCTTTGGCTTACTACCGTGATTTGGATTGTTATATATTTCGTAGCAGGCGTTGCAAAAGGAACAATGGAGCCTGATTACATAGGACTTCTCAAGGATGTTCTGTTCCTTAGAACGTATTTGATGGGGCACATGTGGTATATGCCTATGATCATAGGAATGTATGTTGCTTTGCCGTTTGTATCAAATGCTGTTAAAAATATATCCTCAAAAGTTTTAGCTATTCCGTTTTGTATAGTGGTTTTCCTGTATTTTATTTTCTGCCTTATAGGTGTTCTTGAAAATTCATTCGGCTTTGATATGGAACTGGAGAAAAAACTTGATACCACTTTTTTGGGCGGAGTTTACGGCGTTTACATTATATTCGGACTTTTTTGCAAACGCGGAGATTTGAAAAAAATCAAAACTCCTGTTGTTTGGGCTGTTTCATTAATAGGGTTTGTCTTTACCGTTTTTATGATATGGATTTCAAACAAAAACGGGTATGATTTTCATCTGTGGTATGATTTCCCCGGAATTTTCCTTGCCTCGATGTTTGCATTTGAGGGATTGTCAAGAATTAAATTTGAAAGCAAACCTGCGAAAGTTGCTGCTCCTCTGATAACCCAGATATCAGTAGTCAGTCTTGGTATGTACTTTATTCACAAGCCTATAATAAATGATATCTCATCTTTAATTATGGACCTCGGTTTCGGTAGAGGTTTATCTCTTGCGATACTTGTGGCAGTAGCCTTTGTGTCAAGTTTCGTTATTGCGTTTATCCTTTCAAAGATACCTGTTGTAAAGAAACTGCTTTTATTCATAAAATAACTTTTCGCAGTAAGATTATAAAACAAAAAGCACGCGGAATACTGAACTGCCCCAAATTGTGCAGACAGTACAAAAAAGCACCTAAATGGTAGAATAT